>Ga0208665_10000150_pt1 | contig 11504 bp, 12 predicted proteins | sample Methanogen_OWC_FD_187365 | JGI IMG/M metagenome (GOLD analysis project Ga0208665, IMG submission 187365) | Enriched soil microbial communities from Old Woman Creek wetland in Ohio, USA - Methanogen_OWC (SPAdes) (version 2) | ecosystem: Environmental > Terrestrial > Soil > Wetlands | place: USA...
AACTCCCCGCGGTACTTGGCGCCCGCCACGAGCGCGCCCATGTCGAGGGCCACCAGTCGCCTGTTTTTCAAGGTCTCCGACACGTCGCCGGCCACGATGCGCTGGGCCAGGCCCTCGACGATGGCGGTCTTTCCGACCCCGGGCTCGCCGATCAAAACCGGGTTGTTCTTGGTGCGCCGGGAGAGCACCTGCACCACCCGGCGGATCTCCTCGTCCCGGCCGATCACGGGGTCGAGCTTGCCCCGGCGGGCGAGGTCCGTGAGATCGCGGCTGAAGCGCTGCAGGGCCTGGTATTTCTCTTCGGGGTTCGGGTCGGTGATGCGCTGGGTGCCGCGGATGTCCTGCATCACCTTGAACACGGCATCCCGCGTGACGCCTGAGCGGGCGAGAACCCTTCCCGCCTCGCCCGCCTTCTCGTCGATGATCGCCAGCAGGATGTGCTCCACGCTGACGTACTCGTCCTTCATCTGGGTGGCCTCGGCAAAGGCCGCCTCCAGCACGGCCTTGGTCCGGCCGGAAATGTAGGCCTCGGCTAAGCCGGCGCCGCTCACCTTCGGCAGGCGTTCGACCACGCGCATCGTCTCTGCAGCGATGGCCTCGGGCGCGGCCCCGAGCTTGCGCAGCATGGCGACCGCGGCACCCTCCTTGTCGGCCAGCATGGCGCTCAGCAGGTGCTCAGGCTCGATCTGCTGGTTGCCGTACTGCGCCGCCAGCGACTGTGCTTTTTGTATAAGCTCCTGTGATTTAATCGTAAATCGGTCAAACCGCATCTTTCCTCCTAAACAGTTCAGGCGAATATATCATTATTACTTCAAATTTTTGAAAAAAGTAATCACACGTCCATGTCATGTCAAACTGTTGAAACGGATCGAGCGCTCAGGCGAATCCTGAGCCGCGAGGCTTTCCTGAAGCTCCCACCGCAGTGGTTGAGGGTGAAGCGCCACCGGAATCGGGGTTTTTACCTGGTTGCGTCCCAGGCATGCGGGGGCGGGGCGTGGCGCAGGCTCTCGTAAAGGACGATACCTGCCGCGGTTGAAAGGTTGAGGGAGCGCGTGCGGTCCGTTATGGGGATATGGTACGTGGAGGCGGCGTAGCGCTCTAAAAGGGCGCGGGGCAACCCCCTGGTTTCAGAGCCGAAGACCAGAAACATGCGAGGCTTGGACGGCATGCACCAGAAAGAGCGGGCCCCGGCCTTGGCGAACAGAGCCACCTCGGCGTCCAGCAGCGTCAACTCCTCGGTTAGTGCATTGAAGCTCTCCCACACCCGCAAATTCACTTGCTTCCAGTAGTCGAGCCCCGCCCGCTTCACCTTGTTGCTCTCAAGGGAAAAGCCCAGCGGCCTGATCAGGTGCAGGCAGGCATCGGCCGCCAGGCAGGTGCGGCCGATGTTGCCTGTGTTCCAGTGGATCTCAGGCTCAACGAGAACCACGTGGCGTTCCAGGTGACGGAGCTGAGCGGCTGGCTTTGCGTCGTTCATCGCAATAACGATCCGCGTCCGTCCGCCGCGGGCGGCTACAGCCGACGGCCGCAGAAGGGGCAAAACGCATAATCGGCCGGGGAATCTTTCCTGCAGAAACGGCAGGTTTTCGCGGCCCCCGTCGCCGGCGCGGTATCGGCGGCGGGCTCGGCCGCGGGCGTCTCACAACGGTCGCAGATGAGCATCGGCTCGCCGGTTTTCACCCGCAACACGGGGATGAAAAAAAGACTCAGGTAGTGATCCACGCGCTTGAGGCGCGCCTGGTTCAAGCCGCAGCGCGGGCAGCGCCGGGGGTGTTCGTCCAGGACCTTGACCTTGGGCTGAACGCCTCCGATGAAAAAAAAGAAGGTTTCAAGCATCCTCTAAAAATCCCGCGGCTTGCAGATGATTTCACGAACCCTCAGCTCGAAGAAATTGTTCTGGTGGGCCGGTTTGAGCACCAGGGCCGTGTCCGCCCCCCTTCCGGAGCCGCCGATGGAGACGATATCCTGCCCGCTGAGGGCCCCGGCATCCGCGGCCATGACCGCGACCTCCACCGCCACCTTGGTGCCCTGGCCGAAAAGCTTGAGGGTGTCGGCCATCAGCAGGACGGGATAGACCCCCGAGTGGCGGGCGGCCACCGAGCGTTCGATCCCGGACAGCGAGTGGCTGGCGGTCACCACCGTCACCCCCTTGCGTTGAAGTTCGCCGCGCACATCTTCGGGCATAACGTTTTTGAAGGGCTCCTTGAAACCGCAATGGTAGGTCACCACCACGATGCGGAGCCCTTTCAAAATGTCTATCGCCCGGTAGGCCGTCTCGCCCTTCGATGTGGCCAGAACCGCTTCGGTGATCCCCAGCTCCCGGGCGCGTGCGGCTGCAAGCTCCAGGGCCCGTTCCGTGTTCTCTTTTCCCGGCTTATCAAAGTACATCTTCTCCTCCTCTGCAGCGCAGGGGCTCGCACTGACGTTTATTAGCAGCGGGATACATTTTATATGGATTTGGACGCCAGTCAATATGCGGGATTGCCCTTGACACGGGGCACCAACTCGTCTATTAAAATTTGTCCATCGCCGGATCGTTTCGCCGTGTCAATACCCGTAAGCGTTCTGGATTAAACCCGAATCCGTGAGGCAGACTGGCGTCGTCCATATGGCAGAGGGATTGGTCAGCCTTATAACCAAACAGCGCTCCGCAATCATTTCCAGATGGTTTGATTCCGCGATTCACGCCTACGCACCGGACACCGCCGCTTTCATCAAAAGCCAAAAAGACCAGTTTGCCAACCCCGTCGGCAGCCACACCCTCAAGGGCGTGGAAGGCCTTTTCGACCAGCTCGTGGGGGGCATGGACGCAGGCGCCATCGCGAATCACCTCGACCCCATCATGCGGATTCGCGCCGTGCAAAATTTAACACCGGCGCGCGCCGCCGCTTTTATCTTCTCCCTTAAAAGCATCCTCATCGAAATGTTCGGCCAAAATCTTCAAGATGCGAGCACGACCCGGCAGTTCCTGGAGATCGAGGCGCGCATCGACCAGATGGGCCTGGCCGCCTTCGACATCTACATCGCCTGCCGGGAGAAGATCTATGAGCTTAAGGCCAACGAAACCCGCAACCGCACCTTCAAGGCCTTCGAAAGGGCCGGTTTGATTTCAAAGGATCCGGGAGAGGTTCCGGATGCCTGACGAGCTGGGGTCAACCACATTCCGTGACGTTTCGACGGGCCGATGCCGGCCGCTGAAACGCAGATCGTCTGCGAGGTGTTGATCGATGAATAAAAGGTACATGTTCGCATTCATTGCCGTGCTGGTTCTTCTTCTGATCGCCTGGGTGGGGGTGTCCATCGGACTGCAGTGGCTCTTCGGGGTCGCCATTCCTTACCTGGCCGTGCTCGTCTTCGCGGTGGGTTTTGCGCGCAAGGTGCTGGGCTGGTCGCGGTCGGCCGTGCCCTTCGCCATCCCCACCACCGGCGGCCAGGCGAAATCCTTCGACTGGATCCAGGACGCGAAGTTCGACAACCCTTCCAGCAAATTCGGGGTGTTCATGCGCATGGTCTTCGAGGTTTTGACCTTTCGCTCGCTGTTTCGCAACACCCGCATGAAGCTCAAAGAGGGCAAGCTCTTCTACCAGCTGGAAATCTTCCTGTGGGTGGGGGCGCTGGCCTTCCACTACGCATTTCTCACGGTGCTGTTGCGGCACACCCGGTTTTTTCTGGAGCCGGTGCCGTGGTGCGTCCAGTTGCTCGAGAGCATCGACAGCTTCTTCCGTATCGAGATCATCTACCCTCAGTTCCAGTTCGGGCTCCCGGCCGTGTACCTTTCAGGCATCGTGCTGCTGGCCGCTGTCGTCTACTTAGCGGTGCGCCGGATCGTCATCCCCACGGTGCGCTATATCTCGCTCGCCTCGGATTTCTTCCCGCTCATCCTGATTTTCGGCATCGCCTTTAGCGGCATCATGATGCGTTACGTCACCAAGATCGACATCAACGCGGCCAAGCAGCTGACCATGGGGCTGGTGACGTTTCACCCGACCGTTCCGGAGGGGATCGGCGCCATCTTCTACATCCACCTGTTTTTCGTTTGCACGCTGCTTGCCTATTTTCCCTACAGCAAGCTGATGCATCTCGGCGGGATTTTCCTTAGCCCCACGCGCAACATGCTCGGCAACACCCGGGCCTACCGCCACGTCAATCCCTGGAACTACCCCGTTCACATCCACACGTACGAAGAATACGAAGAGGAGTTCCGAGAAAAAATGGTCGAGGCCGGGCTGCCCGTGGATAAGCCGCTCGAAGCCACCGCGGAACCAGCGGCAGAGAAGGAGTAAGACATGGCTGAAGCGAAACCGAAACCGCAAGACGTACTGGACCAGCTCAACTACCAGCCCCCCCGGACCGAATGGATGGAGACGCCCGTCGAGATCCGCAAGGGCATGTACTGCTACGCCTCAAACCCCAAGAGCGTGGCCACTCTGGGGCTGCCCAACGCCCGGCCGTGGAACCCCGTTGAGGACGACTGGCACCTGCCGGAGAACTGGCAGCAGATCATCCACGAGGGCTTCAAGGAGCGCCTGGAGCGTTTCCGCTCCTTCAAGGTCTTCATGGACATCTGCGTGCGCTGCGGCGCCTGCGCCGACAAGTGCCACTATTTCATCGGCACCGGCGACCCCAAGAACATGCCGGTCGTGAGAGCCGAGCTCCTGCGATCGGTCTACCGCAACGACTTCAGCCGCATGGGCAGGATCCTGGGCAAGCTGAACGGCGCCCGGCCCATGAGCCTCAATGTGCTCAAGGAGTGGTGGTACTACCTGTTCCAGTGTTCGGAGTGCCGCCGCTGCTCGCTCTTCTGCCCCTACGGCATCGACACCGCCGAGATTACCATCATGGGCCGCGAGCTGCTCAACCTGCTGGGGCTCAACATCGACTGGATCGCGACCCCGGTGTCCAACTGCTACATGAACGGCAACCACCTGGGCATCCAGCCGCACGCTTTCAAGGACATGCTCGACTTTTTCGTCGATGACATCGAGGAGAAAACCGGGGTGCGGGTGAAGCCGAAGTTCATGAAGAAGGGGGCGGACATCCTGTTCATCACCCCCTCCGGCGACGTTTTCGCCGACCCCGGCACCTACACGGCCATGGGCTACCTCATGCTGTTCCACTACCTGGAGGAAAAGTACGGGTTGGACATCACCTGGAGCACCTACGCTTCCGAGGGCGGCAATTTCGGGTTTTTCACCTCGCATGAGACCATGAAGCGGCTGAACTCCAAGATGTACGCCGAGGCCAAGCGCCTGGGGGTGAAGTGGATCCTGGGCGGCGAGTGCGGGCACATGTGGCGGGTGATCAACCAGTACATGGACACCATGAACGGTCCGGCGGACTTCCTGGATGTGCCCGTCAACCCCATCACCGGGACGCGCTTCGAGCAGGCCAAGTCCAACAAGATGGTGCACATCACCGAGTTCACCGCGGACCTAATCCGCAACGGCAAGCTCGATCTCGACAAAAGCCGCAACGACTACCTCAAGGTCACTTACCATGACTCCTGCAACCCCGCGCGTGGCATGGGGCTTTTCGAGGAGCCGCGCTACGTGATCCAGAACGTCTGCAACCACTTCTACGAAATGCCGCCGAACACCATCCGCGAGCAGACCTTCTGCTGCGGCAGCGGGTCGGGCCTGAACGCCGGCGAGAACATGGAGCTGCGTCTGGCAGGCGGCCTGCCGCGAGGCAACGCCGTCAAGCACGTGCACGACAGCTATGGCGTCAACATGCTCGCCACCATCTGCGCCATCGACCGGGCGGTGTTGCCGACTCTGGTGGACTACTGGGTGCCGGGGGTGCAGGTCACCGGGGTGCACGAGCTTGTGGCCAACGCCCTCAACATGCCCGGCCAGAACGAGCGCACCACCAACCTTCGGGGCGAAGAATTCGAGGAACTCAAAGCGCAAGCGGAGGGCGAATCCGATGAATGATAAGAAACTGATTATCACCGGGCTGGTCGTTTTTCTGATCATCGTCCTGTTCCCCTTCTGGTACAACCGGGGCAAGGCGGTGCCGCCGCCCGAGGTCAAGCTCACGGAAAAGGCCAAGGCGGCCAAGGAGTGCGTGCTCTCCAAGGAGTACATGAGGGCCGAGCACATGCAGGTTCTCGATCTCTGGCGTGAGGTGGTGGTGCGGAGAGGGCAGCGGGTTTACACGAACCCCAAGGGCAAGGAGTTCGTCATGAGCCTTTCCAACACCTGCCTGGACTGCCATTCCAACAAAGCGGATTTCTGCGACAAGTGTCACAATTACGCATCCGTCCGCCCGTATTGTTGGGACTGCCACATCGAACCCCCGAAGGAGAAATCGTGATGGATACCAGCAGACGTCATATTCTACAGTTGTTGGGGCTTTCGGCTGCGGCCCTGGCGACGCCGCCGGTGCTCGACGCCCTGGCGGCCGGGCCGCCGGCGGCCGAGCCCACGATCGGGCCCGCCAAGGGCGCCCTGACCGCCAAACAGTGGTCCATGGTGATCGACACCCGCAAGTTCAAGTCCGAGGCGGATGTCGAGCCGCTGGTCGAGGCCTGCCACAAGATCCACAACGTGCCCAAAATCGATTTCAAACGCTGGGAGATCAAGTGGCTCTGGGCGACCGAGTACCAGCACGCTTTCAGCGGAACCACCTCGACCCGGTTTATTGCGGATGAGGTCGCCCACCGGCCGTTCCTGGTGCTCTGCAACCACTGCGAGAACCCGCCCTGCGTGCGGGCCTGCCCCACCAAGGCCACTTTCAAGCGCGAGTCGGACGGCATCGTGATGATGGACTTCCACCGCTGCATCGGCTGCCGGTTCTGCATGGCGGCCTGCCCCTTCGGCGCGCGCAGTTTCAACTACCGCGATCCGCGACCCTTCATCAAGGAAACCAACAAGCTCTTTCCTACGCGCATGAAGGGTGTCGTAGAGAAGTGCAACTTCTGCAACGAGCTCCTGGCCGAGGGCAAGCTGCCCGCCTGCGTCGAGGCCTCGAAGGGCAAGATCGCATTCGGCGACCTCTTCGACGAAGGATCCGAGGTGCGGAAGCTGATTCGAACCAACTACACCCTTCGGCGCAAAATCAACCTGGGAACCGAGCCGGCGGTTTACTATATCGTGTGAGGTGAAAAATGCTCGAGCTAGCCATAAAAGGGTCTAAGCGATACTACGGATGGATGGTCTTGCTGCTCGGCCTGGCCGGGGTGGGGTTCCTGGTTTACCTGAAGCAGCTGGATTTCGGCCTGGGCATCACCGGTATGAACCGGGACGTGTCCTGGGGGTTCTACATCGCGAATTTCACCTTCCTGGTCGGGGTGGCCGCCGGGGGCGTCATGGTGGTGCTGCCCTACTACCTGCACGACTACAAGGCCTACGGCAAGGTGACGATCCTAGGCGAGTTCCTGGCGATCGCCTCAGTGGTCATGTGCATCACCTTCATCCTGGTCGACCTCGGCCAGCCCATGCGGGTCATGAACGTGCTGCTCTACCCGACGCCGAACTCGGTGCTCTTCTGGGACACGGTCGTGCTCAACGGCTACCTGTTCCTGAACCTCATCATCGGCTGGAACGTGCTCGAGGCCGAACGGCAGGGGGTGCACTACCAGAGCTGGCTCAAGCCCCTGATCTACATCTCGATCCCCTGGGCCGTCAGCATCCACACGGTCACGGCCTACCTGTACTGCGGCCTGCCCGGCCGGGGGTTCTGGCTGACGGCCATCCTGGCCCCGCGCTTTCTGTCTTCGGCCTTCGCCTCGGGGCCGGCGCTCCTGATCCTGCTGTGCCTCGTGATCCGCCGGGTGAGCAACTTCGACCCGGGCTGGAAGCAGATCCAGTCGCTCGCCGTCACGGTGGCCTACGCCATCTGCATCAACGTGTTCTTCCTGCTGTGCGAGGTGTTCGTCGCCTTCTACAGCCAGATCCCCGAGCACATGGACCATCTCAAGTACCTGTTCGTCGGCCTGCACGGCCATGGGGCCTACGTGCCGTGGATGTGGGCGTCGATGACGCTGATGGTCATCGGGATCATCCTGCTGGTGAACCCGGTCACGCGCAAAACCGAGGGAACGCTCATCGTGGCCTGCCTGTGCGTGTTCTTCGGCTGCTGGATCGACAAGGGCATGGGCATGATCTCGGGCGGCTTCGTCCCCAACCCGCTGCACGAGGTGAACGAGTACATCCCGACCCTGCTGGAGGGTCTGATCACCATCGGGGTCTACGCGCTGGGCTTCTTCGTGCTCTCGATCCTCTTCAAGATCGCGGTGTCGGTCAAGGAGGAAGTGCGCGCATAAAAAGGCTGGCGCCTTTTTATTCTTGAAAAGTCCAAAGAGGGGCTCTCCGCTTTCTGAGAGCCCCTTTCCGTTTTTTAAACCGAGCAATCCAGGCGTTGGATGTGACCATGAATAGTTTTGAGCTTCGAAAATTCGTTGCCGGCGACATCGATGCGGCGCTCCAGCTGTGGCAACGGACCGAAGGCCTCGGACTGAGCGACGCCGACCGTCCGGACCGGCTCCGCGAATTTTTGTCCCGCAACCCGGGTTTGAGCCGCGTCGTCGTATCCGGGGGAAACCTCATCGGGACCATCCTCTGCGGCACCGACGGCCGCCGCGGCTACATCCACCATCTTGCGGTCGCAGCAGAATCGCGGCGAAACGGAGTGGGCCGTGCCCTGCTTGCAGAAGCCCTCTCGGCCCTGCAGCGAATCGGCATCCGCAAATGCCACGCCTTCGTCTTTCAATCCAACCCCTTCGGAGAGATTTTCTGGGAGCGGTCGGGATGGCAGCGCCGCGACGACCTTCAAGTTTATTCCAGGATGCTGAACAGCTGACGCCCTCTTTTCAGCTGCTGTCTTCAACCCTATATTCTTCAACAAACAACGCCGCCTACGATTCGGGCAAGGCGCCGCTTGAAATCGTGCCTCGTGTCCGTTGCGTAGTCCAAACGACGCACGGGAAAAAATTTCAACAGGAGATAGAAATGAACCGGAGAGCAAAGAAGCTGGCCGAACGCCTGCGTGCGTTCGCGGATGATGTGAGCGCTTTTGTCGAAGGATGCTCGGAAAAAGATTGGAAGAAAGTGTGCACCGCGGAGGAATGGCCGGTGGGAGTGACCGCCCGCCACATCGGTGCCGGGCACTTCGAGGCCGTCGGCCTGGCCCGCATGCTGGTGAGCGGCCGGAAGTTGCCGGAGATCACCATGGAACAACTGGCAGGAATGGCCAACGAGCATGCCCGCCGGCATGCTGAGTGCACTCGCGAAGAGGTCCTGGACGTCCTCCGCCGGAACGGTGCTGCCCTTGTTGACTACGTGGCGGGGCTGTCGGACGCCGAGCTGGACTGCACCGGGCATCTGGCCCTGGCCGGCGGAGAGCTGACCGCCCAGCAGCTCATCGAGGCGGTTGTTCTCTCGTCGGGCGGCGAGCACCTTGCGCACATGAAAGCCGCCGTTGAATCATAACTGACAAAATACGGATTTCTGAGGCGTACCTGCGATGAGGGTGATAGATCAGGAGAGGGCTGGGAGGTCGGTTAACAACCGCTCCACCGATACGGCACGGATGTCCGGGCTTAGTGGAAAAGTATCATCTCCCGCATGGATCACATCGATTCTCTGCAGTTTCAGGCCATTGAGCGCTTGCTGCATCGAAGGCGTGATCTTGGGTGACACCGTGCGCTTGACCTCGAAACCGATCCGGCGGCGCCCCCTAACGATGAGAAGGTCCAACTCGGCCCCGGCATAGGTCGACCAAAAGTAGCATTCTTCGGGTTGAGCCTGGAGGTGGTTGATGATCTGCTCCAAGACAAACCCTTCCCACGACGCTCCCAATTTGGGGTGCCCCTCCAGATCATGCCGCGTACGCTGGTTGAGGAGAGTATGCAATAAGCCGGAATCTGAAAGGTATACCTTGGAAGATTTCACTTGACGTTTGGAAATGTTTTCGTGCCAGGGCGGCAGTTGCCGGACAACCATGGCGGAGGTCAGGATGTCCAGATATTTTCGAACGGTAGTGTCCGCCACACCGAATGAACGCGCAAACTCGGAAGAATTCCAGACTTGCCCGTGGTAATGGGCCAGCATCGACCAGAAACGGTGAAGGGTCGTTCCGTGGATGTTGATGCCCAGTCGGGGCAAGTCCCTTTCAAGAAAGGTGCGGATAAACTCCCGGCGCCACTGGTCGCTTTCCTGAAGCGTGCGAGCCAAATAGGAGCGCGGGAAACCGCCTCTCACCCATAATCGGTAATGCTCGCCGGGACCGACCTCGGCCAAAGTGAAGCCGTTGAGTTGACGATAGCCGATGCGGCCGGCGAGGGTTTCCGAACTCTGCCGAAGCAGGGCCGGCGAAGCACTCCCCAATACCAAGAAACGGGCGGGACGGCCCCGGCGGTCCGCGAGAACCCGCAGAACCGGGAACAATCCCGGAAGCAGCTGGACCTCATCGATGATAACCAGCCCCTCATGCTGCTTGAGGGCGAGCATCGGGTCCCCCAGGCGCGCCAGATCCTCGGGGTCTTCCAGGTCATAATAAATGGTCTTTCCCTGGGCACGCGCTGCAAATGCACGCGCCAGAGTGGTTTTACCCACTTGTCTGGCGCCTATAATGCCCACCACTGGGAAGTGCTGAAGCATTCGTTCAAGGGCGTCAATCTCACCTGAGCGTACGATCATGGCCACGAGTGTTACCTTGAATTTTCGGTCGAGTCAACCGAATTTTCAAGGTGAAATTGTCAACCCCTATCCAAACATTCTATGCGATGTCTTGCGGCAATGCGCACCCGCGCTAATGTGGTGGTTGCGGTATGTAGTATGGGTGGCCCGGAAAAACATGGGGCGTGGTGTTCGGCTCATGCCGGCAATATGTGCTCAAGGAAAACACCCTATTGATCAAGCTGTGGAATTTGTGCAGAATAGCGCCTCGAGTTGCTGGAATCGACGGCTTACGGGCAATTTTGTTTTTCCCGCCACAACAGTAGGCTTTCAACATGATCCCTAAATTCAACATTGCGTTGGTGCAGATAGCTCTGAACGGCCCCCCAGAGCAGAATCTGGAAAAGGGCCTCGCCTGGGTGCGGAAGGCCGCGCGGCAGGGCGGGCAGGTGATCTGCCTGCCCGAGCTCTACCGCTCAACTTATTTCTGCCAGAAGGAAGACGCGCGGCATTTCGACCTGGCCGAACCCCTTCACCAAACGTCGTTCACTGCGTTCAGCGCTGCGGCGAAAGAATCGGGGGCCGTCATCGTCGTGCCTTTCTTCGAGAAGCGCGCCGCGGGCGTATACCACAACAGCGCCTACCTCATCGATTCCGACGGCCGCCAAGCCGGGCTCTACCGCAAGATGCACATTCCCGACGACCCCGGCTTTTACGAAAAGTTCTACTTCACCCCCGGGGATCTCGGGTTCAAGGCGGTCCCCACGGCGTTCGGGAAAATCGGGGCCCTCATCTGCTGGGACCAGTGGTACCCCGAAGCCGCCCGCATCACGACCCTGCACGGCGCCCACGTGTTGGTCTACCCCACGGCGATCGGCTGGCACC
>Ga0208665_10000151_pt1 | contig 11503 bp, 11 predicted proteins | sample Methanogen_OWC_FD_187365 | JGI IMG/M metagenome (GOLD analysis project Ga0208665, IMG submission 187365) | Enriched soil microbial communities from Old Woman Creek wetland in Ohio, USA - Methanogen_OWC (SPAdes) (version 2) | ecosystem: Environmental > Terrestrial > Soil > Wetlands | place: USA...
TGGCAATAACGGTATTCGTTGATGTGTCTATCACAGAAAGAGTATCTGCTCCCATGTTTGATACATACAAACGTGTTCCTGTAGGATTTATTGCCATTCCCCACGGGCCATTACCTACCGTAATAGACGTTAATACAGTTTCTGTTGCGGTATCGATTACATCTACGGAATTTACACTGGGTATTACTACATATAATTTAGTCCCGTCCGGACTTAAAACAAGTCGTTCGGCTCCATGTCCAGTTGATATAGTATTTATAACTGTATCGGTAGTTGTATCAATGACTGATATATACGCAAGTGTAGTATCTCCTACATAAACTTTTGATCCAGATGAATTTATAATAATTCCAATTGGATTTGTAAACGAAGATATCGTTTTTGAAATAGTATTTGTAGTCAAATTTACAATTTGAACTTTCCCATCGCTATACACAGAAACATAAGCCTTCGTTCCCCCAGTGTTTATAGCACATTCACATGGATTTGAGCCAAGGGAAGGAGACGTAGCAGACGAAGTAAGTGAAACAGTCCGCGTCGATTTGAATTTTGTATTAAGCACCACATTACAATACTCGGCTATTTTTTTAATAGCTTCAAGACGTGTTGTTTTTGGATCAAAAACAAACTGATAATCACCGGCTCCTGGATCTAAAACGTTATTGATCTGTACATTTGTATTCGTGGAGTCTAATAATTCTTGAATCCATAGGAGCCAATTATATTGAGTTTCATTTAGATAAATAATTTGATTAAGCCACGGTATGTACTGCGTTGCTAGATTACGAGAATCATCTGCAGCAGTTATTTTGACGGTATTCCCTTCATAAGATAAAGTTGGAGTAACTGCTGCAACTTTCCCAAAGAAAAATAGATAAGGACGCCCATCTTCGTCATATGTATAATATTTTATATAAGCTCCTTCCGGGGGGACGTTATCATCCGCAAAAGTAGCAGTTAATTGGAAATATGCGTCATCTATTGATTTTGAAACGTCTACGGAAATTAACGAGTAGTCACTCAATTCATCACTGTTTTTTAATATTGGATCAGATGATGATAAACACATTCCAGAAGTTAGAGTTATAATAGACGTTGTTCCAATTCCAACCCCTGCTGAAATATTCAAACCCGATGCTAAATTAATAAATCTTGTATTTGCAAGTGTGCCCCCAATATTCAAAAAAGAATCCATATATATGTAATATACAGTTCCCAATACAAGAGATGGAGGAGTATTTGAATAATACCTGAATCTCCACCATTTAAGATAGAGTCCACCATACACTGTAGATACAGCTGGATGCAATGCGATTGTTGGATATCCAGACGTCAGACTTCCCACTAGAGATCCGTCTACGTAATAATACGCACCTGTTGTTAAATAATAAATCCCGTATGTGTGGTATACGCCGTTTCTGTTTACATCGTTTAGGGTAATAGTTGTAGAGCTTCCAGCTAGATAAACATGTAGATATTCAAGGGTGGCTTCTGGAACGAAACACCACACTACAGCGTTATTATATGAACTTGTTGGCTGTAATAATCCCACGCAGTGAGCATACGCGCTTGTTTTATACGAATACTGTTCAAATATAACGTTTGGACTATATGTTGTATTACTCAACACTGTTGCATATCCTATATCCAGAGGCGTTGAGTAATAATAGCCATCTGGAAAAACCGAAATGAAATTACTATTGCTAGCCGCGGATGAATTTCCATAATGTGTTATTATATATGTATCATTTGATGGCAAACTTATCCAAAATGTAGCAGTTGACCCATCGGTTTTAGATTCCAGCCACGTTCCTATTTCATTCCAGTCGGCGTCTGAAAATCTAACATCGTCGAAATCAGACTGCATAGCAGAATTATACGCAATCGTAAATTTAACTTGGAATCCGTTTATTGGGTTTGGATCATTTACAGTTATTTTCCTATGATATGTCCATGCGCTGTAGTCAGTCATGTTCAAGCTCTTGAGATTGTCGTTGTAATCGTTATTTGAACAGAGTCCCCGTTTCCAAAAGTTTGATTTGCAGATAACAACCCTCTTAAAAACATGTCTCCTGAACTAGATGCGTTAAAAACACCGATCTCGCGTATTACTACAGTCCCGCTAAATATAAACAGTTTTAACCATTGAGCCGTCCCCGGACTTGTAAATGAGCATGTGGCAGCAGCTCGCGCAGCTCCGTAAGATGTATTTTCAGATGCGAGTGTGGTATGCGCAACTGATTCCGCAGTTGACCCAGTGCCTGTAGCAATGTATGTAAATGCAGATGCAGGAGATACGTTGTTTATCAGTCTTGCAGACGTTTCTATTCCCTTATTAGTAATTGTAGTCAAGAGATTATCCTCCTTTCTTCAGACGAGTCAGGATTTAGTTTTATATACTCTTGAGTCCCGTTTGCCCGTGTGATTTGCAATTCAATTGTGGTTTCTTGTTTCATTATAGCATCCATTTTGATCAACTTGTGTCTTGCGTAAATTTAATTATATATTTATATTTTCCAGGGGAATACTGGGTAATAGAAATCGGCGGCTTAATTTTCATCCCAATATAAGAATCACTATCGACAATTAAGGTACACGAAATCCCCACATATCCAATCAACGTATCAACTTCGGTTTTGCTATCGGGATAACATGTAAATTCAGGAGAGAATATCCTGTTAGTGTCAGTAACAACCTTTGTCTTACCAGAAAGTAACACCGTCTCGTTTTGAGCAAAATTGTAATTGTCCGTAAATACAGAGGCATTTGTTAATATTTGACCATTAAAATAGATCATACGTATCCCCCCTGCATGGCTTTCATTTTCTGTTTTGCCTCTATTTGTTTCATGAGGTAGTCAATGTCTAAATTACTGCTTGCATTGACAGTGATATAAAAATTGTCACCCGCGTATGTTGTATTATTTGATGTAGCAGAACTAGATGCAATAGTGGAAGGCGATTTCTGCGTACTCAGATCGGAAACCGGACTTTGTAAAACAGTATCTGTATCTCCTATACCTCTGATGGATTTCATTAATGGCTCTGTTAAAACTGAACCAATATCTGATATTTTACTCAGTCCTGAAGTGATGCTATCGGTAAACCTTTTACCTATTTCACTTCCATTTGATGATATAACATCTGATAATCTACTCATGGTAGACTGGATCAAGCCGGTTGAATTTTCCATTTTAGATATTGATGTTTCAAGTGGCTTCTTTATTACGGCGTCCCAATTAGGGAGCACTGAAAACGGTCCTTCTTCAGCGGGAGAGTGGGGAAACAATTTATTTATTTTATTTAGTTTGCTAAGAGCTTTGTCATATAAATTAGACAACTCGTCCATTATACCATCTTTCAAATTGCCGATCATGCTTGCGCCAGCGTCATACATACGAGTTGCAAAGCCGTTTACAATGTCTATTATACCCTGTATTTTTTCATCAATCCCGGTTTTTATTTTCTCCCATTTTTCAAAAATACCAGTTTTTATATCTTCTATTTTATTTAGTATGTTTGTTTTAATCGTTCCAAGCTTGTCTACAAATTCTCCCCATTTTGTAGCCCATTTGTCATGAAAATCCTTTACGTCGCTCTTTATAGCATCCCATTTAGAAAGCATGTCTTCTTTTAGACTAGTAACCGTTTTAATGACGTTTTCTTTTGTAGTTCCTAAGTTTTCTAAAAACTTATCCCATCTATCTTTCCAACTATTATAAAATTCAAGCAAACTGCTTTTCATATTCTCGTATTTTTCAGACAAATTGTCGTGAAGGTTAGACATCTTTGTTTTTAGATTGGTTATAGCAGTTTCAATCATTGTTTGTATATCAGTCCATTTAGTAGACCAATCTGTATGTAGTTCACCCAGGCTTTCTTTTAGAGATGTATATTTCTCTGATAGACTTGTGTACAATTCTGTTATTGACGTTTTTATTTTTTCATAATTAGTTGAAAGTACAGATGTTATAGTATCCCAGACCTTTCCTAAACCCGTCTGTAGTTTCTCTCCATCAGTTCCAAGATTATTATATACCGTTTCAAGTGATGCTTTTAGTTTTCCAGCATCGGTTACTAATAAATTCCATATTTCATTTGCTTTGTCCCGAATGCCACCCCAATTCGTAGCCCATGCTAAAGCTAAAGCTGCAACTGCAATTGCTATTAATCCCACAGGAGTTATTATTAATCCAAGTCCTGTGATCAATGCCGGCAACACTGTTTCAGTAACAACTAATATAGCAGATGCAAGTCCAGGGAATGAAGTCGCAATCAGAGACCCCACCGCATAACCAAGCCCTTCAGCGCCTATCAATCCTATAACTGAAGATATTGCTCCTGCGATTAGTGAAAAAGCACCGATGACTCCACTAATAATAGGAACGAGGGTTACAAACGCAGCACCTAATCCAACTACAGCAATTGAAAATTCTACTACTTTTGGATTGTCAGCTAACCATTTTAAAAGAGATGCTATAGCGCCAGTTACTATGTTAATAGCGTCAGCCAATAGTTTTGTTGCCGAAATGGCATCATTTGTGCTTGGTCCACTTAAAGAACCCAACAAACTAGCAAATGATGGAAGTACTTCTTCTATTATAGTTTTGATGCTGCCAAATGAAGATTTTAGATTATCCCAAGAAGGCGAAAGCTCCGAGACAAACGTTGAAATTATAGTTTTTACACTTTCGAAAGTAGACTTTAAATTATCCCACGTAGGTTGAAGATCTGTAATTAGTTGAGAAATTATAACCGGAACTTTATTAAACAGTTCTTTTAGCTTGTCCCAGATGGGTTCTAAATCAGTGATTGCCTGACTCAATATAGGTTTAAGTTCGTTAAACTTTCCTTTTATTAGTTCCCAGACAGGAGTTAATTTATTTACAACATCTTCTAAAATAAATGGTATCTCTACAAACACATTACTTAATTCTTCTCGGATGTCTCCGAAATCTGGTAAGTACTGTTTAATAGATTCAACTATCCCTGAAAAGATTTCTTTAATCGGTGGAATTATCTGTTTAAGAACGTAATTTACAATACCTAAGATATTTGTAAATGCATCCGAAACAAGTATCAACGCTTGAACTATAGTGTCGGCAGCCGTTTTTGAAGCAGATCCTGACATATCCGCAAATAACGTGTTGAATATACTTCCTAGATCTTGGGCTATATAAGACAGGTTGTCCCAAACTGGGCCAAGTCCATCAAAGATATCTTTTATAAAATCAATTATTCCTTTTACTGCTCCTGTTATAACAGGTGCAGCGCTGGTTATTATCCCATCAATGCTTTGGAATATCGAATTAATGTAATTAGCAATTCCAGATGTGTCGCTTTCACCTTCACTTATATTCATTATTTTTAAAAACGATTTTAATATTTTATTTCCCATGTCCAATATCGCATTTACCGAGGGTCCCAACTGAGACACGAGACCAACAAACATACCAACGATAGATACAACGAAAGTTTGTATCTGTGGCATCATAGCAGTTAGCGAGTCTGCTACTTTTCGTATAGTTGGTGCAAGTGCTTGTCCTATATTTATCATCACGTTTTCTATTGAGCCAGATAAACTATCCAAACTACCCGAAAGCGTATCCAACTGCTGATCTGCCATTGTCTGTGCGGCTCCGCCAGCTTCCTGCAGCGAAGATGACAATGATTTTAGATCTGCAGACTTTGACGTCAACGCAAGGATTGCCGGAGCAGATTCACGACCGAATATCTTAAACGCTTCATTTGCATCCAATCCTTTGTCTGCAAGCAATTGTATAATATCTGAAAATTTATTAGTCGATGGGTTTACCTGGTCTATTGATATCCCCATTCCGGAAAGAGCGGTGGCTGCTGCTTTTGTAGGAGATTGTAACGATGCTAAAACACCTCTAAGCGATGTTCCTGCTGTACTTCCATCCATTCCAGCGTTGTATAATAACCCAAGTGCTGCGGTGGTATCCTCGAGTGACATTCCTACAGAGTGTGAGATAGTGCCCACGTAGTTCATACTCAAGCTTAATTTTTCCATGTTAGCCTGTGTTGACCCCGCTGCAGAAGCGAATACATCGGCCACTCGTCCGGCTGAATCAAAACCCAGGCTAAACTGAGACAACGTACTTGTGACGGCTGCCGTAGTTTCCGCGAGTCCGTACTGTGTTCCGCTTGCGAGATTAAGGACAGGAACGAGCTGAGATGATGTAATCTTGGAAACATCAATGCCAGCAGAAGCTAAATTATACAGTGCGTCGGCTGCTTGTGAACTCGAAAATGCTGTTTTTTGTCCAAGTTCTTGAGCAACTGCTGATATGTTTTCTTTAGCTGATTTGAATGCTTCTCCGGTAAGTCCAGTAACAGATGCAGCGTTTGAAATGGATTTTTCAAAATCTACAAACATCGACGTGGCTTTTGCTCCACTCACTACAAGTCCAGCGCCTATGGCTGTTCCCGTTACTAGTGCGGTAGCCCCTAACGTTTTTAAAGTTGCCCCCACGCCACTAACTGAATTTGTAACACTGGATGCTGCTTTGTCAACCATAGACAATTCTGAAGTAACTCCGGCAAGATCCTTAGTTACAGTTGATTTGATACCTAGACTAATCCACAATTGACCAAGGCTAGTTTCTGCCATTATTTCACCTGGGAAGCTAGAGCAGCAAGAGCTTTAATGTAAAGGGTTATGTCGGCATTGATGTAATACGTGTAATCAGCGAGTGATGCGTTTCTTAACTCTTCGAGAGTAATTCCAAAGAAATGCAATCTGTATGCTAGATTCTCACTTTCCTTTCTTTGCACGAAATCCTTTTACTACTTTCACTTCGTCGGCTTCTTGTTTTTGGTATTCAGCAATTGCAGACATGAACGCAGGAACAAACGACACTCCGAGAACACCAGATTGTAAAAACTCAGGAGTTATAGATTGATCGACGCATAGATCAGCTACCACGTTGAATAGTTCTAATTCTACAGCATCTGTTTCTTCTGTTGATTTGTCTGCTCCGGCGTCTTGTACTTTATTGTAAAGTTCTACAAAGTTTGCAAAGTCGTCTCTTGTAGGACTGAATACTTCGATGTCGATATCCCTATAAGTAAAAATGAACGTATCTTCCTTAGATGCAAGAAGCAATTTTTCAGCTAGTGTTAATTCTTGTTTTTCTTTTAACTTCCTAGCTTCCGCTCTTCGTCTTAATCCTATATTCTCTCTCTGTCCGGTAGATTCAGAGGAGATAATCATCTCCTCGGTCATACGCTTTCCCACTCCATGTAATCATCAATTCCAAGACTGAGAGAGTCTTTGTACATCCCTGAATTCGGGAAGTCTTTGTCTACGGTAGTAGGCTGTGCGCCATATATGAAATATTTTTTAGTAACTGCAAGAGATGCGTCCAACCTCTTCCCTATGAGGTTCCCTTTGTGAGCACCTATATACTTCGTAGAATATTTCATGTTTCCAGATGCATCGGCTACAGTATCCCCAAAGAAAGTTTCTAGGAAAGCGGCTGTATAGTCTAGGTGCTCAAGTGAAGCTGTACCATCCGTGGCGCCTGTCTTTTTTAACTTCATTACTTGCCCATGTACAGATTCTGTTATTTCATCCAGTTTGAATGAGACCTTTACATCCTGACACATTGCAACTTCGGATAGCGTAACAGATGAAATGTCAAGAAAATCAATTACCAATGCTTGACTTGCTGCAAGTCCGGTGTACTTTATTGACAGTGTTCCACTTGAATCCGTCGCTAGTGTGTTACCGGATGCGTCTGAGTATTCAGTTGCAAAAATAGGAGTCCCGTCTTTAGTCATTTGGACTGAACCAAATTCCGCTTTTTTTGACAGTGCAATATACTGATTACTGTTATCTGTAGCATCAGTTGTTTGTGTATCAGTTGTCTGGGTTCCACCATAGTACCAGTGGACTTCGCTACCGGCCGTAGCGTCTGATCCGGTATATGTCATTTTGTTATCACCTATTAAATTATGTTATAAATTATCGTGAGAGTTGTCGGTAAATGAACATCGTTAAACGCTGAATTCTTCCGCGTTGAATATTCCCTGTATTCTGCTTCCAGAACATCATACGAATGATCGGTATCTGTCAAGCGCGTAAGCTCAAAACCTTCAAATTGTATGCGAATTGCATCAAAAATCGAATCTAACGTAGAATATCCGTACTTTTTCAAATCCGCGTTATGCTCCGCGAAGATATCTATTGCAATCGTTTTTGTTCTTCTGTTTTTTAGTCTGTATTCCCCTGGTTCGGATCCCGCGTTTCCAATTCGAATAAACGGATAGATATATTTTGAAGGTGTATCGCCAACAAATATTCTAGAACCTACTATAGCTGTAATTGATGAATTGGTTAATAATTGCGTTCTAATTGTAGATTCAAGGCTCATTAAATCACCTTGAGTTTGTTTGTTGCTGCCTGCACGATCTCCGGTTTGTGATTCAGGAACCCAGGTCTCAAATGCGGAGTACCGGAAAAACGTGAAGTTCCAAATTCCTGATCAACTGAATAATCAACGTCTGTTCCTGTTCTAGCAATCACTTCGGCAGACGTCTTCTTTTCAATTCTTGTAGCATACGACCGTCTGAGTTTTCCAGTGTCTACAGGAGCCCCTTCTTTTGTGTACCGTTCTCCAACTAAACCCCCTGCTATTACAGCTTCTTCCATAGCTGCCTCTGTTTTTTCCTCAAGTTTAGCAAGAGCTGTTTTTAGTTGTGCCATGCCTTCTAGAGTCATTCTACCCTCACAACATCAGCAACATAATGGTGAATTATTGAACGACCGTAAATTGGATCAAAGTCAAAAATAGAGTAAGTTCCGGCGTATCCAGTAGACGTAGTTACAACAATGTCGTCTTTTTGAATGTCTACATTCGCAGGAAGCATAACTGACAAAGGAATTACGAGATGTGCAATGTCACTAACGTAAAGTTTACCACTTTGTCGGAAATCTCGTTTCTTGAAAAATCTACACCTATATGACTTTCCAACATCACTTGACACAGGTTGACCATTTGAATCTAGGTAATCTGCATTTATTCCGTTACAGTAGGCTGAACCACCGAGAGACCCTGTAATCAAATGATTATTAACGAACGTACCTGTAACACTATACAACCGTAGATTTCCGCTAGAATCGCCTGTAATAGACACAACGTTTCCCGATGCATCTATTGAAGTCCAATTCCCCGAAGCGTCCTGAATTCCTGAAGTAATTTCCTCTCCAACTGTAAAGGAATGAGTACCACCGTCGAAATTGAGAGATTGGTCTAGATACTTTCTGTATATTGTGCAATTGTGGATCAGGACGTTTCCGAAGGCCATGTTACACCGTTGGGTATTTTGAACTTGAATCCTTTATTCTAGGACCATTCCCCTGACTCAACTTCGCAAATTCAATTTCATAATCTCTGCGTACCTGTCCGACACTAGCCTGCTTTCCTCTACATTTTGTTTGTATAGAGGTTTCATATTTCATCATGAAAGCTGATTTTGTAGTTGAAGCGGCTGCCTCGGACTTTGTATATGAATAAGCTCCTCCAAAATCCTCAGATTTGATCCCTAAGTCCGTAATTGGTCCAGTCTGGATCAAATCGCAAATTAGAAGAGCGGCTAAATATTCGGATCCAACTTTGATGTTTCCTGATGCGTCGATCAGGCTATCTTGAATTAATCTAGATTCAATGATTGTCAAATATCGAGTAAATCTAGCAGTCGTAATTGATTCGATTCCTGTATCTCCAACTGTGTAAGTATCCATTGAAACGTCTGCTATCCAATCAGCGTCTAGTGTAATAGTCATGGATACCTCCGAAATCATGATCTCTGGTATAGCATGCAGCACACACAGGATGCTCTTCGTGATCATCTGCACAAATGATGGTCCCGCATATGACACATGCAGTAAACATTATCCCCACTTCTCCAGGTTGGCAAGTTCAATATCGGTAAATGTAAAATCTTTGCAAACTTCACAGACGTCTCTGAGACACACGAGGAGAGGTGAGCTATTTTCAATTAGATTAACCGTTTCTCGGGTTTCTTGAAAAACGAGAATCCAGCGAGGACGGTAGTAAATATCTTCCTTCATGAGAAATAGACAGATATCGACAATTTTTAGTATCAAATCTGAATTTTTATAAATTGAAGGAATTGAAGTTTTCAACTGTTTAGAAATAGTAATGAGTCTAGGATCGCCAAAAACATAGGCTGTATTCTTTCCGTAGACTCTTTTTATCCATTGATGAGAAACCGAAATAACTGTTCTTATTGCAGGATTCTTAAGGGACTTCTCAACTTGATCAGGATGTTGAACGGAATGCAAAAAAATGTTAACCATTTGGTACATATAATTTTTTTTATACTCCCCTCCTGCATCATTTCCAATATGAGCGTTAATCGATTTGTTTAGCGAATCACGTAGTATTTTGAGATCACCAGAAAAGTCATATTTAAATTTGGAATGTAATACTCCAATAGAATTTATAATCTTCTTTTTTATAATATCCTGAAAATAAATTCCAATTGGGTGATGGTAGCAATTATACGTGAAACTGTTTCTACTTAGATTGCCTATTGACATGGGATGCTCTTGTGTTTCTGCATCCCAAATTGTACCATCACTCAACTGGATAAGGGCTGACATCAGACCTCGTTAAGGTACGTGCATATAGGCGTTACGCCAATCCCCGTATCCAAAGGCAAACCGAGTCTTGACACCGTAGAGATATTCATCTCTGTTGAATCCGTTTTCGGAGTTGCCTTCGAGTGCAGTGAATTCAGCTTCTTTCCTGTTCTGGAAGATGAGCGGCTTCATTACACTGTCTGTTTTTGCAAGGATCCAAGAGTCGGTATCCGAGAAATACGGCGTGACGAGAAGTTTATAACGTCCCTGGTTTACGTTTATGTTTCCTGATGCATCCACGGTTGGTGATTTAGTGAGCTGCAATGCAAGATCTTCGAGTTCAGGAGGGACAATGATTGTATCGGGAACAATTTTTAGTTTGTTTCCTCGGTCATCCCTGAACCCCATCATGGCTGCTCTTGTAGCAGAAAGGCTTGCTTGAGATAGCGCGGAGTTTCCGAGGTTGCTTTGATCAGTTGTGTAGTAAGTTCCTTCTTTGTGGTGAGCATCGAAGAATTCATTTCCATCGTAGCAGAGACCGTAAGTAGACTGATCTCCCTCTGTTATGAATGTGAAACAGACTTCCTCTTTGTACATTCTCACAACTTCAGCAAGGCGCTGAACCTGAAGAGCAATCTGTCCATACTGGTCATCCTCGATTGCATCTACATTGATAGAAATCGTACTTTCATACTTTTTATTAGCAATTGAGAACGCGTTTTCCTGGAATCCAGTGGGTTGTCTTTCATCCTTAAATTCTCTCATTGATGGGTTTGCACCAAGGAAGCCGTATTTCTCAAGGGCTTTCGTGGAATTAACCTGAGTACACAGTTGCATCCAAGAATTATCAACTGGTCTATTATATTCATTT
>Ga0208665_10000153_pt1 | contig 11482 bp, 8 predicted proteins | sample Methanogen_OWC_FD_187365 | JGI IMG/M metagenome (GOLD analysis project Ga0208665, IMG submission 187365) | Enriched soil microbial communities from Old Woman Creek wetland in Ohio, USA - Methanogen_OWC (SPAdes) (version 2) | ecosystem: Environmental > Terrestrial > Soil > Wetlands | place: USA...
CTGCTCACCGATTACTTGAACGGGGATGTGCTCGAGTGGCAGCGCGGCTGCCGTCAAACCTCCGAAGCCGACGATGCCCCGCCCAGCTCCGATGGGAAAGGCCCGGCCTTGAACAAGCGCATGTTCCTTCAGAAATACATTGAGTTCCTGGCCACCGGGCCCCACTCTCATTTCGGGTTGAAGTCGCCCCAACGAACCAAAGACCTAAAGGATATTCAATTAGCTTGGGTCAACCCGGACCAGGATGGTTTTGTCGAGAAGGTCGACGCTAATCTTGTGTTCGGGCGCAACTACGCCACCTCGTTTATCGTCCAGAAGCTTCGTGTGCCGCCCGAACCGGACGCACCGCGGCGAGTGACCATCGTGGGCATCGACACCAGCCAACTCAGCGTGGCGATCGGCGTTCTCAACATGCTCTCGGGCGACAGCCCGGGCGACACGGGGCGGGTCCTCGACGGCCAGGCCCGGATTATCGAAGCGTATGTCCAGGAAGCAAAGCGCGCCGGTGAAATCGTGATATTCGCAGGCCACCACAGCTGGCGCCAGCTCGACATGGGTTCCCGCAGCCGGCTGGCTAAAATAATGGAGCGGGTCGATAACCCCTTGGTTTACATTTCCGCCCATACGCACGAGGGCTGGTGGGCGATGCACCGTCTCGACAATCGAAGCCTGCTCGAGCTCAACGTCAGCTCGCTCGCCGACTGGCCGATCGCCTACCGGCGGGTCGCCTTCGCCTACGATCCCGCGGCCAACCGGATCAAGGTCAGCGCGGATTTGATGCCCCTGCTCCAATCGCCGCCGCGCAGCGACCAGGAGATCCTCGATGCCTGGGTGCAGCAGACGTGCACCGAGGTGGATGTGCCCATCGAAAGAATCGGCCGACGAGACCTCGCCACCGTCAAGGCGCAACGCGATTCGCGGGGGACCCTGGTCGACTGGGCGTTTTCAAGTTTCGAAGGGGTTTCGGATGCGGCCCGCCTGAACCTGTACGAGCATGCCCACAGCTACATCGACGGCCTGCTGGACGTCATCATGAGCACGCACGGCGACCTGGGCGGGCAGGTGCCGGAGCTGGAAGAGGTCGTGGCACCGAGCTTTTGCGTAGGCGGCGCCGTGAAGAGCTGTGCCGCCGCGCTCCTCACGATGCAGCGTCCCGACCTCCCGACGTCCGTTGAGTCGTACCGCAAGAAGGCCTTATTCGCCTACACGGTCGGCGAGCAGTGGGACGACATCCAGGACTCGAGGGCCAAGGCGTACATGACCTGCCGCGCGGCGATCGCGGCCAAAGACGATTTCGACATGACCCCGGAGGACAAACGGCCGGGAACCAGCGAGGAGCGACGGCGCAGCCGCGATTTTTTCCGCGTGGAAGCTACCGTGGGGATGAATTGAACGGCCCGCGGTTGGAATGGGTGGGTGCACAGCATCCTGGCCGAAGGTCGACAACGTTGTTCCAAATCAGGATTGCATACAACAAGGGAATATGGTCAATGACGGCATTCGGAACGATAATGGGGGCTTTCGGCGGATTATCTTTTTCAAGGGAAACCCTCTCGCCGCAGTCCCCTCCGCAAGGGGATAAGGCAAGCGTGCCTTCGGCAGGCCGGTCATGAACACTTCCTTTCATGTCAATAAATCTGGGCTCGCCCACATGCACATAAAAGCCGGGCGGGGGCACTCGCGCCACGATGTCGTTGCCGTATACGAAGCGGTATGTCCGTATCGAGTAGTTTTCCTTGAACCGGTGGTTGCCCACCCTGGGGGAGCCGAAGGTGTAGACGCCATGGACTTCGCCGAAGCGGTCCGCGGCCAGCGTCGCCAGGGCCGCCCCGAGGCTGTGACCGGTCATCCATATCTTGCACCCCCGGCGCTGCAGCGCCGCAATGTGAGGAAAGAGATCTTCCCAGACTTCATCCAGTGCCTTTTTGAATCCTCGATGGACCTTGCCGCCGTTTCTCCAATCCGCCAACCAGAAATCCGCATTGGTCATAAAATCCGACGCGATGACGCGCGGCTCGAACTCACCCCTGCGCCTCCAGACCTCGCTGCCCCTGAAGGCGACCACCGCGAACTGCTCATTGCTGGCCACGAAGCACTGCGTGGAACGCTTGTCAAAGAACCTGACTTCATCCAGACCCGCCTGCTTGAACCATTTCACTGCAAACGCCTCATCGGCATACGCCAGGGTAGAGGCTTCCGCCAGCCACCAGGCGTTGATAAGATTGAAGGACGTCGCATCGGCCTGAAACGGGCGGATATCATGGCCTTCGAAATAGGCGTGCTCAAGGTACGGCGGGGCCAGGTTGGCCAACGTGAAGGCCGGTAGTTCTTTCTTCCGAGGGTGGGGATTCATAGCTCTTTCGGTAGAGATCATGGCGCCGAACGCGTTGCTGCAGACGAATATCGCAACGATCGGCACGAGGCAAGCGGTCCTCACCATTTCAGAAGTGCAACGGTTCATTTTCAGCTTTAGCGGAGTTCCTGTCACTTATTTAAGAGGCGGCATCTTGCTGCGATAGAGTCTTGCCCCGCTTGGCGAAATAATGTAGGTACCTTTTGTTGAGGAGCAACACCTGCTTCTTACTTTTTTCCACAAGAAGGGTACCCGGGATGCGCACATCGGCAAACGACTTGTTGCACCAGCGTTTTTCAGTTCAGATATCCCTTAGACCGATATTTTTTGTAGAAGTGGTATTTGCCTTAGACGGGTGTGGCAGTGAGGGCCAAAGCGACGAACAAGGGGATTTCTTTTACGAGGCTTTTTTGCGGCTGCCGGTTTAGGGATCGGTAGGTAATGGAGCCTTTTGGGCGCCTTTTCTTATTCGATATGCCATCCCCGCCAAAAGCGGCGGGGATGGCATATTGTTTCAGCACTTTCCCTATCAGCGTTGCCCTGTCAAACAAGGTGCAAGGCTGCCGGAATTTGAAACTCTTACTTTCAACACTCAGCCGATTGGATTCACATTACAGCCCGGAGACCGCAATTTCCACACGGCGGTTCTTGGCCCGTCCTTCCGGGGTGTCGTTGCTGGCGACGGGGTTGCCCTCGCCGTACCACATGGCGGTCACGCGCCCGGAATCCAACTTGAAGTTCTTCACCAGGTAGTCCGCCACCGCCTCGGCACGCTCGCGGGAGAGTTTCATATTGTATTCCGGGGTCCCCCGGTTGTCGCAGAAGCCCTGCACGGCAACGAAGGCCTGCGGATTGGCCTGCAGGAATTTGCCCAGCTGGTTGAGCTCTTCTTTCTCCTGCGGCTTCAGCTCGAACTTGTCGTAGTCAAAGTTGATGTTGCCGACCTTGATGCCCTTGATTTTCTTCTCGGAGGTCGTTTCGACCGACGTTTCGGACTTCGTGTAGTACAGCGGCCCGATGGCGTAGTAAGGGTTGGTGATGTAGGAGTCGAAGGGGATCACCCGCGAGCAGGCATTGGCCCGGCCCATGTCCTTGACCCGCTTCACGCCGTCCGGGTCCTCGGCGTAGGAGATCACGATGAAGCACACGTTGTATCTGCGGGCGAGTTCGGCCGTTTTGTCGCCGGGGTCTTTTTTGCCGGCCGCTTTTTCCCAGCCGCCGTCGCTGAAAATGTAGACAATGGTCTTCCCGGACAGCCCTTTCAGCACACCTTCCAGCTTTTCGAGGCCTGCCACCAGCGGCGTCCTACCGGACGCTTTGACCGGCAGCTGCTTCATGGCTTCGGACAGCTTGGCCGCGTCGAATTTCTGAACCGGGTAGATCTCTTTCCAGGCGGGGCTGAAGTTGTAAACGCCGACGTTGTAGCCGAGATCCGGCAGCCGGGAGACGCCGGCGGCAAGGGCCTCTTTCTCCATCTGGTAGTTGGTCTTTTTGTACTTGCGGTGAGCGGTGTCCATCGAACTGGAGGCGTCCACCAGCACGATCACGTTGTCTGCCGTGCGGACCAACACGTCCTTGGTGACGACGTTCTGGATGATGTCTTCCTGGTAAATGATTTCCGCGGCGTTTCCGGTTGCGCTTAACCCCAGGCACGCCATTGAAACCAGTGCCACGAACCAGCTCAGTTTTACCCTTTTCATTTCAGTCTCTCCTTTTTGGGTGGGTTGATGCGATCCGTCTGGCGCCTGCGCCTCTGCAGGTGATCGCACCGTTTGGTGACATTCGGGAATCGGATTTCGAGATTGGGATCTTTGCTTTCAATACAGCAGGCGATCAGAAGGACGACCCTAAAACTAAGAGGCGATACTTACTTACTATCAGATGGTGATCAAGCTAAATTCTTTTTTCGGCATGTCAAGGTGCCGTATTGCAATTAACCGCAGATTGCATGGATATTCGGCTATTGGAATTACTTTGCAAGAACGACCAGCGATGGATTCGTGGGGGCAATCTAAAGCTTTTAACCATCGGTTAGGATAAGCGTGCCTCGAACCATCTTTTGCGGGCGGGAAGATCGAGACGGGGTTCACTTCATGCGAACAGTCGGCAGCAGCAATTACAGAACAATTACGGACAGGTTTACTCCTGTTCATTTGCCATCGATGCCGTTGCCTGCAGCCTCTGTCTCCGCCAGCTCCCGGTCGAAACCGGCGCCGAGGCGCTCGTGCTCGCGGGTGGCGCGGTCGAGGGCGTCGAAGAGGCGGTCGATCTCCTTCTGGCAGGCGTGCATGACCTGGGAGACTTCGGCGATCCGGGCGCCGTCGCGGTTTTCGGAGGCAGCCTGCATGGCCTGGGTGAGCCGGGCCATCTCGGCGTCCTGCCGCTCGATGTCGCGCTCCAGGCGCCGCATTTCGTCCTCGAGCGGCTTGAGCGCGCGTGTGCGGCGGGCGCTGATCTCCGAACGCCGGCGGCGCAGTTCCTTGCGCGCCGCCTTGACGGTTTCGGCCGGTGCGCCGGCGGCCTCCGCCTCCGCCTTGCCGGCCGGCTTCTCGTCCTGCCACCCGCCCTTGTCCAGGAACTCCTGGTAGCTGCCGTCGAACACCTCGACCGCGTTCTCGCGAAAGACGATCAGCCGCTCGGCCAGGGCATGCAGGAACATCTCGTTGTGGGTGACGAGGATCAGCGTCCCTTCGAAGGCGTCGAGCGCTGAGAGCAGGGCATCGCAGGACTCCAGGTCGAGGTGGTTGGTGGGCTCGTCGAGCAGGAGCAGGTTCACGGCGGTGGCGATGATCTGCCCCAGCAGCACGCGGCTTTTCTCGCCGCCGGAAAGCACCGCGATCTTCTTGAGGGCATCGTCGCCCGAGAACATCATCGCGCCGCAGATGTCCCGGGCGGCCTGCCGGTCGACGCCGGCATCGGCGTATAGAATTTCCTCCTCGACGGTGCGGTTGGGGATGAGGTGGCTCACGTTCGTCTGTTCGAAGAAGCCCTTTTGCACGGCCGGGTGGTAGATCACCTCGCCGGTCTGGGGGGCCAGGGCCCCGGCCAGGATCTTGAGCAGCGTGGTCTTGCCCTTGCCGTTGGGCCCCACGATGCCGATCCGCTCCCCGGCCGTGAGGGTGATGGAAAGGTCCGTGAAGAGCGGCGGGTCCGGCCGGTAGGCGAACCCCACGTGGCGGGCCTGCAGGGCGGACTTGCCGGGCAGCGGCTTTTCCCGGAAGGAAAATTCGAGGTCCTTCAGCTTCTCCAGCTTGTCCCGCTTCTCCATTTTCCGCAGGGTCTTGACCCGCGACTGCACCAGCCCGGCCAGCCGCGCCTTGGCGCGGAAGCGGGTGATGAAGAGCTCCACCTCCTTGCGCCGGCGCTCGTCGTTGAGCCGCGTCTTTTCGTAGACCTCCTCGTCCTGGGCGATCTGGCTGTAATAGGCGTCGGTGGTGCCGGCGATCTTGCGGACCTTCTGGCGATGGATGCCCATGACATGGGTCACCACCTTGTCCATAAAGCTGCGGTCGTGGGTGATGACCATGAGCTCCCGGGGCCAGGCCACCAGGAAGCGCTCGATCCAGCGGATGGTGGTGATGTCGAGGAAATTGGTGGGCTCGTCGAGCAGCAGCAGGTCGGGGGCGGAGATCAGGGCCTTGGCGAGGTTGAGGCGCACCTGGTAGCCGCCCGAAAACTCGGCCGGCGCGCGGTCCATGTCGGTCTTGGAGAAGCCCAGGCCGGCTAGGATTTTTTCGGCCTTCCAGTGATGACCGCTTTCCGGAGGCGGCAGCGCGGCCATGGCTTCCTCCAGGACGGTCGGACGCGTGAAGTCCAGCGTCTGACGGACATGGCCGATGCGGTAGTGCTTGGGGATGATCAGGCCGCCGGCGTCCGCCGGCTCCTCGCCGGCGATGATCCGGAAGAGGGTGGTCTTGCCGTGGCCGTTGCGGCCCACCAACCCCAGCCGTTCGCGGGAATTCAGGGTGAAATCGACCCGGTCGAAGAGGACCCGGCCGCCGAAGCCCTTGCTCAAGTTTTCCGCTCGAATCATTATATTACTCCGGCCCATAAACCGGTAAAACGTTAGCCGCTGGCGGGCGGGGCAGGGTGCCCGTCGCGGCGAGCCGCCACCGCTGCGCGTGCGAAAAAAAGCGACCGCTGCAGCGGGCAGCGGCCTTTCCCGCTGCGCTGAAAAAAAGCGGCGGCGGGGCGTTTCAACCAGCCTTGACTTTACAGATAGACTCGCATAGAAAATAACATTTTGAAAAAAAGACGCCGCGGTGTTCATCGCCGGGGCGGGTTTTTCCCTTCGTCCGTTTTCCGGAGCAATGTAGCACGTATGTTCAACCTTGTCACTTTGAAAAATCCCGTCGCCGGCCTGGGCCGCGAGGTTCTGACGGCCGTTCGGTACATGGGCCGGGTCTTCCTGTTCTTCACCCGGGGCTTCATTCTGATCTTCCAGCCCCCGTTCCAGTTCGACAAGATCCGCCAGCACATCTACTTCATCGGCATGAAGTCGGTTTTCGTCATCTGCCTGACCGCCGCGTTCACGGGGATGGTGCTCGGGCTGCAGGGCTATTACGCGCTGGTGAAATACGGCTCCACGGCGGCGCTGGGCTCGGCCGTGGCGCTTTCGTTGGTGCGCGAGATGGGCCCGGTGATGACGGCCATCATGGTGATCGCCCGCGCCGGCTCCGCCACGACGGCCGAGATCGGCATCATGCGCATCTCCGAGCAGATCGACGCCCTCAAGACCATGGACATCAACCCGATGCGCTATCTCATCAGCCCGCGCATCGCCGCCGCACTGGTGTGCTTCCCTCTGCTTACCGCCATCTTCGACGTGGTGGGGCTGTTCGGCGGATACCTGTCGGGCTCGGCCCTGCTGGGGGTCAACCCCGCCTTCTACTTTTCCCGGGCCCAGTCCAGCGTGGAGATGCGGGACATCACCGGCGGGTTCATCAAGTCCTTGGTGTTCGCCGTCGTGATGGTGACCATCTGCTGCTACCAGGGATACTACACCCACACCCGGGCCGAGTTCGGCGCGAAGGGGGTCAGCATCTCCACCACCACAGCGGTGGTCACCTCCTGCGTTCTGATCCTGGTGACCGATTACGTGCTGACCACGTTCCTGATGTGAAGCGCTTCCCATGGCCGAAACTCCCCTGATCGAACTCAACGACGTCGTCAAAACCCTCGGGAACAACCGCGTGCTCGACGGCGTCAACCTGAGCATCCGGCGGGGCGAGATCACCGCCATCATCGGGAAAAGCGGGTCCGGCAAAAGCGTGCTGCTCAAGCACATCATCGGCCTGCTGGAGCCCGACGGCGGGACGATCCGCTTCAACGGCAAGAGCCGCTCCGAGATGAGCCCCGCCGAGAAGAAGGCGCTCAAGCAGAAGTTCAGCTACGTCTTTCAGGACACCGCGCTGTTCGATTTCCTGAACGTCCTGGACAACGTCTCCCTGCCGCTCGTGGAGCGCAAGGGGGTGCCCCGGGCGGATATCCAGCGGCGGGTGCGCGAAAAGCTCCACCAGCTCGATCTGCACGACGTCGACCAGAAATACCCGGCCCAGCTCTCCGGGGGCATGAAAAAGCGGGTGGCGCTCGCGCGCGCGCTGGTGACCGACCCCGAGATCGTCCTGTTCGACGAGCCGACCACCGGGCTCGACCCGATCCGCAAGAACGCCGTGCACAGCATGATCCTGAACTATCAGCGGCGCTTCGGCTTCACCGGGGTGGTGGTTAGCCACGAGATTCCCGACATCTTTTTCATCGCGCAGCGGGTGGCGATGATCGACGAGGGCCGGATCCGGTTCGAGGGCACGCCCGATGAAATCCAGCAGGCCTCGGACCCCGGGGTGCGCAATTTCATCGAAGGGCTCGAGAGCCCCCGCGACGATTTGACCGGCGTCACGTCCCACTCCATCGGCCAGAAACGGCTGTTGCAGGAGTTGAGCCGGCTGCAGCGGCACGAGATCCCGTTCTCCATCGTCCTGCTGGCCATGGACCACCTGGAGGGTGTCGACCGCATCGACGAACACGTGGCCGGCCAGACGATGTTCAAGACCTTCGCCAATCATGTCACCCAGAACACCTACATCACCGATACCTGTTTCCGCTACGACATCAACAAGATCCTGGTGGTCCTGCCGGACACCAGCGAGGAGCAGGCCCGGGATTTCTGCCATAAAATCTCCCGGACCATGGAGAACAACGCCCTCTTCGATTCCATCGAAGCCGCCAAGGGGCTCAGCTATTCGGTGAGCGCAGGGGTGGCCCAGGCGCACAAGGACAGCGGGCTGGAGGATCTGATCGCCCAGGCGCAACAGGGGCAAGCGGTGTTTTACGAGTGCCGCAACGGACCGGAGGAATCATGCGTCAATCATCGGTAGAAATGGGAGTGGGCGTCTTCGTCCTGCTCGGCATCATCTGCGTGGGCTACCTCACCTTCCGCCTCGGGGAGGTCGAGATCCTGGGCGACAAATATTACCCGCTGAACGCCCGCTTCACGTCGGTCACGGGCCTGAAGGTGGGCGCTCAGGTGGAAATCGCCGGCGTCCAGGTGGGCCAGGTGGACGCGATCGTTCTGGACCGCAAGAACCTGGTGGCGATGGTGCGGCTGAAAATCAAAGAGGGCCTGAACCTCAGCGACGACGTGATCGCTTCGGTGAAGTCGGCCGGGCTGCTGGGGGACAAGTACATCCAGCTCTCGCCGGGGGGGAGCGACCGGATTCTGAAGCCCGGCGAGATGATCATCGAAACCGAGCCGGCGCTGGACATCGAGGCGCTCATCAGCAAATACGCCTTCGGCAAACTGGACAAACCCGAAAAGCCCGACTGACCCGTTCGACTTGACAAACGGCGCGTTTCCCGTAACTTAAACGTCAGACAACCGACCCCCAACGTGCAGATCGAGGAGGCGCTATGGCCGAAAAAGAAAAAGGGTTCGTGGTGAAAGACCGCCGGATGTTTTCGCAGGATAGCCCGCCCGCAGCGGATGAAGCGCCGGCCGCCGACGCACGGCCGGAGCCGAAGGCCGAACCCGCTCCGGAGGACCAGCACCGGCAGACCGAAACCCCTCTGCCCCAGATCAATTTTCCCACGTTTGTCGCCTCCCTCAATGCCTCCGCCCTGGTGCACCTGGGGGTCATCGAGGACCCGGTCTCCGGGAAGGTGGAGAAAAACCTGCCCATGGCCAAGCAGACCATCGACATCCTGAGCATGCTGCAGCAGAAGACGGCCGGGAACCTCACCGCGGACGAGGACGGCATGCTGAAAAGCATCCTCTACGATCTGCGCATTCTGTTCGTGAAGGAAAAGGGATGAAACCGGCGGTCGGGCGGCAGCGGTGATGGCCCTCCGGATCCTTTCCCCCGCCAAGGTCAATCTCTTTCTGTGCGTTTTAGGTCGGAGGCCGGACGGCTACCACGACCTCTTTTCCCTGATGTGCCGGATCGGCCTGTACGACGAGGTTGTCCTGGACCCCGCCTCGGAAGAAACAACCCTCACCTGCTCCGACCCCGCCCTCCCCGTGGACGACGGCAACCTGGCCTTCCGGGCGGCGCGGCGTTTCTTCGAGGCCCTCGGGCGGCGCGGCGGGGTTGCCATCCGCCTCACCAAGCGGATTCCGGTGGCGGCGGGGCTGGGCGGGGGCAGCAGCAACGCCGCCAGCGTCCTGCTGGGGCTGAATCATCTCTACGGCGGCCCCCTTGGACCGGACCGTCTCCTTGATATCGGAAAAACTCTCGGCGCGGATGTGCCTTTCTTTCTGTTCCAGTCGCCGGCCCTGGCTTCCGGAATCGGCGACCGTTTGGAGGCATTCTCCGGCATCCCCCCCCTGGCGGCGCTGGTGGTGAGCCCGGCATTTGCCGTATCCACTCGAATGGTTTACCAAAATCTGAATTTACGATTGACAAACTCTCAAAAACGACCTACAAGAGCCCATTTAAAGCAATCGGCGTTCACCCCTGATCTCCATTTATATAATGATCTCGAGACGGTTACGCTGGCATGGCATCCTGAGCTCGTGGCCATCAAAAATCTGTTGACCGGCCGGGGGGCGCTGGGCGCCCTCATGTCCGGGAGCGGGCCGAGTGTTTTCGGGCTGTTTCCCGACCTGGACACCGCTCGCCAAGCCGTTGACACCCTGCCGGGGGACCGGGGGTGGCGGCTGTTTTGTGCGGATTTGCTGACCGGCCCGGCTCCGTTGATCGACGAGATTTGAAAACCGGGGGCGGCTCGGAGAGATTCCGGGCGACAAGGGCGAGCCTTTCTGGGGCGTCGTCAAGTGGTAAGACACAGGACTTTGGTTCCTGCATCCGGAGGTTCGAATCCTCCCGCCCCAGCCAAACGCGAGTGCAGCGGCCTCTTCCCTGCGGGAGGATGCCGGACAGACGTCGCCGGCGTGCACGGCAAGCGTGTGCTGGACCCGGGCGGATGGTTCGCCGGATGCAGCGGTGCCGGACGCCTAACGGCGGCAGCAGCGGGGACCCCATGGAAAACAACGGTGTCTTTGTATTTTCGGGAAGCTCGAATCCCGAGTTGGCCCAAAAGATATGCGGCTACTTGAAGCTGCCGCTGGGCGGCGCCAAGGTCACCACCTTCAGCGACGGCGAGATCCAGATCGAGATCCTCGAAAACGTGCGTTCGAGGGACGTGTTCGTGATCCAGTCGACGTGCGCACCGGTCAACGACAACCTGGTCGAGCTGCTGCTCATGATCGACGCGTTCAAACGCTCTTCCGCGCGGCGGATCACGGCCGTGCTGCCGTACTTCGGGTATGCGCGTCAGGACAAGAAGGTGGCCCCGCGGGTGCCGATCAGCGCCAAGCTCGTGGCCGACATGCTCACCGTCGCCGGCGCCCAGCGGGTGATCACCTTGGACCTGCACGCCGGCCAGATCCAGGGGTTTTTCAACATACCGGTGGACAACCTGTTTGCGGCGCCGGTGCTGATCGGCCACATCCGCCGCCACTTCGACAACGACCTCGCCATCGTTTCCCCCGATGCCGGCGGGGTCGAGCGCGCGCGGGCGTTTGCCAAGCGGCTGGATGCGGACCTGGCCATCATCGACAAGCGCCGCTCCGCACCGAACCAGGCCAAGGCCATGGCCGTCATCGGCAACGTGCGCGGCAAGGTGGTCGTG
>Ga0208665_10000154_pt1 | contig 11481 bp, 19 predicted proteins | sample Methanogen_OWC_FD_187365 | JGI IMG/M metagenome (GOLD analysis project Ga0208665, IMG submission 187365) | Enriched soil microbial communities from Old Woman Creek wetland in Ohio, USA - Methanogen_OWC (SPAdes) (version 2) | ecosystem: Environmental > Terrestrial > Soil > Wetlands | place: USA...
TTGTATCTCCTATTACAATACCATCGTATTTATCCATTTCTGCACCTCCATATTTTGATTTTAAGCCACTTTTATTTATTAGGTAGTATAAGTTTATTACTTACTTATTAATTTTATTTTGTATTGCTAAATAATCTTTTATTAAAGAAGTTTTATTAGCATTAATAGTTAACTTTTTAGCAACATCTTCTATTTTAGTATCACCAAAAGAAATTTTACTTTTCCCAGATTTATAATATTCAGTTGCTAATTTTTCAGTTTCTAATTTTAGTTTTGATAAAGACATTTTATTTAATTGTGTTTTATTATATTTTTTTATTTCAGTTTTAATTTCTTTTTTAGGTTTTATAATATCATTAGGTATTTTTTTTGTATTATCAATATTCTTACTTATAAATTCTTTAGTAGGTTGTCTTACTAAATCGTTTTGTTTAATAAATTCTCTTGTTTGTTTTTGTTTCTCAAGTATTTTTTTATTTGCTTCTTTTATTAGTTCTTTATCAGCATTTGCTTTTTCTAACATTTGCTTTTCACGTTTAGCATTTCTTATTTGTCTTTCATAAGCACGTTGTTGTTGAGATAATTCGTATTGTTTGCTATTTTCTTTTGAATTTATAACTTCTTGATTATATGCACTTAATTCAGGTACAAATATAAACTTACTATGTCCACAATTTATGCCAAATATTCCAGCAGGTTTTCCATAAGTGCTTGAACTCCAAGCTCTAGGTTTTATTGTTTTTCCGTTTATGTCTTTTATAGGTTTTGTATTATTACTTAAGCTAAATATATCGCCTTGATCCAAAGCACAAAGTGGTCTAGCACCAACATAAGAATTTATTTCAATATAGTCTGCACCTGTTGATTGTATTCTTTCATCTTGACTTGCATTTGAAATATTACTTATATTAGTTTTAGTTATCATGTTAACGTATGCTTCAGTACTCCACATTGCTCCATTTTTAGCCCTAAAACCAGTTAAACCATTATCAGCAAGTTGTTGTATACCTGACTTAATAGAACTGTTTATATCTTTAGTTCCAGCGAGTACACCAGTTGTTATATTATTTATTATATTTTTATATTCTTTACCTGCTGAAGCAATCATACTTTTATTTACTTGATTTAATGTTGTATATACTTCTTTACTTGCTGTTTTAAGTATCTTCTTAACAATTACACTTTCATCAAGCCCGCTTGTTAATATACCATTTTTAACTGCTTTATCTATTATATCATTATCTATGTTATAACCAATAGTTGCAGATTTTAAAAGTATATTTGTTACTTCTTCTTTAGTTTTATTACTATTATCAGCAATTACTTTTATATTTTCAGCATTTAGTCCGTTTAATTGTTTTAATCTTTCTAACTGCCAATCTTCAACATTATCAATTGTTATTTTATCAACTTTTAGTTTATTAGCAATATTAAGTAATAAATCTGTTTCCATGTTAGTATAAAGTAAAACTAAATCTTCACTTAATTTTTGTATTTCTTCTGGTGTCATATATTACACCTCTATTCTTCATCTTCTTCTGCTTCTGGCGTTTCTTCTTCTTCGCCATTCATTAAATCAATACTTTCAGGCATTATTATTTTATTTTCTTCATTTATTCTTTGCAGTTCTTCTTCTGCTTCTTTTTCAGTCATACCTTTGTACTTCATTAAATAAGATTTTTTGCTTAGTAATCCTTTATCGACTTCAATTTGCGCTTTTTCCCTTTTTGTATTTTCATCTTCGATTATACTGTCATCAAATTCAATTTTTATCTCTTTAAATTCTATATTTTGAAGTTCGCATATTACTACTATTAAATCATATAATAAATCTTTAATCATTATTTGGTGATTGCATTTTGCTCTGTAAGTATCACTATTTTCGCTTATTACTTCAGTTGCTGTTTTCATACTTACACCATCAAACGAATAATAGTTTTGACCAAGTCCTACTCCAGCACTAAGATAATTAAGTTCTGCATTTATACTTTCTATATGTTCTTGATGTCTTAAATTGAAATCTATTTCTTTAATAGGTTGCATTTCCATCCCGTTTATTGCTTGATAAACTTTATCGTTTCTATCAAAATAAGATACGTTTGAAATATTGCCTTCATTATCAGCAACAATATTTTTTCTAAGAGCAGATTTATCAACTAATATTCTCTTTTTACCCATATCAAATTCATTTGTAAAACTATCGTATTTTTTATCAATTGCTTTTAATTTATCTATATGATTAGCAAATATTGATAATCCCATTGGGCTATTTAAATCAAAGTTATTTACTATATTCGGTCTTAATATTTGAAAATGTGGTGTACTCGTTTGTATTTTGTAAGGATTTTTAACTTTAGGAAACTTTTCTTCAAATGATACTAGTTTTCCAAGTGTACTACTATCTTTTGATTTATATAGTTCATGTCTAACTTCATAAATTCCATCTTTATAATCATGATACGTTAAATGTGTATAACAAACCTTGCCTTCTTTAAACTGGTCAATAACAATCATATCTGTTACTACTCCATTTTGGTACGAATAAGGTATTATTAAATCAGCATCTATATAATCTATCATTATTTGGTCTTGGTCTTTATATTCAATTGTTGCTCCAGTACCTAAAGCAAATACTTTTTCTATAAACTGCGGAAACATTATACTAAAGTTGTTCTTTTTATTATCTAGTACAGTCCAAAGTTGTTTTGTTTTTTTTTCATCATCTAAACTTATTTTTACTTTTTCACTCCAAAGTAATTTTTGAAAATCTTCTGATATTTTCTTAGCCATATTTAAAGTTAACATTTCACATTCTGTTGTTGTTCCATCTGCTAACTGTACATTGTAATAATGAAAATCATTAACATTCCCTCTGTACCAAGACTTCCATATCTCAATCATGTCGTATATATCTCCAACAGGAATATTAATACTCGATTTCCACAATGTTTCTTGTATGCTTTTATATATATCCATTTTATCCTCCTAAAATTTAAGTCCTAATTTTTGCAGATTATTTTTAATCCAATATTGAAAACAGTCACATAAATGATCTGCATAAAAATAACTGTAATCTTTACTATGTGTATTATAATATATCTCATTACTGTTAAACTTCTTTTCATCTTTATTAGGCTCAGGCTTACCTTTTTCAACTGTGTCTTTTTTCCACATGTAATTTTCTACTTCTTTTTTAAATATACTATTATTTGGTGTATCTAAAGCCCTAAACTTACCTAATGCTAAAAAGTCTTGAGAGTAGTCTACAAGTTCAAGTTTGTTTTTACCTTTATTAACAGGTGTAAATCTCTTACCATAATCTTTGAATAATTGATTTCTTAAAGCACCGTTCAGCACTATCTATCGTTTCAGTATCAATCGTTGCTTTCCATCTTTTTATACACGCTATTTCAAAGTCAAATATTTCTTTACTTAACTCACTAGGCGCTTTTTTTACTGACTTTTCATGTGGGCTGTAATAATAAGTGTCTAACAAGTACCAATTTCCATCGTTTGCATAACCATAACAACCACATACTGTTGCAGAAGTTTGATGTCCTCCATCAGCACTAAAGTCTAAATAAAGTATTTTTAAATTACTTTGTTCTATATAATCAGCATTAAACCATTTTATATGTTCAGGGTTATATATTAATCCCTCTATACCTATGACTTGCCCTAAGTAAATCCAATTATAACGTTTTTCATCATAAAATTTTAATCTTTCAGCTTCTTCTATAAACATTTTCCCTAACCAACTGCTAGGGACTGTTGTATAATCTGTTTGAGTTACTAAACAATCATCTCTTATCATCATTTTTTCAGACCATTTGTTAACCCAATCAAATTTATTTTTAGGTGGGTTATATGAATATAAAGTTAAAAACCAATCATCATTCCCTCTTGAGAATGTTGCTATTATTTGTTGTATATCTTCTTCATTATCAAATTCTGTTAATTCTTCAAACCATACAATTTTTATAGGATTATTTTCATCTATAAAACCTTTAACTTTTTCATAGTCATCCCCACCAGCAAAATATATTTTATTACCATTACTTAAAATAGTAATTTCCATCGGGCTTATACCCGCTCTATAATCTATATTTTCTTGCAATCCTAATCGTTTTAAAGCCCTTTTTATTTCTTTATATACACTATTTCTTAAAGTATTAGAATAACGTTTTAATATTATAACACTACAATTTTCTTCATTTATAACATGATAAGATATTTTAAGAGATATTTTACTCGTTTTAGTTGACCCTCTTCCACCTTTATCAATTTGATGCGGTTTTTTAGATTTAAAATTACTATGAAAATGTGGTGCTATTATTTCAGTTAATTTTATAGCATTATTCATTCGGTAAATCATCAACTATATATATTCTTTTAGTAGTTTCTATCTCTTTATCTTTTAACTTTAATTCTTTTCTTTTTAAATCAAGTTCTATTATTTTTATTTCTTTATCTATTATAATTCCATACGCAGTTGCTAAATCTTTAATATTAGTAAACATATCTACTTTTAATGATTTTTCATTCATTGCTTTTAATATATTTTTTATTAATTCTTTTTTAGTATTATGTTGACTTTCCATATATTCTAAAGTAGACTTTGTATTCTCTTCTTGTTTTTGTGCAACCTTTTCAATAACATTATCTTTATTTTTTTTCAATAATCTTCTTACTGTTGTATCTGTTGTGTTATTTATTCTAGCTGTCTCTCTTATATTAGTATTCATAGCATAATCTGAAATGATTTTCTTTTTTTGTTTATCTGTTAATTTAGCCATTTCATCATCTCCTGTATCAAATCTCTTTTGTTTCTAAAGTCTAATGATTGTCTTTCTATTAATTTTTTAGATTTAGGTTTGTTATCTATTACTAGTTTAAAATTTCTTGTTATTCTTTTATATTCTTCATTATAGCTAATTATAGATATTATATTAACTTTATATTTTTGAGACATATTTGTGAATAGTAAATTTATATATTTATCTATATTAATCATCTCCTAAATATTCAACTGCGTTATTATCTATTAAGTAGTTTAATCTATCTCTATTTTGTACTATAAATTCTGTACCTACTACTGCATTTATATTTTCTTCTGCAAATACTATATTTTTTAAACTTCTTACTGGATAACCTTTTACTTCTTCTTTTTTATAGTCTGTTTTCTTTTTAGCCATGTTTAACACCTCTTTCCATTGTTTAGGATTATCTTTTTTAGTATATTCAAATCCTTTTAAGTTGTTATTATACATTTTATTAATTACTTCATCTATATTACTAAAGTCTTGTTTTACTATATAACCATTTATATTTTGAATTAATCCTTGCTCATATAATACTGGATATTCAGTTGCTACTACTGGTACACCTAATTCAAATGCTTTTGCTGTACTGTATCCCCAACTTTCTGTATCTGAACATGTTATATAGTAATCTGCATTTGCTATATAGTTTGCATCGTTTAATACTGCTTGTCTAAAACATAATCCATCTACTTTTTCGGCTGGTATATTATCAACAAAAACAGTCCAAATAAATGGTATTTTGTTTCTTTTTAATTTATTAACGAACAACTTCATTTTTTCATAGCCTTTTTCTTTTGATAGTCTAGTACAAGTTATTAAGTTTAATACTCTTTTAAGTTCTTCTAGTTTTAATAAGTTATATATTACTTTAACATCTTTTAAATCAACGCCATTTTTTGCTACTTCTGATACTGCTATATGCACGTTAGTTTTTGGATGCTGTCTATAGTTCCAATTCATAGCCTTATAATCTGCTTGTATTATTATACCATAGAAATTATCAATTGAATTTATATTGTCAGCTATGTTGTCTTGATTACTTGCACATATATACTTATTACATTCAAATTTTTGGTTATTAAATTGTACACATTTTACTAATTCTTTATATTTATTTAATTGTTTATAGTCTGCTACTTTATATACAAATAGTATTTCATAGTAGTTGCTAAACTCTTTAAAAAATTCATATAACCATGTCTCTATTCCACCTATTTTACTAACTGCTTTTTGATATATAATTAATTGAGATTTTATAACATCACTTACTTTTTCTGTTATTTCTTTTTTCATGTATCTACCTGTTAAATTATCTTCTCTTTCTGTATAGTAATAATATAATATATCTTCTATATTTGCTCTTTTACCTTTTCTTGCTTGTTTATTGAACTTTTCATCTTCTCCAATTTGCAAAGTTTCATCAAATCTTATATTTTTAATATTATCTGATTTATATACACAGTTCCAAACTGATGTATTCCATATAGGTGCTTCATCTTTTATAATAAAGTTGCCTTTTATTCTACCTATACCTTGCCAGCTAAATAAACAATAGTCAAACTCTTCTGTATCTATTTTATTTAATATGCTAGACACGTAATTTGTGCTTATTTTGTCATCACTATCGATAAAGCATATATATTTACCTTTTGCTAAATCAAGTCCTTTATTTCGCGAATTTGAAACACCTTTATTGTCTTGATGTATTACTTTTATTTTATAATTATCAATTTCTTTTTCATAGCAACCATCATCAATTAAAATAACTTCAACTTCTTTTGTTAATTGTGGTATTAATATATTCATTAATTCTTTAGTATATTCTAATGTTTTATAATATGGTATTATTATAGATAGTTTTATCATAAAAACCACCCACGTTTTGAATAATCAACTTCAATATTTTCCTTTTTAAATAGTTCTTCAACATCTTTAGTCCATTTTCTTTGAACAAGTCCCCAATGTGTCCTATTTTTATCAGAGTATCCTATATCTATTATAAAATCTTGTGAATTTATATAATGATCATATTTAGTATCTAATATTTGTAATTCCCATTCATGAGGTGTTATATCTTTTTGCAAGTATTCTATTAATATATCTTTATTCCAAACACTTGGTTGACAAGAACATAAATACATTGATTTATTCTGCCTTTTTAAAAAGCCTTTAAATTGACTTTCTGTGTCTTTAGTATCATATGTTTTTTCAAAGTTAAAACACGCTATATTTTCATTTATAGAGTTTATAGCATAGTTTAATCTATCAATATCTACTTGTTGTCTAATAAAGAAATCATCTAATAATATTATTACTTTTTTTGTAGGTATTTTTTTTAACGCTTTTCTAACTCTTGTGGTCCAACTTCCTACTTCTTTTATTGTATTAGCATATTTACAATCAATTGTTTCTGTTATTATATAAGTTTCAAAATTATTTTTAAAGTATTTATTATATAACTTAAAAAATGGTTTAAATAAATCTTCGTTTTTATCGCAACTTATTATTACAACTGATGTATCCATACTATACCTCCTATAATTTATAATCTAATTTAAAATCTATAGATTGTTTAATTGTTTCTATTTCTTCTAAATATTGTCTAATATCTATAATTTCATCACTGTTTATATATTTTTCTTCAATATTTTTAATAAGATTATTTAAACAACTTTTTGTATCATTTCCATAAGCTAACTTATCACAATTTGGATAAACTAGTCCATATCCATTATAAATTTTTTTATCTTTATTTTCTATATATTGATCTTTATAAGTAACAAAATATTTATATGAATTACCCCAAAATGGAACTATTGTATATTTATTTGATATTATTATCATAAAATTTCTCCTTATAGATTAAATATTAATTCTTTTAACTCTTCTTTTGTAAACCTTTCAGCATTATCACTTGTAAATGGTTTATCATAATTATAATCATTAATTGTTTTTTTACCAATTCTAAAATATTTATTATTATATAGTTCACTGTGATTTAATTCTGCTAAAGTTAAAAGTGCTTCATCATTTTTTTCAACGCATCTTAATCCTACTTCAATTTGATTTCCACTTATACAATCTGCTAAATCTTTTATAGTACATGATTTGTTATTATATACCCATAAATCTTTATTTGAACCATTTTCAAGTGCATATAGTACCAAATCAACTGCTTGTTCTATACTCATGAAAAATCTAGTCATATCTGGATTAGTTACTGTTAAAGGTTCGTTATTTTCTTTTTGTCTTCTCCAAATATCTAAAACTGATCCATTTGAACCTAAAACATTTCCGATATCTAGTCGTTAAAAGTGTAGTATTAAAACTTTCAACAGATTTTATATACATTTCAACAAATAACTTACTACAACCATAAATTGTAGTTGGATTTGTTGCTTTATCTGTACTTAAAAATATAAGTTTATCAATATTGTTTTGTATTGCACTATTTATTACATTTATGCAACCATCGATATTTGTTTTTCTACATTCATCAGGATAAGCTTCTGCTTTATCTATATGCTTCATTGCGCTTGCTAACATTATAATGTCCGGTTTATATAGTCTAATCACATTGTCAACTGTTTCTTTATCTCTTATATCTCCAACTATTCTTACTATTTTTTCATTATTTATATTTTGTTTAGATAAATGTTGATTTTTCTCATCTCTATCAAAATGTATTATTTGTTTAACATCATTTATTATATTTTTAGTCATAGCAGTTCCGAAACGTCCCACTACCTCCAAATATTAAAACTGTTTTATCTTCCATTCTAAAACCTCAAATCTCTACCGTGATACTTCTTACAGTATCTTTTACCTTGCATTATAACAAGTTTGTCCTTTATATATTCTATTATTCTATCTATCATACTTATCACTCTTTTTCTTAAAACCTATTTCATAAGACTCGTTTTGTTCTGTTATTTCTTTTTCTATAATATAAGTTTTATTTTTGTTATATATTTCTATTTTATAAGATTCACATTTATTTAATAATGTTTCAATTTCATTTATAGTACTATGTATATTATTTTTCATTCTTATCACACTTTCTTGTACAACTAGAGCAATTTTGAGTGCAACAGTCAAATATACTAATATATCTTTCACATTTTTTAGTTTCAATTGATAATGTACATTCTCTATCTTTAAAATCATAGTATATGCAATGCTCACAATTTTTCATATTAATTCTTCTTTCGTTTATTTATTCAATATATATTTCTTATAATATTCACATGCTTCTTTTAAACTTTTAAATTTCATATCAACACTTCCTTTATATATAAAATAGATTACTCTATTAGCTCACAATAGGGCATATAGCCCTTTAATTCTTCTCAACATACTCTAATAACATAATTATATGAAACAGTCTACTGTCGATTACTGGAATGAATAATTTACCATACAACTTCTTACCGCATTCTTCACAAATGAAGATTTTACTTCCATCACACAAAATATATTCGTGTTTTTGTTCGTGCTGTTCGCATAAATTACATTTCATCTTTGTTCTCCTTAAAAATTATTTTATAGGATATATTTTATTATATCTTTTGGTAGCAGATGTCAGAGTCGAACTGACTATTTTCGGGTTATGAGCCCAACGAGATTTCCGTTTCTCTAATCTGCGGTATGTTGGTAGCATATTTCCGTATACTACCTGCTTCTTCCCAAAGAAAACTATGTTTCAATTATCTAACACTAAGAAATAATCGTTATTGTAAGTCGTTGGATTCAAACCAACAAGTAATTGCCATACTTTATCATTACTTACATATATAAGTATACAGACCAATCACTGCATACCTATGGCACTTTTTAAATTTGCAACCAAATAAACTTATGCAATAAATTGCACTCGTTCGCAAGTCCCGTAGTTGACCTTTCAGATATCAATGCATAGTAATATCTTTTTGGCTGTTTGTCCCCCTATATGGTTTATTATCACCATAAAACTCATTTAACTTTATCGGTATAAAGCACCAACACATAAAAAAAGAACATATTTTTATTATATGCTCTTTAGACCTATTCTAGATAATTAGCCTCAAATGTTAGTTAATTTCCCAAAGCTAATTATCACTTATACTTATTATAACATATCTAAGTCAAGTGTCAACACTTTTACTTAAATTTCCCAAATTTTATATCATTTATTATTTCTTTTATATCTTTACCCAAAAGTGATTCAATTAATAATACATTGTTGTTTTCTTTAACTAGTTTTTGTAAGTTAAATGAAATTCTAGCTATATCTATTGCTATTAAAAACAAAAGTATTGTTACTACTATTTTAAACATATTTATTCCTCCCAAATTTCTTTTAATTTTCTTCTTAACTTTTTCTTGTAATATCTTTTATTTCGTGTTCTTTGTGAACCTGTACTTCCAGTTTTATAATCTTCATAATATATATTCATTAATTTATAAAAACTCTTTTGCATATTATTGCTCCTTTAATCCACATCTGATTCCTGAAGTTCTTGTTATTGGACACATATCTCTTGTATTATTTAAAACAATATTTTCTTGTTGTAGTTTTTCATTTTCTTTTAACAATCTTTTTAATGCTTCAGCACGTTCTATATTCTCTTTTCTGTTTCCTCGAAATTCTAACTCTTGTATTAAGCCTTGTATTATACTACTCATCTAACCATCCCAATTCTTTTATTTGTTGCTGTATTGCTTTAAGTTCTTTAACTGAAATATGATAACTTTTAACTCCTATTCTTTTTATTTTAAATTCAAATTCAAATATAATTTTTAAATCATCATATTCATCGCAACTTATTATAGTTATTTTATTTTTATGTTCTTTATATAAATATCCCAGTTCCTCAAACATTTCTTTTGCCATCATCTAACTCAACTCCTTATTTTTAAATATAATTTGTAATACTTTAACTAATAAATATATTATTCCTATTAATATATAAAATGGTATCATTACTATTTTAAACATAAATAGTAATATAGCAAGACATATAGAAACTGGCAAGGCTATTATTCCTAATGCTATATCAAAAGTTTCATTTGATTGTAATAGATCATCTATTATCATCTCTTTTATAAGCTCTTTTATAAACATATAACTTAACATGTACTACACCTCTACTTTCTCTATCTCGTAATCCTTTACCCAGATTTCATAATAAATTTTATCTACATTAATGTAATAATTACTTTTTTTTATTTCAAGTATAGTTGCGGTAAAATCTTTAAAATTATACCCATTATAACATGTATAATCAGTAGTTATTATTACTTTATCACCTACTTTATACATATCACCTCACCTTCTTTACAAAAGGGGCTATTTTACCTATTCTTTTATCAAACCCTATTAATACCTTACCCTTTAATCCTTCTCTATTTTTTGCTACCTTTATATGCAATTCAGATACTGCTTTATCTTGATGTTCTTGCTCTTGGTATAAGAATATAACTTTATTAGCGTCTTGTTCTAAACTTCCACTTTCTCTTAACATAGCTAAAGTAGGTTCTTGATTTTCTGCTAATCTATTTAATTGTGCTAAAACAAATATAGGTATATTACAATCTCTAGAACAAAGTTTCAAATCTCTACTTATTTTAGCAACTTCATTTTCTCTACTAAATGATTTTTCTTTACTTTTTATTAATC
>Ga0208665_10000155_pt1 | contig 11458 bp, 15 predicted proteins | sample Methanogen_OWC_FD_187365 | JGI IMG/M metagenome (GOLD analysis project Ga0208665, IMG submission 187365) | Enriched soil microbial communities from Old Woman Creek wetland in Ohio, USA - Methanogen_OWC (SPAdes) (version 2) | ecosystem: Environmental > Terrestrial > Soil > Wetlands | place: USA...
TGGCTGGAATTGACTTTCACATTAACACCAAGCGCCGGCATTACCATGTTCGTAGATGGCCAGGCATGGGATCAGGCTACAGCCAAGACCACAGCCAACTCAATCGAATTTCGGCTACCAGGCGGGCAAGTCGTTTGGTCTATTGCCGCGCCTCTGGCTTATGATTCTTCTACTGAGGGCATTCCCTGTAGTGGGCAGATTAAATTGTATGTGAACAAGAAAATAAAATATGCAGCGGTGAGGTTCCCTAAAAGCTGGATTGATGCAGCTGTATTCCCGATTGTGTTAGATCCGTCTGTAGATTATCAGGTTGGCGCGGGAGAAGACGATGCTCGGAATACTGGCTCGACCCACCCCGGAGACGGGAATTATGGTTCAAATTATTCCGGTGTTAATATAGGAGCAACAACCACTCTTTTTTTAATGGCAGGCATCAGATTCAGGTCGGTTGCAATTCCCGCCGGTGCCATTATAGATCATGCGTTTGTATCGTTTAAGCTGCAAGCCTCCACGGGTTCGACCTCTGGTTTTTCGATCGCCTGCGAAGATACAGACGATGCTGCCGCATTTTCGTCTGGAACACACGAACCTTATGATGCTTATCTTGCCAGAACTTCCGCCTTGGTGAATTGGTCTCCTTCTGAAACTACTGTAGATGATTGGTTTGGCGGGCAGGGGGAAACCGACGAGATAGACCTAAAAAGCCTCGTGCAGGAGGTGGTCGATCGACCTGGGTGGGCCAGTGAAAATAATCTGGTATTTGTCTATTGGTTTACATCCACATCACTACCAGCTGCAAATACTGCCAAAACCGTCAGAACGTATGAAAGCGCAGCGGGTAGCACAAGCGCAAAGCTCCATATCGAGTACACCGAAGCGGCGGGCGGCTCTCCTAAAACACAGGTGATTTGGATATGAGTGAAAGATACACATCGGCAGAAACCCCCGTACTGGCTGGCAAGTTCACCACCGGGGCAGCCGTCACTATCACCATAATCAAGCTCTCGGATGAGTCCGTGGTGGTCAATGCCGTTGCCTGTGATGAGGTAGGGGCAACGGGCTTTTTCAAGTACACCTACACCCCGGCGGCAGGATACGAAGAATACCTCTGGACCATGACCGATGGGACCAATGAGGTAGCCGGGAGCTTCATAATCGATGGTAATCCGTGGGCGGGCGCGTCCGGTGTATCCTCATCCTCTGATAGTTACATTGGCTCTTCCGTGGAGCTGGAGGCCATGATAGGAGATGATCCCCGGGCGGCAGCGGTGGCGCTCAAGGCTGCCACTGATGCGGCGCAGGCTTGGTACTGCCAGGAGGCCACCCGGCGGATTGATGGGATGATCCTGAGGGGCACAAAGTACGATATCGATCAGGCTCTAGAGTTTCCCCGGATCATCGATGGGGTGATTGTGGGGAATTCAGATCAAGTTGCAGAAGTCCCTGATCCCGTCAAGTTGGCCTGCCTGGAGGAAGCCATAGCAATCTATGGAGCAGGCAGCTCTGGGGGCAGGCAGGCTCTCCAGGCTCAGGGCGTGGCCAGCTACCAGATCCCTGGGATCCTCTCGGAGACCTTCCGGGCCGGAGCTGGGTCCGAGACTCTTCTCAGCCAGCGGGCCAGGCAGATCATGAGGCGGTATACTGGAGCGGAGGTCAGATGAGCACCCTCTTGAGTGACCACCTCACCAGGATCGGAGTATCTGTTACCTGGAAGCACAAGACCGGCAACGATGGGGATGACGACATATACTCCAGCAGCACCATAACGGTCCTCTGGGCTCACGGGGCTCGGGTGGTCCGGACTACCCAGGGCGATGAGCTGCAATGTCAAGCTATCTGCAAATGCGAGGCCGCGGTGGTAGCGGGGGATACAATCACCAAGGACAGCAGAGATTATCCTGTCCTGGGCCTTGTAGGCGAGGCTTATGATGGCACAATGAGATCTCTAGCGATGGGAACCGCCAGGAGCTAAATCATGGCGCAAGTGAACTGGCATCCGGAGGCATTTAGGACGCGCAAGAAAAAGCAGGCTATGAGTGCCCTGCATGATGCCGGCGAGATCGTCAAGAAGGAATGGCAGAACACTATCCCTTATGCATCCGGAGACCTGGCCAGCCACCTGCAGGTGCAAGACCAGCCGAGCGAGCTAAAGGTGGTGATCTCCTCCACAGGTCCCTATGCAGTCCGCCAGGAGTTCGATGATTCTTTGCGGCACCCGGACCCTATCAACCCATCTTCCCGGAGTGGCAGAAAGGCCCACGCGGGCCGGGATGCCTTGAACAATAATCGCGAAAATATTAAGAAGTTAGTACAGGCCCGCATGAAATGAGCGCAGATCTGGAGTTCCTGGATGAGCTGGTGGCTGGCATGGATGCGGCCACGCTCGACTGGCTCCAGATCCGGATCGCCCGGCGGCTGGCGGCCATGAGGCCGGAGATCACTGAGCGCAGAACGATTATCAGGAAATAATAATAGTTTACCTTCCCGAGTCCCACCTCCTGAAGGCAAACCGGGCAGGCTTTTCCCTCCTTTGCCTGCCCGAATAATAATCACCCTATGAGTCATGACTGAATAGAGGTTTTGAAGATGAAAAAGATATCTGCAATACTGATTACATTGGCGTTGCTGCTTGCTCTGGCGGGTATCGCCGGGGCGGCCAACTACATGTACGAAAAGGCATCGGTGAAAGGCGTCGGATATATGGAGCAGCAGAAGATCATCTCCACCCAGACCGGCTTTGAGGGCCAGAAATTGGTCGAGAAGGTGGCCGGATCAGGCAACGTCATATCTATGCACTCTGAGCTTGAGGTAGAGAGACAGCTCCAGAGGGGCGGTGTGCCGGTTGGATCTGTTTGGGTGCCTCCTGAGATCGACGAGACAACCGGGGAAGTTCTGGAAGAAGGCTACTGGAGCCAGACATTCTGTCCATTCCCTACTGGCGTAGGCTGCCCGATGGATTATATCAACTTCACCAAGGAAGCTGAATTTGAGTACATGCCCATCAGCTACCAGACCGGCCAGTATGATGCGAAGTGGACCGACAAGCTCTGTGTCCAGAACTATAGGATCGGTGCTGTATTGACTGAGATGTACACCCATGCAGAGCATCTCCAGAGGACCACCGAGGTCAAGACTCGGGGATATGGCTTGGTAATGAACGGATCTCAGGGCAAGGGCTACGACAACGCCAACGGCTGCTCTCCCTGCTGCACCGGAGTGCTTGAGGCCAACCTAAACAGCAATGTTATCGGTGTAGCACATATAGGATGGCTCTCCAGAGATCCGCTCGGAGATAATCAGCTCAAGGGCCGCCATGCTGAATATGGCAGATCCGTGGATGATCTGACCGGCGTGTTCTCCGTGGAGAAATTCATCCAGCTATGGGGCAACTCCACCTGTGGAGCCATATCTGTGGACTGGTTGCCATGCGTGTGATTTTGCAGCTGGCGGTAGGACTGGCGGCTTTCTACATCATTTTAGCCGGGGGGTTTTGCCTCCTGGCTGACGTTGCAGGTGCCCAGGAGATCCTGCCAATGAATGCCCCTGCAATCCAAACCAAAGCCATCCATACCCTGACGGCAGAGGAGCGGAGCACCATCCTGATAGAAGATATATGGCGGCCTCCTGAGCTGGAGCGGGTGAAGGTGGGGGCAGCGGTTAGCAGGTTTGCCAAAGGGGTGCCGATAGAGCCCTATGGTTTCCAGGCTTATGTTGCCCAGGACGCCATAGGGAGCTGGCGGGGAGGATATGAGGCGGTTGCTTATGGAGGGCTCTAAAAATGCCTGACGATAAGGGGGAGCTATTACCGGAGGAGCTGCCTGAGATAGGGCTAGACGAGGGTGATAGACCGATCTCCACAGATGCCTATCTGGATGAGGGTGGCATATGCTACTTTGGAGGACCAGAGGCAAAGCTACCATCCGATGTTCACATAGTGGCAGGGATAGGGGTACTGGACTTCATCAAGGATCTGATAATCAAGAATCCCGATGGTCCGGGCATCAAGACAGTGAGCTGGAAGCCTTCGGACCCTATACCGGAAAAGGTGATAGGGGCAGTGGTGGACCTGGAGATACTGGATATAATCCAGAAAGCCAATGCCGGCCGGGGGGTCCTGCTGAAAGATCCTAATGGCCTCAAGTGGATGACCCTGGATGAGTGGAATACTCTATTTGGGACGGACGGCCTGGCCCAGGTAATCAAGATGAGGCTATACTGGAAGAAAGAAGGCGGCGGGGTGGGCACTCCTGGCCAGCAGGTCACAGGCACTCATCAGCACGGCCAGGCGAAAGCCGATCATGAGAAGAAGTATGTCAAGCTCGGCGGCAAGGATGGGAGGAAGTGGTGATATGGCGGATGAAGATTTCATATCCACCATTTCCGAGGGCACAATAGAGATCAATGGCTGGAAAGCCACCGGGATAAGGCTCTATTCCCTGGCTCTTATTGTCTTAATCCCCTTCGTGAGCGCCGCCTCCTGGGTGGCCTATCAAACCGGGGACATCTCGGCACTCAAAGAGCTGGCCCTTGTGATTGTGGCTTTCTTCTTCGGCAAAAAGGCTTGAGGTAATCATGCCCGGCGAGACGGCGCTGATTGATGCCGCCGGCGGGGATTTCATTCCCACTTTGGCGGCCATTCTGGTAATTGCTATCTTGAGCGGATTTTTCTACATGATGCGCTTTATCATGGATAGCAACCAGAAGACAAATACGTTGATTGTAGAAAGATTAGATAAAATCTTTGATAAAGTTTCTGCATCGCAGCAGGAGATGGCAAATCTATTTTGTGATAAGCTCACAGAACATGACAAACAGGCCAAAGATATCCTGGATCATACCAAAGAGATAGAACGCGACCTGACTTCAAGGCCTTGCATTAATGGCAGAACCAAATGATGCTACATATTATTTACTATATGGTGTTATTGCGTTCTGCTATTGCTTGAATCTAGCAACTTTGCTCTTTGTGTTTTATCTCTGGATAGACATCTATCACAAAAGATGGCTAAAGAAATTAGACGACATTGAATCAATGATGAGAAAATAGACATGATCGAATATCTTTGCGTTGCCGTCCTGATCCCGCTGGCAATCAAGGGCTGGGTCATGATGTGCCGAGGCGAGAACGTCTTTAGCCGGAGGCGGCGGTATTGAGCAGGCTATTAGAGGAGTTCTTGCGGTCCGCCAAAGGCCGGATGATCTTTATTGGCGTGGCTCCGACACCGGGCGGAAACAAAGCCGGGAGCGAGGGGATTCTGGAAGACTATGATGATAGATATGTAGTGCTCCGCTCTGAGGAATGGCTCATGATGACTGCTATCGATTCTATAATTTCATTTGAAATAACATATACAAATCTGAATCAGGTCGAGGTAGTAGCACCATGAGCGACCCCGGAGAAGACCTGGCGGCATATCTGGATTCCCAGGGATACGGCGAGTGGAAGAATGTATCGCCTGCCCTTAATACCATCTTTCGGGATGAACTGCCAGATCTGCCGGCAAACTGCATAGGAATCTGGATCAACAACGGCAGGAGACCGGATCATCACAGTGGCGGAGTAATTGAGCATCCCACAGCGGATATTATTGTGCGGAACAACAGCAAAGCCACCGCCCGGAGCACTGCCGAAGCGATCCGGCAGCTATTCAGCCTGTCGGAGAACCTCGGCGGATCGTCGGTATTTGAGGAGGCTTCCGGTTCTTATCCAGTTTATCTCGGGAAAGATGACTCGAATAGATACAAATTTTCTGTTAGCATCGAATTGACGATAAATAGATAATAGTCATCGCCCAAAATCGGGCATTGATATCGATATCTAAAAACCGACCGCAAAACTTAGCTAAGTTATAGGAGATGATTGATACATGGTACTAGCACCAGAGAGGGCAACCCTCAGCTTAATTTGTGACTCTTCCACGGTCCTGGGAGTCAGAGATGCAAAAGTAACCGAAAAGACAACCATGAAGGATGTAACCGCGGATAATAACTCTGCGGTTGCCAGGTTCCCTACTATATTTGATGCCGATTGCACGCTCACGCTGATCGAGGACCCGGCAGACGCTGGCCAGGATAAGATCCGAGCCTCCAAGCCAGCCAAGACGCTGCTCGGATACGTTCTTGTGAAGGGCACAACCACATATACCTTCAGCGCCTATGTGGAGAGCCTGAATAGGCCAGGCGGTCCGGCTGATGAGCAGACGCTCGAAGTAACTCTGGCCGTGTCTGGTGGATGCTCCACAAATACAGCTTAGGGAGCGCCTCCATGATTCATTTTTTTGGAGGTGGTAGGTTATGAGTCTTTCACCACAGCCAGGGGACTACGTTAGAGTTTACGGAGGCCGTGGTACGGATTCCGATTACTCGGATGAGGCTATGGAAGAGGTTGATCTGTCCGCCGCAAAATGGGGTGGCTATGCTGCTAATACGGTATGGAGAATCACCGCCGCTGCAAAGCGGATTTTAGACGATTCCGAGGCACCAGTATTCCAGTATGATCCGGACGGCGGGACGGATTGGGAGATTTTAACCCCAACCGAAATATGGTACGGGGCAGGCTACATAATCACCGCTGACCTGGGAGCTACTGCCGTGGTACGCTGCCACAGTGGGCATTATCTAACTCCGACTGAGTTCTTTGGATGTGCTACCAAGAAGTTCACAGATAAGCAGACATTGGCCGATGTGACGGTTTACGGTGATACGGCAATCCAGCGATATCCGACCCTGGATGATTGGGATGGTGGCCTGGAGGCGTTCGTGGCCAAAGTCCAGGCTTCGCTCACCACGTCGGGCGGCGTGTCCAATAGCCACATCCAACTCCGCCACCTGGCCGGAGGAGTGGCTGGTAACTCCATAACGCTGACCATAACCGATACCGACCAGGCAACGCTCACGGTGGCCGTGGCCAGCAATGATATAACGGTCGATCTGAAGACATCGACAGGAACCCCAGTTAGCACCGCCCGGGAAGTAATAGCAGCTATCAACGCCGATGCTGATTGCCAGGCGCTTGGAGTCCATGCCTACATACCCGCGGGCGAGACAGGCGCGGGCGTGGTGGGCGCTGCCGTCCAGGCTTCGCTTTCCGGTGGCCTCGATAAGATCAGCTATGAGGATCTGAAGGGGACCCGGGCAGCCTTCCGATTCTATACCGACTTTGATAACGGTGAGATGTATGTAGGCTTTGGCTACATCACCGATATAGATTGGATCGGAGGTCCGGCCGATCTCATCAAAGCGGGCCTGACCATCCAGGGGCAGAAGTACAAGCTCCGAAGAGTGAAAGAGAGCTATGCTTAGAGGGTCGGGCCGCAACGATCCCCCCACGAAGGGGTGGAGCGGCTCCCTCCAAATTTTATTTTTATAATTTCCGAGAGGCCCAAAAACGGCCATAAAAAAAAGACTTGATAGTGAGTAGAGGGAGAGAAAACAAATGATTAGCACACTGATCAGCATAGAAGGAATTGATTATCAGATCAGATTTGAGAACAAGCAGCTCCAGGAGATCAGACACAAGGCTCCTGAGAAGTTCGGGCTTGGAAAAGTCAAATTCCAGAGCCCTATGAACATCCTAAATTATCTGGATGATATAGATGTTCAAATCTACCTTCTCCAAAAAGGCTTGGAGTGGAAGGGATCGGGCATAGAAAAAATTGATACTGATAAGGCGGCAGATCTCCGGCAGGCATACCTGGAGCAGGGGGAGGCGGACGCCGGCGAGAAGCACAGTGCTTTCCTGGAGCTTTTGGTGGATGCCATGAGCCTTAATGTGCTTGGTGCATCCGGAAAAAAGCTTCAGGAGAAGGGCCGGGAAGCGAAGGAGAAGGAGCTGGCGGAGAGGGCGGCCAATTCGGTGGAGGAGTACGCCAGGATAAACGAAGCTCGGATCTTGGCTCAGGCACGGGCGAAAGCCAAACTGGAAACGGAGGGTCTGGAGGCTCCTGGCCCGAGTGGGAACGAGAAGCCCCCCGAATAGCCATAGGGCTCCTGGGAATGAGCGCGGAGGAATTCCTCCGCTCCACTCCGCCCGAGATCAATTGGAAGGTAGAAGCGTGGAATGATCGCCGGCGGGCTGATGCTCACCGGGACTATAATTTTGCCATTCTCCTGGTGGGAGGTTGGCACAAGCCCGAGAAATTCCCGAGCTTTGAACGCTTCTATCCGGAGCTGACCAAAGACGGCCAACAAAAGACAGATCGCCAGGTGTCCAAGGCCATGAACACGGCTAAGGCGCTTGGTGATATTTGAATATTTTTAGCAATAATAATTTTAAGAGGTTCTATATATGCCAGGGGATCAGATTGGCTCGGCTTATGTCACACTTAGCTTAGATGACAGCAAGCTTGAGAGTGGGCTCAATGCAGCCAAGGGAAAGGTATCTTCTGCCGTTGGCGGTATGGGCTCGGCAATCGGCAGCGCTCTGAAGACCGGAGCAGTAGCCGGAGCCGCCGCCCTAGCTGGCATTGCCACCGTGGGCGTAAAGACGTTCATGGATGTCGAAAGCGCCGCCGCGGACGCTGCCAGCAAAATGGACCTTTCCGCAATAGCTCAGAAGAGCGGCAAGACCACCGAAGAGGCGTTCAAGTCCGTCAAAGAACATGTAATGAGCCTATCCGATCAGCTCGGCCAGCTCAATACTAACGCGTTCGATCCCACACAAATCGCAGAGGCTTGTGCCAACCTGGCAGCCGGTGGCTTTGACATCGCCAGCGCCAGCGCCAAGGATCTTTCTGGCATCTTGGCAATGGCCACAGGCACAAATTATGATCTAGGATCTTCTGCCGAAATGGCTATGGCCACCATGAACCAATTTGGTCTTGGGGTCACTGATCTTTCCCACATTTCGGATGTCTATACAAAAGCTTGCGGTGATTCTGCCGCGGGCATGGAAGATCTAAATTATGCTATGCAGTACGCCGGGCCGGTGGCCAAAGGCGTGGGCGTATCCCTGGAAGAAGTGACCGCAAACCTGGAAGTATTTGCTAACAATGGCATCAAAGGGGAAAAGGCGGGCACTGCCCTGGCCGATGCCATGAATACTTTAGTAGCTCCCTCCGGCGCATCAGCTAAGGGAATTGCGGCCTTGGGCCTATCTGTTGCTGATGTGGACCCGCGGACCCATGATTTTAACGACACCTTGAAGGACCTGAAAGCCCGGGCTGATGCCTCCGGCCAGGGTATGGCCGCCTTTGTGGATATCTTCGGTGTCCGGGGCGGGCTGCTCTATGGCCTGGCTGGCGCCACTGACGAAGTGGACAAGTTTGAGAACAGTCTAAAGAACTGTGACGGAGCCGCGGAGAGCATGGCCAAGAACATGCTCGATAACTTGAAGGGCTCCTTAGACGCTGCAATGGGCGCGGCCAGCTCCCTAGCCTACATGATCGGCGGGAAGCTGGAGCCCTCCATAAGATCCGCTCTGGATTGGTTCTCCTCCAAGGGAGCACCGGCCATAAGGGAGTTCATCACTGCCGTATCAGAGGGCGATTGGCAGGGTGCCGGGGCGCTCATAGAGAAAGGCATCCGGGCAGGATTTGAGAAGCTCAAGGACTTAGGCGAGAGGCTCCTGGAGTGGCTCAAGGGCGTGGATTATGGAGCCATTGCGGACTATATCACCGACAAGATAAAGGCTGGATGGGAGTCCCTCAAAGACCTTGGCAACCAGCTCTTAGAGTGGCTCAAAGGCGTGGATTGGGCGAGCGTGGGCTCTGCCATATGGGACGGCATAGTTTACATAAAAGAAAAATGGATCGACTTCTGGGAGGGACTGAGAAAAGCCGTCCTCGATGTCGATTGGGAGAAGCTCGCCGGGGACATAGCGGATCTTATCAAAGCGGGCTGGAAGAAAGTTAAGGATTGGGCCGCGGATATCATAGCCGGGCTTAAAGCGGATTGGGACGCCTGGATTGCGTCGGACGGCCCGAAAATGCTAGGTGGTAATCTTGCTAAAGCCATAGCAGAGGGGGCAAAGGACGCCGGAAAGTGGATCTACAACAAAATAAAATCTTGGTGGGACTCCAACGGGAGCAGCCTAGGCGGAGCTATAGCGGCAGCTATAGATTTTGCCAAGTCTGCCGCTCAAGCTGCCTGGGACTTTGCTAAGAGTTTTGGTAGTACGCTTCTTACCGCCGGAAAGGGGACCATCGGAGCCGCTATCCTTGAAGTTATAGGCGGGGCCATGAACTCCGCATGGGACGGAGCTGGAGATAGCCTTATCACCCGAGCTAAAGAGTGGCGGGATAACGCGGAGGCGCTTTTTGCAGCCGAGGATTTTGAAGCTTATGTCGAATATATAGGGACCGGAGATAATCCTTATGAGGTCGAAAATCTTGATATCGATCTTCCCATAAAATACCACATATCGAAATCAGGAGATGCGTTTTACGTTGTCTCTGATGAGAATAACGCGGAGCATGGTACTCAGAGGGGGCAGGTGTTTAAATCTGCGACTACTGCCGCTTTCGCCGTGGAGAATGCCGCTAAGGCGCTCGGGATATCCACCAAAAAGCTAGACGATGCCACCCAAAAGGCAGCCGAAACCGAAACAAAGACGGCGGCCACCATAACAGAGAAGTATAAATCTACATCCGAAAAGGCCAATGCCCTTACAATGGGAGCCTTCCAGACTTCCACTCAAGCCCTATTAGCTGCCGCTATGCAAGGCGCTCAGGCAACACAACAGGCAGCCACGGCCACATCTGCCGCCGCTGCTATGGCAGTGGATCGAATACTAAACGGCAGCCAGACCGCCGCCAATGCTATCCAGCAAGGCGCTCAGGTGGCGGCCAACTTCACCACTCAGGCAGGGCAAGCGGTAAAGATTGGCCTGGATGCTTCCGGGCGAGAGATCGCAGTTATCGGCCAGGTGGCCCAACAGCGCTTCACGCAGGCGGGCGGAGAGCTTTACAATAAGGTCCAGGTAGCGGGCTCAGGCTTCCAGAACTCCGTCCAAAGCGGAGCCAACGCAATCCAGAGCGGCGCAAACGCCGTGAACGGTGCGGCCAACAACTTGGCCGGGGCTGCCTCTAATGCAGCCTCCTCTCTGGCTAATGCCTATGCCTCTTTTGCCAGGAATAACCCATATAGCGGCAATGCTTCACCATCTTATCCGATATCGCAAACCATATCTTTCTCAAGCTCCTCCTCCAGTAAGCCCTCATCTTCCTCCTCCTCTTCCAGTAATCCTTCTTGGTGGAATGCGGCTTATGTGGCGGCAGGTGGCCGGGCAAAGGGAACAGAAACCACCGGCCCGGAGCTGGCCATAATCGGAGAAGCTGGCCGGGAATGGGTGATCCCTGAGAAGCACAAGAGATGGGATCTTCTCCTGGCGGCGATGCGGGCTTATGGCATCACAGGCATGGCCGAAGGCGGGGCAGCCGGATCTAGTGGAGCCACGGAAGCCACCGACGCCGACGAAATGAGAGCCTACTTTGGCATCAAGGGCCTGGCGTCCATGAGC
>Ga0208665_10000157_pt1 | contig 11393 bp, 14 predicted proteins | sample Methanogen_OWC_FD_187365 | JGI IMG/M metagenome (GOLD analysis project Ga0208665, IMG submission 187365) | Enriched soil microbial communities from Old Woman Creek wetland in Ohio, USA - Methanogen_OWC (SPAdes) (version 2) | ecosystem: Environmental > Terrestrial > Soil > Wetlands | place: USA...
CCTCTCGGCACCGCTCACCGATTCCGCAGAAGATGCTGACGCCCTGGTGGCGTTTGACCATGCTGCTGATCATTTCCGTCAGAAGCACGGTCTTGCCGACGCCGGCTCCACCGAAAAGTCCGCTTTTGCCGCCGCGTTCGAGCGGCATCAGCACGTCGACGATCTTGATGCCGGTTTCGAAGATGCCGGTTTTTGTTTCGCGCCGTGAGAGCGCCGGGGGAGGGGCCAGAATAGGCCTCCATTCAATATCCGAGACTTTGCCGAGCCGGTCGATCGGATGACCGAAGACGTTGAACATCCGGGAAAGCGTCCCGTTGCCGACCGGCGCGCGAAGAGGCGAGCCGGTATCGTGAATCGCCACTCCCCGCGAAAGTCCCTGCGGGGGTGTGAGCGCAATGCCGCGAACCGTGTATTCATCGATGTGTGCCAGTATCTCCATGAGGAAAGGAGGTTCGCCGCTGGTTGAAAGCAGATGATTGATGGGTGGAAGATTGCCCTCGAAGCGAACGTCGACAACCGAGCCGCGGACGGCTGCGACAATTCCCGCGCGAATCTCTTCCCGGCGGACGGATTCCTTCATGTGCCCTCTCGATGCCGGTTGCCTCACCAGGCCGCCGGTCATGAACGCTTTCTCTGAAGCTATTCTACCATAGAAGCAGGAGAAAATCGGCGCGGTTGTCCCGATGTCTTTTCGGAGGGGTGGGTTGTGTGGTATTGTGACGCGGCCCGATGCTGGATTGCCGGGCCATATCCCGTTTCCGGAGGAAATCGAAGCTGTGTCGAAGCAAACGCCGGATCTGACCTGGCAGGACAAAGCCATTCTTGTAACGATCCCCGTTGTCGTGTTGGCAATATTCGTATTTGCCAACTATATCGGTCAGGATGCGAATCTGAGCGATGCTTTCCAGCAGAAGATGCCCAAAGTCGTCGTCCGGGACGCCGGCCTCATTACCTCGCTGATTCCGCCGGATCCGGTTGCGACCGGCACGCAGAGGTGCCGGCTGCGCTCGCGCGACGGACAGACCGAGTTCACCTTCAGCTATCATGTGCAGGGGAGCGCGACCATGAATCTTGCCGTTGGCCGCCAGATCCAGTTTTACGGCGAGTATAAGTATGATCCGCAGGGCGGAACGCTGGATGTCCCATTCAAGGGAAAAAGCGGCCGTCTTTCCGGCTGGGCTGTTTACGAAAACAAACGCTTCTTCTCAACGGATGATGACCCGCTGTAAAGAGGGCGGCCGGGGTGGCTGGTTTCGTTGACAAACTTTGCAGCGATGCGTATGATGGCCTGAAAGAGTGTGATTTATAACGTTTCCGGAGGAGGAACACGCGTGACCCAGCGTAAGAACTATTTCATTGCGAAGGGGATGCAGAGCAAATTTGCAGGGACCATCCTGCTTCTCGTCTTCCTCATCACCGTTATTACGGCCTGTAATATCTATGTCCTGGGCTCCTTCTTCCTGACGACCCAGGCGACGCTGAATGAAGGCCAGACCGCCGAAAGCATGATGCGCCACTTCGTGACGGAACTGTGGCCGCGCCTTCTGCTGCTTGTTCTCGTGAATGTGATCATCGTGTTTATAGTCAGTATTATGTATTCGCACCAGTTCGCCGGGCCTGCCTATAAACTGGAAAAAAGCATACAGCGGATTGCCAGTGGCGATCTGACATTCGAGATCAGTCTGCGCCGCAACGATAGCCTGAAAGAACTTGCGATGGCGATCAACTCGATGCTTGCCCGGTTCCGAGACACGCTGGCCCAGGCGCGCGCGCTCAGCGACGATGTTGCCGTGAAGCTTGGTTCTCTGAGCAAGGATGAAAAATTTGCGTCTCTTGCCAAGAGCGCTGTTGAGCTGAAACAGATGATCGATCAGTTCAAGCTCGTGAAAGATGAGGAGCAGGCCGGTTCCGAATCGAAGAACACCACTCCGCAGGCCTGACCTGCAGGAGATCGAACAGTATCTGTTGAGCCCCGGAGGGACAATTCCTCCGGGGCTCGGTATTTTCCCCCTTCGGATGAAACTTATCTGATGATTTCCCTTGTCGAAGTTTACTGGAATGCCTGAAATCTCTGATCTGGTCATCGAGCGTGCCTGTTCCGGAGACCGTAGGGCCTTCGATGAGATTTACCGCGCCCATTCGGGAATGGTGTATAACGTTGCGTTCCGCATGACAGGCCACCTGGAGATCGCCGGTGAGATCACTCAGGATGTCTTCATGGCGGTTTTCCGGAAGCTTGTCCAGTTTCGGGGACAGTCGAAGCTGAAAACCTGGATCTACAGAATCACCGTGAACACCGCACTGAATTTCCGCCGAAAGGAATCGGTTGAGAAGGAGCATCTTAGGGCATATGCCGTCGAAAAAAAAATCCTGGAACCCACAGTCGCCTCGCAGCCCGATCATGAAGCTTTTGACCGGGTACAGGAGCTGATGATGGTTCTTCCACCGGAACAGCGGGTCTGCATGCTGCTCAGAAGTATCGAGCAGCTCAGCTACCAGGAGATCGCGGACGTTCTCGAGATCAATATCAACACCGTACGGACGAGACTCAAAAGAGCCAGGGAAAGCCTTTTCGCGAAGTTGAGGGGAGGCACGCATGAAGTGTGATCAAGCCCGTGAGCTGATTTTGACCGATGCGATCGACGTCGAGATCAGCACGGAAGACAAGCGGGAGCTGTTGACCCATCTTGTGGCCTGTGAATCCTGCCGTCTGCTGATGGACCGCGCGGAGGCCGACCTCGTGAGGCCGTTCGAACAGGCTGTGCGGCTCGTTCCGCCTCCTGAAATATGGCAGAATATCGAGAGCGGGCTTGACAGGGCTGCTTTGCAGGCTGATTCCAGGGCGAGCGATGCGGGGATGGGCATTTTCGTTCGGCTGCGAAAGCTGATTCAGCAGGCTGCCCGGCCATTTGCGCTGACGATAGCCGTTATCCTGCTTGCCGTTTTCTTCAGCTTCTTTCATCGGGAGCCCACGGTACGGACCGTGACCAGACTTTCTCCTGCAGCCTCAGCGTTGATGCTGATCTGCGAGCGTGACTCGGCTTTCGAGGAGGCGCTGGTGAAAAATATCCAGTTTGATACCCCGATCGAGAAACTTTTTTTCTGATGAAACTTTTCCGAGAAACCCGGTTGTCTCATAGTTCAGGAGGTCTGAAAATGCGCCTGGTACATCCTGTGTGGCTCTATCCCTGTCTCATCCTGATTTCCCTGATCGGCGTGGTCTGTGCTGCTCCCTCAGGGCAGAAATCTGCCGATGCTGCCCGGGAGAAGATCATCTCCCAGCTCGATCTGACGGTGAAACAGAAGACTGCCATCGAGGAACGCAGGATGAAACGGGAAAAAATCCTGAATGAGCGGTTCGCGAAAATCACGGCGTTGCGGCAGCGCATCCAGGAAGAATTCAAAAAACCGGCTCTCGACAAAGAACGTGTCATGGCGCTTCATCGCGAGACCAAGGAGTTGATGAGCCAGATCATGGACATCCACTTCGAAAGTCTCGTCGAGGTCCGGGAACTGCTCACACCCGCGCAACACGCCAGGATGCTGGAACTCTTCGACAAAATCAGCAAAGATCTGCCTTCGCCGGGTTTTCCTTCTCCGCAGGAGGGCCATTGATCCATTCCTGATCGAGAACCGTCTTTAAAAGGAGAAACAGTATGAGTATAGGTGGAATCAGCAGCTCTGATGTCGGTTCCTTGCGGGACCGGTTCCAGCAGTTCCAGAGCGGCCAGACCAAACTTCAGAAGGAAGATCTCGTTGAACTGAAGGATAAGCTGGCTTCGGCAAATGATCCGGCGGCGTCCGGCGTCGATTCTCTGATGAAGGCGTTCGACAAAATCGATACCAACAGCGACGGCATGAGCGTTGAGGAACTGGATGCCTACTCAAAGGCAACTGGTTCCCAGGCCACTGCCGGAAATTCGACCCCCGCGGCAAGAAGTATAACGATCAATATATCTCCGCTGGCGCTCGGCGGCAATGAAGAGGCCGGCGCCGGCAGACCCCGTGGCCCCGGGGGACCCGGCGGAGCAGGCGGACCGCCTCCGGCCGGTGGTTCGCCTCCGGCGAACCAGGATGTCCAGGAGGCTCTATCAGCCCAGAGTGAGCAGGAGTCTTCCGGGATTACCACGGGACTTCTCGTGAACATCAAGGTTCAGCTGCATAACAGTGGTCAGCAGATTCCGTCCGAGGCTTCAGATGCTGCCACGGCGCTTAGTAACCTGGACACGGACCAGGACGGAAAGATCTCTGTCGAAGAACTGATGAACGCGCTCAAAAACCAGGATACGGCTGCCGAAGGCGATGAAAAAACGTCTGATACGACGGATCTGAAAGCCCTTCTCAAGAAAGCCATCGCCGCCGTCGGAAAGAACCAGGGAGCAGACTCGTCCGCGGCATCCGCAACGTCGGCTGGCGGTTCTGGGGAAACGGTAAAAAATAATATCAGTAAATATACCATGACGGCGTCCATGACCTATGAAAGACAGGAAAGCAGTCTCCGTTTCCAGTACGCCTGACGAAGAAAAAACGACGCCCCGGAAACCGGCTGGTTTTCGGGGCGTCCGTTCTTTCAAGCGCTTAGCGGGATCGTCTCACTCCTCGACGAGGGAGTCGCGTAATCGCGCCAGACGGCCGCGCAGACGCAGAATCGCCTTGGTATGCAGCTGGGAGACGCGCGAGTCGGAAACGCCGAGAATCTTTCCGATTTCCTTGGAGGTCAGGTCTTCATAGTAGTACAGGGTGATGACCATGCGCTCGCGTTCGGACAGCTTCGAGATCGCATCGGCGAGAATGCGCTTCGCTTCCGCTTCCTCGATCTTCAGCTGAGGGTTGTCGCTCTTCTGGTTCTCCACGAAGTCGAACCGTGAAGACCCCTCTTCATCGTCGTAGAAAATCTCGTCGAGCGAGAGCAGCAGCGACTTCTTCGTTTCATCGAACAGCTTGTGCAGCTCCGAAATGTCGATCTTGAGGAACTCGGCGATCTCTTCGTCGGTTGCATCGCGGCCGAGCTTGCCTTCGAGCTTGGCATACGCCTTTTCGAGCTTGCGGGCCTTCTGGCGGATCGAGCGCGGAGTCCAGTCGAGAACGCGAAGTTCATCGAAGATGGCGCCGCGGATGCGCGTCTTCGCGTAGGTCTTGAACTTGACGTTGCGTGCCGTATCGTATTTATCGATGGCGTCGATAAGGCCCAAAATGCCGTAACTGACCAGGTCGTCGAACTCGACGTTGCTGGGCAGATTCACTGCTATCCGGCCTGCCACGTATTTGACGAACGAGGCATACTTCATGATCAGCGAATCCTTGATGCGCTGATCCCGTGAGACCTTGTACTGCTGCCAGAGTTTCTGGTCTTCTTCGTCCTGCGCCCGGGCAGCGGCTTTGCGCGCTTCGGTCGCTTCGCGTTCCTTCTCTTCCCTGGCTGCTTTGCCCAACTGCGATTCGTGGTTCACATCAGTCCTCCGCGTTTAACCGCCTCAGGATACCACAACGGAATCACCCCGCGAAACCGCTTTCCCATTTTCATCGGAAAAGCGGGGGAATACCGCCGGCTTGAAGCCGGCAGGGGCGGCTGTCGTACCATTGTTTTCATCGATTGCGGGCGGCCCTTCGAGCTCCGCATCCGCCTGCAAGTCGCCAAGATCGGTTTCGACCTGCTGATCGTCGAGTTCAAACTCCGTTTTCAATTTTTCGGACTCCAGCTTCGTGGTGGCTGGCATAAGAAGCACCTCAAGCGCGGAGCCCATGACCGCCCCGGCCAAGCCAAAGACAAAGAATGAGCCTAGCACCCTGAAAACCAGCGTTGCAAGTGTCACTTTTGCCAGGAGGGACAGCACCGCGATCAGTGCGGACATGGCCAGCGCGAGGAATAATCCCATCATGAGCGGTAGTCTGGCCATCAGAGCTCCTTCACCGATTCGCCGAGAACCGTCAGGTTGATCCGGCCCGAATCAAGCTTCATTTCAAGAGAACGCCCACTTCGGCCGCCGATATCCTGCGCGGCGATGGGAATGCTCAGCTTGCCGAGAGCCTTGATGGCGGCCTTGGTATTCATTGTGCCGATATTGTTCGTGAAATCTTCGTTGGGTGGGAACATTTCCGCGCCGCCGACGATTTTCGCGATGAGACTCGTCTTGAAACAGCCTGCGTGAGCAAGCGTCTGAAACAGCAGGGGAACCGCCGTGTCGGCGAATTTCCGCGGATTGAGCCGTTCCTGGGAAATACCGGTCGAGTCGGGGAGCATGATATGAGCGACTCCACCGATCTTGGTTTTCGGATCATACATTGCCACAATGACACATGAACCGATCCCGTAGGCTGCGAGAACATCCGGATCGCGCGCGATCCGCATCTCGGCCATGCCCACGGGGTAGATTTCGGGCATTTCACTTGACTCCGAGCTGGTCGAGCAGCTGCCCCAGAGAGTTCGGGTCGGGCATCAGGAAAATATGAATCTTGAGATTTTCATTGCTTTCGATGAACGAGGTTTCGATCATGAGAACATGGTCGCTGACCGCCGCCATATCGGCAATGACGCTGTCGATGAGAGCGCCGGCCATGTCGAACGCCATCGATGGCAGCGAGTTGAGCATCGGCGTGCGTGTAAGCACGGAAAGCGCGTTCAGAAAAGCGCCCGCGAGAATGTTGCCGACCTCGCGCATGCACGAAATTTCAAGATCGTTCATGGCCGAAGCCGTCATGACGGTGCAACCTGGAATCAGTGTCTGCATCAGGCGTACACCGGTCGTCTCCGGGATCAGGAGCAGAAACCGGCCGGAAATATGGCCCATCACCTTCAGGAATATGCCGATGACCATCTCTTCGGGGCCGCCGATAAGCGAAGACATCTCATTGAGCGGCAGGATTTTGGCCCTGGGAACATCCATGTCGATCTTGCGGTTGAGGAACTGAGCCAGCGCCGTACAGGCATTGCCCGAACCGATATTCCCCAGCTCGCGTAGCGCGTCAAGCTGATCCTTGCGCAGTTCGCTGATATCTTGCATCTGAAAACGGCCCCTTCCTTGTCCTAATCGGAGTCATCATAGCAGAGGCCTTCCCTGTTTGCAAGACAGCCGATTTGTACATCACACCTCTGGCCGGGGCGCGGACGCGGGTTTGCCGGGCTCGTCAGCGGCGGGAGGATCGGCATACTGTCTGGCATTGAATCGGTTCATCGCTTTCCCGCCCATTCCGATCAGCCACATCGTCCCGAGCTCCGGAACGTCGGCCAGTACCCTCGCGAGGATCTCTTCTTCCGCCGGAGTGAACGGCCCCAATACATGATTCACGAGCGCGGCCCCGCCACCCTGCGGCGCGCCTACGCCGATCCGGAGACGCCAGAACTGCTGGCCGATGTGTCCGATGATCGATTTGAGGCCGTTATGACCGCCATCCGCACCGGAACTCCGGAGGCGAACCCTGCCGGTTGGAAGATTTATATCGTCGACAAGAACAAGCGTCCCGTCCGGCGTCATCTGCTCCGCCGCAATACACGACGCAACGGACTCTCCGGAAAGATTCATGTAGGTCTGGGGTTTGATCAGCAGATGCGTTTCGCCCTTGAAGCTGAATGTCGCCTCGTGAGCATGATGCCGCGAGCGATCGAACCGTGTGCGAAAACGTTCCGCGAGAATGTCGGCGGCGCGGAATCCCACGTTATGCCGCGTGCGTTCATACTCCGGTCCCGGATTGCCCAACCCTGCGATCAACATGACCATGATTCTATGAGCTCGGATATCCGCTGTCAACCTGATTTCACGTGCTTCATTGAAACTTCCGCCGGCCGTACCGTTCATGCATGGAATTGACACCCGCTGGTGGGGTGGGTATAATCCGCGCCATCTATTCACCGGCGCGATGCCGGTCCAAGGAAGTCACACCATGGATGCACAGCCCAAGGTTCTTCTTGTAATCATGGATGGCTTCGGCATGTCGGATCGCGCCGAAGGCAACGCCATTCACACCGCTGCTCCAGAATTCATCAGCCAGCTTTTCAGGGAGCGCCCCTGCACCCAGCTCTCCGCATCAGGACTCAGCGTCGGCCTGCCTGAAGGCCAGATGGGTAACTCCGAAGTCGGCCACCTGAATATCGGTGCCGGTCGGGTTGTTTTTCAGGACATCACCCGCATCGACTGTTCCATCGCGGACGGGTCGTTCTTTGAAAACGCTGCCTTGACGAAACTCGTCGATGACGTGCGCGATGCCGGAAAGGCGCTGCATCTGCTTGGACTGGTTTCTGACGGCGGTGTTCACAGCCGAAACGACCAGCTGTATGCCTGTCTGAAACTTGCTAAAAAACGAGGTCTGACGAGTGTTTTCGTGCATGCGTTCATGGACGGCCGCGATACGTCGCCGACCAGCGGCGCCGGATTTATGCGCGAGCTGGTCGACCAGATGAAACAGATTGGTATCGGCCGCGTCGCGACCGTGAGCGGCCGCTACTACCCCATGGACCGGGATTCCCGCTGGGACCGGGTGGAAAAAGCCTATCAGGCGCTTGTGAACGGTATCGGAAACCATGCCGCCGACCCGGTCACAGCTGTCGAGGCCTCTTATGCGGCCGGTGTCACGGATGAATTCATCGTTCCCGTCGTGATTGAAGCCGATGGAATGCCGACGGCCACGATAACCGACGGCGATGGGATCCTGGCCTTCAACTTCCGTGCCGATCGAATGCGGCAGCTGACGCGCGTTTTCACGGAAAAAGAGTTTGCCGAGTTCCCGCGCAAGGAAATGACCCTCAGATTCGCGAGCTTCACGCAATACTCCGAAAAGTTCGGTGTGCCGGTCGCTTTTCCGCCACAACGGCTTCCAGACACGCTTGGTGAAGTAATCGCTCAGCGGGGCATTCCGCAGTTCCGCATTGCCGAGACCGAAAAATACGCGCACGTGACCTACTTTTTCAACGGTGGAATCGAACAGCCCCTTCCCCACGAAGAAAGACAGCTCATTGCGTCCCCGAAGGTGAAAACCTACGACCTGAAGCCGGAAATGTCGGCCTTCGAAGTCGGGGAAGCCCTTCTGGAAAAACTCCGCTCGCGCCGGTTCCCGTTCGTTGTCGTGAACTTCGCGAACTGCGATATGGTCGGCCATACCGGGGTCATGGAAGCCGCCGTCAAGGCGGTGAACACCGTCGACTGCGTGCTTTCCAAAATCGTTCCGGTTGCGTATGACCTTGGTTACGACTGCATTCTTACCGCCGATCACGGAAACGCCGAACAGCTCATCGACCAGAAGACCGGTGGCCCGTTCACCGAGCATACGACGAACCCGGTTCCATTCTGCCTCCTGGCCCGACACTCTTTCGAACTGCGCCGTGAGGGCCGCTTGTGTGATATTGCCCCGACGATTCTGGAATTACTCGCCCTTCCGCAGCCTGCGGCCATGGACGGTAAATCGCTGCTGATACGGAAGAAATGATGGATAAGGCTCTCGAACGACCACGTGGAATGCTCTTCGTCATCTCCGGCCCCTCCGGTGTCGGCAAAACCGTGCTGTGCAACCAGATGATAGAGCGGTTTTATCCGGACATGGTCTACTCCATTTCAGCGACGTCACGCGCTCCGCGGGGCGGCGAGACGGATGGTCAGGAGTATTTCTTCTATACCCCGGAACGGTTCGAAGCCGAGATCACTCGTGACTGCTTTGCCGAGTGGGCGATCGTGCATGGTAATTACTACGGTACCCCGAGGGAGTTTCTCGACCGGCAGCGCGACACCGGGCGGCATGTCGTGCTCAATATAGATGTTCAGGGTGCGTTCAAGATCCGGAAAGCCTATCCTGAATCCGTCATGATTTTCATCATGCCCCCTTCGATCGAAAGCCTCGAATGCCGCATACGTAAACGGAATATGGATACCGAAGATGTCCTTCAGCAGCGGCTGAAGAACGCCCGCGAGGAAATGGACTGCCGCGATCAGTATGATCATGTGCTCGTGAATGACGACCTGGCAGTCGCTGCCGACGAACTGGCGAGGATTCTGGCCGGAAGTATCCAAAACGGCCGGGCTGGTGGGCGTTCCTGAGATAAGCCGCTCGTGGTGCGGTTTAACACCACCCCCGCATCTGTACGTATAATCTGAAGCAAACATCATCACTTTGGAGGCTGTATGGACTATCGGAAAATCATGTGCTTCCTCGTGGCGCTTATCGCCGTCATGACGTGTGCAACGTGGGCTGCTGAACATCAGTTGCTGCCTCTTGACGTGAAACTCAATATCGTCGGCGGTCAGGTCAAGCTGACCCGCGTGGGAAAAGTCCTTTCCGATGTGATCAACACCGGCTCGCCTCTGTTCGCAGGCGATCTGATCGAAACGCTTCGTGAATCAAAGGCAGAACTGGTCTATGGCGATGGCACCCGCATGCGCATCAAGCCGCTTACCATGGTCGAACTGCAGCCGACCGCCCTCAAGGTATTCAAGGGCCAGACCTGGTTCAAATTCGTGAAGCGTGGTTCGGAATTCATGATCGAAACTCCCAGCCTCGTTGCCGGAATCCGCGGCACGGTGTTCGATGTGGCCGTGAACTCGCATGGCAAGTCTGTTCTTTCCGTCGTTGAAGGTGCCGTGGTCGTCCATGGGAAAAACGACTCCGGTGATGAACAGCTCGTCAAGGGCGGCAATGCGACCCACTGCGCAAGCGGCGAAGAGCCCGTTGCTCCCTACCAGTTCAATCTCGAGAAAAAGAATGCCGAATGGAAGGACTCGGAATGGGCATGCGCCTCTGATATCGATATCAACGCGCTCTACATCAAGTATTTCAACCTGAAGAGCGAATACGGCGCCGACGACTCCCGCACGATCGAAGCTTTCAAGCGCTTTGAAGAGGCCCAGAAGACCAAGTCCGCCAGAAAGCACGATGCATCCCCGAAAAAGTCTCCCGCCGGAAAAAGATGATCTTTCAATAAAAAGACATATATAAAGCCGGGGGCTCCATCTGGAGCCCCCGGCTGGTTTTTGTGCGACTTCTCGAAAGCTCAGTCTTCGGGCGAGCTGCGCCGGCGCTTCTTGTCGGAGTGTACACGCTTGCTGTCGAGACGTCGTTCCTTGGATGCGCGGGTTGGTTTCGTCGGTCGGCGCTTTTTCGGCGGCACCAGCGCTTTGAGGATCAACTCTCGGAGCTTCCGGAGGGCCGTTTCGAGATTGTTGCGTTGATCGCGGCTTTCCTGGCTGATGATGAGGATGCGCCCCTCCGAATCCAGACGGTTGGCGGCCAGTCCGCGCAATCGCTCCTTTACGGCCTGGTTGAGAGCCGATGTGCCGGTCAGGTCAAACCGCAGCTCGACTTTCGACGCGACTTTGTTGACATTCTGGCCGCCCGGCCCCGAACCGCGGGCCGCGCTCCACTCGAGGTCAGCGGCGGGAATCGTCAAAAGAGCGGTAACCGGAAGCGGATCG
>Ga0208665_10000158_pt1 | contig 11390 bp, 8 predicted proteins | sample Methanogen_OWC_FD_187365 | JGI IMG/M metagenome (GOLD analysis project Ga0208665, IMG submission 187365) | Enriched soil microbial communities from Old Woman Creek wetland in Ohio, USA - Methanogen_OWC (SPAdes) (version 2) | ecosystem: Environmental > Terrestrial > Soil > Wetlands | place: USA...
GTTATATTCATGTTTTCATTTGTAATGACCTTGACAGTATTTACTACCAGTATTTATGCTGCTGGTAGCAGTAGTACTTCACCCGCGCCAAAAACTCCGGAACAACAGGTGAAAGACAAGGTAAAGGAACTTGCCGGTGATCCTGCCGCGCTGGCCGCATTTCTCGATGGTACTTCAGGCGACTTGGCGAAAATTGGCGTTTCTGCAAAAAAAGCGGTTGAATATGCGATGCAGGTGACAAAAGGGACAGCCGTTTTTTTGTGGCTCAATGCGGCGTATGCAGGTGCCAAGGGCAGCAATAATTTTGAAGGTACCATTGGAAAAAAACTTCAAAAAGGTATGCCGACTGGCAACTTGAAACCAATGACGACTGCTGAAGCGGCAAATAATGTCATAGAAAGTAAAAAAAATATGGATTCTACCACTCAGGACTTAATAGATAAAGGACTAATGCCCTGCTTGCCTAATGGCGGCACTTTACCCCAGAGCATAGTATTAAAGAAAGATGGATCTATAGATGTAGAAAAAACATCTTCTCAGGGAATTGAATGGATAAATAATCACCCTCAGTATTTTAAGCCTTGCTCGGTAACTGAAGGTAAGACTAACTCTGGCGTTGCATCTGAAAAACCCGTTGATAATAGTTTGGGAACCAATGACGAAACTCAAACCCAGCCTTATCCCAACGGTAAGGGAATATCACCTGGAGAATCAAGTACAAGAAACTCAGCGGCACAAGGAACACAGGCGGCGAAGGCCGTCGGGATTCAATGCCCTGCTACCGGTCAGGTTAACGGTTCGGCCGATCAAACGGAAAAATTCACTCCCGAAGGTTTTGAGCCAGCTCCCGCCGGTTTTAAATATGAAAAGGGTCCTGGGGGTGGCTGGCAGCTTGTGGCTGATGAAAGTTCAACGCCTTGCTTGGGAGGCAATACAACAAAAACAGGAACATCGAGTGGAGACAAGCAGGTTGTTAATGGTCTTACCGCGAATGGCGACCAGGGAAATCCAGACCCGGCCGATTCTACTAAATTTTCTAACATTGTAAAATCATCAAGCGGAATGAATTCTGATATTCAGGCAAAACTCAATGACATGGGCGCAAAACGTGATGCGTTTTGGGGATATGATAAAAATGACGTTAAGAAAGCGCTTAAAGAGTATGCGACTGAAAAGGGTTTAAAAGTATCGGACGATACTCTTAGTTCGCTTGCTGATACGATAAAGAACAAAAAATAATAAAATAACGATAATATACTTAAAAGGGGCTGTCTCAGAAAAAAATTCTAGACAGCACTTTTTTTGTTTTCAGGGTGAAAATGTCCATTCCCATTGCCTTTATGAAAAAAGACGGGCTGAGCAAAAATATAATCAAACCGGAGTGCCTCCCGCTGCGTATCTATTAATGTAAAGGCAATAAAACATTAAAACTTTCTCATGGGAAGTGCGTACATATGAGCAAAACATCGATTGCGGCGATAATCATTTCTCTGATATTAATACCGATATCGGTCGTATTGTCTCAGACGCCTGAACTTAAACCTCTCGGATCGTTCACCGAGCTGTCCGGCGGGGTCAAATACGATAAAGGCGGCGACGCGGGCTATTGCGATATTTCAAAGGAAGAGGCCTTAAAGCTGTCATTATACTCGAAAGACAAGATTTCGACTTCAGACGCCACCACGGGCGAGATAATGATGTCATGCGGCGTCAGGCTGGAAATAGCCCGGAACTCCGAACTTCAGATTGGTTATTATAACGTAAGAATCGGCGAAGGCGGCGTCTGGATCAATTACAAACCGGTTAAGGATGAAAAGGGCAAAGTTAAATTAAGGGTTGAAACTCCGGTGGGCGTAATCGGAATCAGGGGAACAAAATTCGCCGTTCTCGTCAGCCCTGACAGAAAAAAAGTCATGGTTCAGGTGCGCGAGGGCGTAGTTTCGTTCGATTCGCCCGGGGGAAGCGCCATCGTAAACGGCGGCGAGCTTTTGACGGCCGAGGATGGCAGGAAAATAGAGAAACCTGTGAAGATTGACCCGGCCGGCGATATTTTAAAGGCAGGCATGAGTCAGGGCATGGATAACGTGACGAAAACGCCTGTTGAAGAAGCGGTCGAGAAACGCGACGGAGATAACGACGGAAGTGGCAGTCTGGATGTCCCGAAAAAGAATCGCTGGGAAAGGCCGCCGGCGGCGCTGGATGCCGTTGAAGGCCGAAATTAAAAATTCTTTCAAACCGGAATGCAATATACAACGTATTTATTAACGCAGATTATAATTAATGGTAAAAAATAAGGAGGCAGATATGAAAAAAACTGATATGTTTAAGACTTCGCTTTTCATCGTTTCACTCATTGTCTCATTTTCGCTCATTTCCATGGCATTTGAATGCCGGGTTTACGCGGGACCTTATTCGGACGCTGAAAAATTCGGAAAAAAGAAAAACGAACAATCTCCGAAGGAAAAACTCATTGATGATTTGAAGAACGCTTTGTCGGATAACTCAAAAATAATCGAGCTTTTGACCGACGGAAAGTCAGGGCTCGCTCCCGAGGACATTCTTGCGGCCGCCAGATCGGCATTCGGCGGGGACAGCGAGAAGTTCAACTGGATCAGGGCCGCTTATCAGGGCGCCAAAGGCAGGATATCGGAATTCAAGGAAAAACTTGGCGAAGGAAAGACTTTAAGCGTGCCGGCCGATGCTACGGGAATTCGTATGCAGAAAATCAAGTCCGGGTTGAAACCGGCCGACGAGAAAAAGCCCGTCAAAGATGAAAAGCCCGTCGTTCAGGAGAAAGCTTCGGCGGAAATTACCAGAGGCGGAACGATCGACTCCAGGACGGCGGAACAGAAGGTGGCCGACATCAAGAGCCAGGCCCTGAAAAAATACAATGATTTATTCAGGCAGGGGCTTAGCGATTATTCCGAAATTCCTGAAGAGATAAGGTCTTCTTACGACAGAGTAATCGGCCAGATTGAAGTGTCGCAGTCTCAACCGGTGGATACCGGATCGCAGCAGGTGATCCAGCCAACCGGAGTCGGCCCGGCGAATCGGAACGGCATGGTCGAAAATACCCAGGCGGCCGGAGCGGCGGGGATAGGGACAGGAACTTCCGTGCAACCTTCCGGCACTCCGAGAGATCCTTTCGCTGGTACGAGAAGCGGTGGTTTTTTAATGCAGACCATGGAAGGCGGCAAGTGAACGAAGCGTTTCCATAAAATTACATTAAAAAGCGGCGGAGTCGATTCCGCCGCTTTTGTAAATTATGCGGCATAAAAATTTCTTGTATTTATCAGGCGCTTATATTATAATGAAAGATCACCAAAATGCTTAATTTATAAGCGTTAAGCTGAAACAGGACGGGCCATGAAGAACGCGGTTTTGCTGGCGGAAACCAGAATAGAAACGCTTTTACTTGAAAATGCATCGCTTTTCAGGATGTTTTTCGCCGCGCCCGTCAGCGGAAAGACCGTCGACGGCGATAGCCTCGAAGAGCTGGTCGAAGGGTTCGTCAATAACGATCAGGATAAAACCGAACGCCTTGTCCGGCATTATTACAAGAATATTTTTTTCAATTGCATCCGCATCGTGCGCGACGACGTCGCCGCCGAGGACCTGACACACGAAACATTTATAAAAGCCCTGAAATATCGGGCTTCTTTCGATAAAACACAGAAATTCATTTTCTGGCTTCTGAAAATTTCAACGAACGTATGCCTGGATTATTTCAATTATCACAAGCGCGAAAACATGAATGTGGTGAGGATAGAGGCGCTTAACGCGACTGCCGGCAATTTCAGGGATTTGAACGAACTGCTGGTCGACGCCAATGCCCAGATCAATCTGGACAAAAAAATCGAGCAGGAAATAGTGTCGAATGCCGTAATGCTTCTTCCGGTCATGTACAGGGTCCCTGTATTGCTAAGGTATTACAACGACCTGAGCTACGAAGAGATCGCGGCGATAATGCAAAAGCCTGTCGGCACAATCAAATTCAGGGTGAACAGGGCGAAAATGATACTTGCAAAAGCCCTGGGCATCGACGATATGATCTGACGCCGGGAGCGCGAAAAAATAATAGCCGTAAGTTCAATTTACCATCAAACCAGGATTCTTTTTTTGCTGTATATATTAATAGCCGGTCGTCCGTGTGGCCGGAAATTAATATAACTGCCGGGATGAAAAAATGAAAAGAAACAGAGTCGATAAAGGCATAATAATACCCATCGTTCTGGTAATTCTTGTGATTATCATGATACTGGGGTATAGCGTTTATAATTATTCAATGTTCGAAAGGGTTATGGTCGTGCGCTTCCGGTTCACGTCCATTGCCGAAAAAATGTCGCTGGCGGCCGCGACCGAGGCTGTCAACTGGTTCAAATACAAGGTCCTGACCGTCAGGACTCTCGATTCCGGAAACGACAAGGACAGGTTCGTTCTGGCCGCTCTCAACGAAAAGAGCGTCAACGGCCTTTCGATTTATCTTACGTCTTCCGAGCTCAAATCTTTTTCTCTGATCGAAAGCCTTGGTGGCAGGCTCGATTCGGTTATGCTCAAATTCGAAGGTTTTTCGAAATATTTCAACGATCCTCCGATACCTTCGGATTATGGCGCGAGCGGCGTTATTCCGTCAGATCCATTCGAGCGCTTCGGCAATATTTCGGTGACGGCGCGCGTCACGTTCAGGGGTCTGCAGCGCGTCTATAATTGCGTTCATGAAATCAAGGTTTCAAACACCCTCGTACCGGTGCTTTCGAAATTCACGTTATTTACCGCCGACAGGGATGAATCGAATGAAAACCAGCTTGTAATGTCGCAGCCTATAGATAAAAACGATATCGGCGGTCAGGGCATTGTTTCGGATTCGGTTTCTCCGCTTCGCGTGCCTCTCATATTAGTCCATCATCCCGACGACGCGGAAGTCGTCAACGGATACAGAAAAAACTATGGCCAGATGCGCGAGCTTCTTCCGATTGACAGGGCGGTTACGTCGACCGCCCAGAACCAGTACAGGCCTTCGATGACCGATCGGGGCTGGGTCTATCTCGGATGCGAAAACCCTCAGGGCTATTACATGCTGAAGGCGTCGCCCGGAAGGGCCAATCCCGACTACGTCATGCCTTTCCCGTCGAACCTCAACTACAGATTCTATGGAAACGCCTTCATGTTTCTCGAATCTGATGTGAGCTCGCTGGTTTACACATTGATGAAGGGAAAAGTGCCTTATCAGTATTCGTTCACCGACGTGAAAAAACCGCCTGAAATTTCAGATTTCATCGTCAGGCTCACTCACACCGGCATTTACTGGCTGCTCAAGGACCCCAAGGCCAGACCCATCATCGGCAATTACATGGAAAGCCACCCTAATTATTCGGCCGATTCTTCGCTTCTTCAAATATCCGGAGATGTCCAGCCTCTCGCATTCGGTAACAATGATTCTTCGAGGCCCTCTAAATATCTCGACAGGCGCTCGCCCACGATAGTTTTTGGAAGGACATTCAGGTCCTTCGTCCAGGTGGGCAATGTAGCACAGAATACCGTTCATAATCCTCAGAATTGCGATCCGGCGCATATCAATAATTGCGTGAATTCCGACGGGACGCACGTTCTGCCTTATGTCGATCCGCCCGAACATCCCCGGACGACGTTTTTACCTTATTTCAACATCGACGACGAAGGACGCATGGGCAGAAACCCCGTCATGGATTTCGACAGTCCCGACTGGGGCGGTTACAGGGTTGTAAACGATACGCCGGTGAATTCGTCATCTCAGGGCGGTAGTTTAGGAGAGGGGCGCAGTGGCGACAATGGCGGCGGCATAGGCCCACGAGGTTCTTCCGGCCTTAAGGAAAAATCCAGCGGCGGTTATTCGGATGGCGGAAGTTGGACAAACTCGGCTCCGGGTAACCGTGGTGGCAGAAGCGGGGGCCTTTCGCCGGGCGGCGCACCGGTCACTTCCTCGCCTACAGTCGCTCCGCCGCCCGGAAACGTCGATTTCGCCAGAACTACTTATGACGTCGACGCCGTCATTTTCAATATCGGAAACACCAACAATTCAAAAACTTACAGCGCGCTGATGACCAAGATCATCACCGAAAGCTATAATAATACTTATAACTGGATCGTGTCGAACTCGAAAAGCGATGGGTTCATAAGGGACCAGGGCGAGAGAAGTTCCCTGAAACAGAATGAAATCAAAATAGTGTCGGCGTATCCCGATTCTCAGCCGGATTCCATGTTTTTTTACGGCCAGAAAAATGCCTACGGAAATTGCATTCTTGGCCAGAAATTGAAGATTTCCCAGTATAAGGGAGAAGCCGGCAATTACGATATTTGCGGTACGATTTTTCAGGAAGGGCTTTTCAGGGGCACTCTCGGAGCCTTTTCGCTGTGTTCCGAAAAATACCGGAACCCTCTGACGGTTCAGGGCGTCGCCGACCCGGGCGAATATGACCTCAGGCAGAAGGCAAATTATATTTTCAGTTCATACGCCGATTTCGCAAAGACCCTGATCGCCAGAGAAGGCAATGTATCGACGATCCGGGAAGGCGGAGTGTACTATATCGATTCCGATTCGCTCTGCGATTTCAGCGAAGGCGGTTCTGTCGCGAATCTTGTATTCCACGATAATACGCTTATCATGTGCCGGGGCGGCATCAGGGTGCCCGATGTAACTAAAAGCCAGTTCGCCGCCCAGAAAAAAGCCACGCTTTCGTTGGTGGCCTTTTCCTCCGACATAATAATCGCCGGCGGCAATGTCGATGCGTCGCTCAATTCGCTGAGAGGAACGGTTCGCAAGGAAACGGACTATTTTCAGGTTTTCGGCAATATGACGATGAATAAAATTTATTTCAACCTGAAATCGCCCGGAAATCTTTTCAGGGTGTCTTCGCTGAAACCCGGGTTGACCAATATTTCGGGCCGGAACGGCGTGACCGGATTCCACCGCCTTTGCGTGACATACGATCCGGGAATCGATATCTGCAATTACGATAATTACAGGAAGCATTATAAATATTTCGTTTCCGCGAAGCCCATATACTGGAGGTACACCGGCGATGAAAAAGAATGATGTAATAAGGCTTTCGTCAAACGGTTTCTCTTTAGTCGAGGTCGTCGTGGCCATCGCGATAATCGCTTTCGGACTTCTGTGCTTTTTCACCATATTCAGCACGACCGCTTCGGATATAAGCATTTCGATCGAGGAATCCTACGCGACGAACTGCGCAAACGAACTCATCGAGGCCGTGATGGCTAATAATTTCAAGGACATACCCGAAAAAATCGATATGGCCGAAATCGACGGCAATTCCTCGGAAAAATTTTTCGATAAAATAAGAAATGGAATATCGCCGATTCAGAAGGGATTCAAGCGGTTCCTGGAAATTTCATCGGCCGACGCCTCTTTTAAAATCCCTCAGGACGCCGATCCGTTCCAGAAAAGCAGGATCGAATGCATGAATAAGTTCAAGATAATCGTCGTGAAAATAAAATACTCGCAGAACGGCCAGCCGAAAGAGTTCAAAATCGGTACTTTGATGACTTCTTCGTAATTGGCGGGTAAATAATATGAAAAAGAAGACAGGTTTCACCTTAATTGAAGTTCTGGTAGTCCTCGCCGTAATATCGGGGCTTTTCGGTTATGTTTTCAACATCATGAACCGCAGCTTCAAGTTCGGCCAGATAGAAGTGAAGACACTTGACGCGCTCCAGGAGATGACGCTTATTGTCAATTATCTTCGCAAGGACGTCAAGACGCTGGTCGAGGACACCAGGGACCCTGAAACGTATATAAAATTCGATTCGGCGAAGAAGTCCCTCGAATTTACCGTCGTCAGCGGCATCGCGGAAAACGGTTTTCCCATACTTTCGCGGATGCGCTATTTTTTCGACGAAGAACGAAATTTCTGCAAGTACTCGTTCGTTTATGACAAAAAAAACGGGATGAGGACAGTCGTCAAAAAACTTGCGGCTGCGGGGCATATCGAAAAATTCGAGGCGGAGGCCGTTGACAGGTATGGTTACGCGGTTGCCTCGCCGCGGAAGGCAGGCAAACATCCCGAAATGATCCGTATAAAGCTTAATAATTCGGCGAATAAAAGGCTGGATACCGAGCTTAACATTTATCTCACATACATGAAGGACTATGATGATCTGCTCGACATGAGCAGGCTTCCGGGCTGGAAGACGAAAACAATCGAGCAGGAAAGAGTTATGGTAAAAATGTCCGGCGGGAATTTTCTGGTCGAATTGACCCAGTTAGACCAGAAAACATATTACCTTTTATTTCATCTTATGAAGCTTTCGAACGACATGAATACTCCGATATTTTTTCAAAAAAGCATTGTCGATATAGGAAAACCTTTCAGAGGAGCCAGGCTCGGAAATTCAAATCCTTATGCCGACCCTCCGCCGGCGGTTACGGGAGGCGTTCCAGGTGGCGGCACGGGCGGCAGTGGATGGGCGCCTGACGGCGACGGAATACCCGACTAGCCATTAATCGATTTTCATCAAATGCGAAATATGTTGTTGCCATTTAGCGGCGAGAGGTATCTGCGATGAAGAAAAAAGGATTTACATTCGTAGAGGTACTCGTGGCTCTGGCCGTCATATCGGCCTTACTGGGATACGTTTTCAACATCATGAACCGCAGCTTCAAGTTCGGCCAGGTTGAAGTGAAGACGCTCAACGCGCTTCAGGAAATGACTTTCATCGTCAACCACATCAGGCGCGACGTACATTCCCTGATCGAAGACCCGAAGGACGAAAAAACTTATATAAAATTCGATCCGGCGAAAAAATCGCTTGAATTCACTATCGTCAGCGGCATTGCTTCGAACGGATTTCAGGTTACTTCGAAGATGAGTTACTTCATAGATTCCGGAAACTGCCTGTGCAAGAATTCATACAGCGTCGATGAAAACGGCAAGATGGAAAATTCAGTCAAAAGGCTCGCGGCGCAGGGGCACATCACGAAATTTTACGCCGAAGTGCTCGACAAAACCGGCGAACCGGTAAAAATTCCAAGGGAACGCGGAAAACATCCGGCCATGTTGCGCATCGGCATATGCAATTCCGAAAACAAGAGACTGGACACCTATTTGAATATTTATCTGACCTATATGAAGGACTATGACGATGAGCTCGATATGTGCAGGCTTCCCGGCTGGAAGATAAAAACCGTCAATCAGGGCGAGCTCGCGGTGAAAACCGCGACTGGAATACAAATAATAAACCCGAGCGCGAATTACTACAATTTGAATTTCAATCTGATGAAACTCGGGGCCAATATGGGCAATCCGATTCCATTTCAGAGGTCCATAATCGATCTCGGGAAGCCCTTTAAAGGCGGCGTAATAGGCAATCCCGATCCTTACGCCGATCCGCCGCCGCCGGCGCCGGCCGGAGGAGGAGGCGGAGGAATTCCTTCCCAGCCGTGAACGGCTATTATTTCAGGTAATTCATGATATCGGTCTTGATTTCAACGGCGCCTTCGGGTTTCATGAAGGCGAAGTCGTTTATTTTATTGAAATTCCAGTTTTCATAAATTGTTTCCGAGACAAGGGTCCCGACTCCGTTGAATCTTTTCGTTTTTATGAACAGGTTTTCCTTCGGATCGACGATGATAACGACTTTCAAGTCGGCGTCGGCGTCTTTATATGAAAACGTGAGATTTTTTCCGTCTTTTCCCGCCGTAATATCCTGTTTCATGAGTTTTTCTTTGAATGACGGCGGGGCTTTGTCGTAAGACAGCATTTTCGTCTTTTCGTCGTATGTCCATTTTTTATCGCCGTTGACGACAGTTCTCGTTTTTTTTCCGTCGATTTCGGCGTCGATTCTGTAGTTATATTCGTCTTTGTAATACGCCCTGTAATGGTACATAGCTTCCTTGCCGTCTGCGCGAATGGCGAAAATATCCATCGAATAGGATGAATTGACGGTCGCCTTTTCGACCGCTTTCATGAGTGTCTCCGAAATTTCGGATCTGGCGGGTTCCGCCGCCGGATAATCGCATGTCAGCAAAAATAACGCAAACATTATGATTAGCGTTATCAGAGGCTGTTTCATATTACATCTCCTGAATATTTGTTTTATGGGAATGGCTGCGCCGTTATTTTTCAACATCTTATTTTACAGTGTTTTTCGATATATTGTCAATCACCGCCAAAAAAACATCAGGCGGAAAATTATTTCCGCCTGATGTTTTACCTAATCCTCTAATTTTTGTCTGTGTATATAGTTATTTTGCCTGAGGCGATACCGCGATGACTTCTTTCGTAGCGAAATCTTTGTACTGGTCGAAGTTTTTCACGAAGAGCCCGGCGAGCTCGCGCGCCTTCTTTTCGTAAGCCGCTCCGTCTTTCCAGGTGTTTTTAGGAGTGAGAACTTTTGAATCGACTCCCGGGCATTCGTTCGGGACCAGGATATTGAATATCGGATCTTTAGTGTACTGGACTTTATTGAGTTCGCCGTTGAGCGCCGCGGTCAGAAGCGCGCGGGTGATGGATATCTTCATGCGCGAACCGATACCGTAGGGGCCGCCGCTCCAGCCGGTATTGACCAGCCAGCAGTTGGCGCCGTGTTTGGTAAGTTTCTCGCCGAGCAGCTTCGCGTATGTCGTCGGATGAAGCGGGAGGAATGGAGCGCCGAAACAGGTGCTGAACGTGGCTTTCGGCTCGGTGACGCCGGCCTCGGTTCCCGCGACCTTCGCCGTGTAGCCGGAGAGGAAGTGGTACATCGCCATGTTGGCATCGAGTTTCGAGATCGGAGGCAGCACGCCGAATGCGTCGCAGGTCAGAAAGAAAACATTTTTCGGATGCGCGCCGACGCCGGGAATGACGCAATTGGGTATGTGTTCGACCGGGTAGGTAGCGCGGGTGTTTTCGGTGATGTTATCGGCGTTGTAATCCGGGACCTTCGTGGCCGGATCGATGATGACGTTTTCCAGGAGCGAGCCGAAACGGATCGCGTCGAAGATCTGGGGTTCCGCTTCTCGGGAAAGTTTAATGCATTTGGCATAGCAGCCGCCTTCAAAATTGAAGACTCCGCCGTCGGTCCAGCCGTGTTCATCGTCGCCGATGAGCCTTCTTTGAGGGTCGGCGGAAAGAGTCGTTTTGCCCGTTCCGGAAAGGCCGAAAAATAAAGATGTGTCGCCGCCGGTGCCGATATTGGCGGAGCAATGCATCGGGAAAATGTTAGCCTGCGGAAGCAGGTAGTTCAATATCGAAAATATGCTTTTTTTAGTTTCGCCGCCGTATTGAGTTCCGGCTATGAGGATTATTTTTTTGGAGAAGCTGACGCAAACGAATGCCTCCGAACTGAGGCCTTCGATTTTCGGAGCCTTCATTCCGCAGGCGTATATGCCGGTGAACTGCGGGACATGAGTTTTG
>Ga0208665_10000162_pt1 | contig 11315 bp, 5 predicted proteins | sample Methanogen_OWC_FD_187365 | JGI IMG/M metagenome (GOLD analysis project Ga0208665, IMG submission 187365) | Enriched soil microbial communities from Old Woman Creek wetland in Ohio, USA - Methanogen_OWC (SPAdes) (version 2) | ecosystem: Environmental > Terrestrial > Soil > Wetlands | place: USA...
GAGAAACGCTGGCATATATCGAGAAAGCCGCTAAAGCTGACGGATTCAAGCATCTTGCCGCCAATGATAAAAAATCGCTGAAGCCGGGCGACCGGGTTTTCTGTATCAGCAAAAATCGTGCGATGGCCCTTGCGGTCATCGGGAAGCGGCCCGCGATCGAAGGTTTCAGGATCGTCGCAGCACATCATGACGTGCCACATCTCGATCTGAAAGCCCAGCCGCTGTATGAAAAATACGGCACGGCTCTTTTCAAGACGCATTATTACGGCGGCATCAAAAAGTTCCAGTGGGCTGCTATTCCTCTGTCTCTGCACGTTTACGCAGTCGCCAAAACAGGCAAGATCCTCAGCTTCGCGATCGGCGAAAAGCCCGGCGAACCGGTTTTCACCATCACCGACATTGCTCCGCACCTCGCGGCGAAGATTCAGAATGACCGCAAAGCCAATGAAACGCTTCGCGGCGAAGAACTGAACATTCTCGTCGGCCACCGGCCGCTCCCGAAAAAAGACAAGAATGGACCGGCGTCGAAAGGTGAAGAGCGCGTCAAGGGCGCCGTCCTTGCGCACCTCTACACGAAATACGGCCTGGAAGAGGAAGATCTGGCCTGGGCGGAAATTGAGGCTACACCTGCGTTCGAGGCTCGCGAAGTCGGATTCGACGCCAGCATGATCGGCGGATTCGGCCATGATGACCGCGCCTGTGTCATGGCCGCGTTCGAAGCGATCCGCGAGATCCGGATTCCGGAATACACTTCGATCGCCCTGCTGTTCGACAAGGAAGAAATCGGTTCGGCCGGTGCGAGCGGCGCACAGTCGATGATGATTTCCGACATCATGAACATGCTCCTCTGTGCGACGAGCAAAGGAGCCGATTACAGCGATCTGCGCCAGGCGATTTCAAACACCTGCGTCCTTTCGGGCGATACCAGCATTCCGATCGACCCGACGTTCGACGGCGCGTTCGACCCGACCAACTCCGGTTATCTCGGAAACGGCGTCTGGATCTGTCGCTTCACCGGCGCGGGCGGCAAGTCCGGAAGCAGCGAAGCGGACATCGAGTTCATCGCCCGCATCCGCGCGCTGTTCGGCGAAGAAAAAATCCCGTATCAGTTCGGTGAGATGGGCAAAGTCGACGAAGGCGGCGGCGGCACCGTCGCCAAGTTCATGGCCCAGATGAACATGCATGTTCTCGATCTCTGCCTGCCGGTCCTGAGCCTCCATTCACCATTCGAGATCATGTCAAAAGCCGATTATCACCATACGATCGACGCATACCGCGTTTTCCTGTCCAAAAAGTTCTGATGAAGGATGAAAGCGCCCGCATGGCCTGCGGGCGCTTTTTTATCCCGCTCGCGCAGCTTTATCTTGATGGCAATTATAATTTAAATAATATATAGGATTTTCCATGGATCTGGCTTCTCTTGAATCCGCCATTGCAGCCCGGCGCCTCGACACGCCTTTCCTGCTGTTCGCAGGCCGCGAAGAGTTTTTAAAAGATCGCGCGGCAGCGAAACTGATCGAAGCGTTCATCGCCCCGGAAGACCGGAGCGACAATGTCCGCAGAATAGACTTCGGATCGGCATCAGCGGACGTCTTGACAAGTGAGCTCAGCTGTTTTTCCTTCAATCTGAGCCACAGGATCTTCATCCTGGCGCATCCCGAAAGCCTTGCGGCGGCGGCGAGACGCGCACTGCTGGAGAGACTTTCGACGTCTCCGCTTCCGGAGCGGACATTTTTCGTTGTCCTCACAGCCGAAGCCCGGGTCATCGGCGAGTATGCGCTCGCTCTTGCTGATAAAGCAGAAAAAATTGATTTCTGGCCTCCGTTTGAAAACAAGCTTCCGGAGTGGCTGCAGAAAGAGGCACGGACGCTAGGCTCAACGCTGGCACCAGAGGCAGCCGAACTGCTGTTGCAGAACGTGGGACCTGATCTGAGGCTGCTCGCTCATGAGCTCGAAAAGCTCTGCCTGGCCGCGAGCGGGAAGGGCGTCACTGCCGCACAGGTTTCCATGTCAGTCGCCTATCTCAGACAGGACACGGTGTTCGATCTGATCGAAGCTGTCGGCATGCGGCGCATGCCCGAGGCAATGCACCTCGTGGACAGTCTCTTCATGAAAGACGAGTCGCTGGTGCCGATCTGGTATATGATAAGCCGAACGCTTCGTGATTACCGTCTTCTGCACGACATCGCGGCCGACAGGCCAGACATCGGGCGCCCGGTGTTTGAAAAACTACGGGCCATACGACAGCTCAGCGGCAAAACGGATTTCAAGTCGAACCAGGAGCGCAAGAACCTCACGGAAGCTGTCCAGAAGGAATCGGCCGCCTGGCCGCCGCTCCTGATGGAAGCTCTTGGAATCGATCAGGCAATGCGGGTAAGATCGCTTGCCCTCGCGACGGGGTATACACAGGCTGAACTGGTAAGTCTGGCCCCGAGACTCGTTGAAATGGATTCAGCGGTGAAAAACTCTCCGCCGAACGAACCACTTCTCCTGCAGCGGTTTCTTATCGAAACAATCACGGGAAAACGCAACCAGCCACCGTCAGATCATGCCGGTGGCTGGTAAACGTGCGCAGTTATATATCACCCTGAATTCCCAAACCATTCAGCCCGTCAAGGCTGAATCGGGAATTTCTGCTGCAAACTCAGGCGGTTTTGGCGGTCTGGAGTTTGTGAACGGCGCGCATCAGGCGGCCGATCTTGCGGGCAGCGGTCCGGGGGTGAATCGCACCATTGGAACCGGCTTTGGCGAAACGGCTGTAGGCATTGTTCGCCAATTCGGCGATGGCAGCTTTGTCAGCCTTACCGGAAGCAGCGGTCTCAAGGGCCTTCTTGCGAAGGGTCTTGAGTTCGGATTTAACAGCGACGCGCTGAATGTGGCGGCGCTGAGCCTTGCGAGCGTTCTTGGCGGCGGAAGAAGTGTTAGCCATAATAGAACTTCACCTTTCTCTTGTAATGGTAGAGGTTTGATAATACCACCATTTTATCCGTGATGCAAGTGTTATGGTACCCTTTTTCCGTCTTTCACTCGAACAAACGCGATGCTTGTGTGTTCGCCGGGGCATCACGTATAATGACAAGCCTTCCCCATCTATCACTCCAGAGGTGACAGTCGGTATGCGTACAGTGTTTCTGGATCTGCTCACCCGTGCCACGCGTCTCCCGGTCAACAATCTCTGGAGTTCGTTGCTTGCCGAATGGCTGGCGGAAATTCCTGAGTTTATCGCGATCGGCATACGTCTTTTGCATGCAGGCCCGGTGCCCGGACTCAGATTCGAGCTTGTCAAACCGGTTTCAGAAGACACGTTCCACGGAATGACGGACTGGGCCAACGCCTTTGAAAGCGGGTTTGATGCGATTGCCGGTGAAAAACCAGCGGCAACCGGCTTGTCCGGCAATGGCAGCCCCGTCCTGGCGCATATCGCGCCCTTTGTATTCAGGCAGACCGGTTGCGGCGATCTGACGATCATGACTCAGCCGCTGGGCGCAAAAGAACAGATGGAGTGGATGCGCTTTACGGAACGGCTTGCCGATCTGCTTTTCAGCCGGCATCTGAACAGTCCCCGCACGCAGACATCCGAATTTGATGATCCGAAAACCGTGATTGAGTTTCTTCACGAGATGCAGCGGCTTTTCGCGAAGGAACCTCAGGTCTGGGCGCATAAATTACCCATGAAGGCCCCGATCGAAGCCCTGTTTGCTGAAAACGAAGCATACCTGGGAACCTTTCTGAGCCGCTTGCAGGCTGTTTTCGACATAGAAACGGCGTTTGTGCTACAGCGGGTCACGGATGAACATACGCATATTCTGATTTCCGGTGGCATCGACGAAGAGCATTCTGCCCGCCAGAATGCCGATGCAAAGTATCACGCGATTCCGGCTGAGATTTTTGAGATGCTGGAACTGCTTTGCGAGCATGACCAGTTCTGCTCCCTCCCGGACGCGAAACTCACGATTCTGTCCACGAGGCGTCAATCCGGGATATCGAAAGACACCCGGCCAATAACGCACTCGTATCCATGCCAGGTTGCCGGCTTGACCTACGGGCATCTCGGCGTCTCGACCAATCGAAGCCCGGCACCGGGCCCGTTTGCGCGGCTGATGGCGCTGATTACAAATCATCTCGGCTTCTGGTTCGCACATCTGTATCAGCTCCGCAAAGAAGCCGAGCATGCGCATCTGCTGAAGCAGGTCAACATGACGTTCAACGTCATTACCGGCTGTCTCGATGTAGAAGGCATTTTCGACCAGCTTTGCGGGAGTCCAGGCGATCAGCGCCTTGGTGATTTCGGCGAGCACCGGGGGAATCTGGAAACGCTTTTCGGACAGAAGCATGGCGCCGTTGCCATTTTTTCTCCGCTGACGCACGAACTCGAAATCGTCAGACACTTCGGGAATCCGCCACAGGGCTTTGATCTGAAAAAAGCCGTGGTTGAAGCCGGCATCATACGCGATTATATCGCGGACGGTTCAGCTTACCGTGCTCCGGCTGGCGATTCCGAGCAGCCGATCAGGTTCGTGTTTCCGCTCAGCCCGACTCCGCAGGTCGGAACGAGCGGTGACGATATTTTCCATCAGCGGTCTCTCGGCGGCGTCATTTTGTATAATTCCCCTGAAAACCATCTGATGAGCGATGACATTCTCGACCTGCTCATTTTCCTGCTGAATGGCTTCAGCGCAGCTCTTCGCGTGGCTTACAATTACCAGGAAAAACTCGAGACGATTCACGCGCTCGAAGGATTGATCGCCCGGCTTGACGACCAGGATAAGCTGCTGACCGAGATGATCGACATCATCCGACGTCTGCTCAAGGTGAACCGCATCTCGTTTCTCACGATCGGCGCTGATGGGAAGACTCTTTCGATCCAGAAGGGCTACGGGCTTCCGGCCGGAATCGCCGAATCGATGCATATTCCGATTGGCGAGGGTATTTCCGGATATGTGGCAAAAACAGGGGAAACCCTGCGCATGGATAATATCGAGGAAGCCGAGACAAAGTTCAAGAGACGATCTCTCGAGCATTACTTCAACCGTTCGCTCCTGTCGGTACCGCTCGTTTCGACGACGATCGACGGTGAAACGAAAGTTCTCGGCGTCATCAATGTGAACAACAAGGCCAACGGACTGACCTTCAACCAGCAGGATCAGCAGATGCTCGAATCCATCGCGCACCTGGTCGTGGCAGCGCTGACAAACATGTCCCTGATGAAGGCACAGCATGAGAATGACCTTCTTCAGGTGCAGTTGAACTCGGCCCGCGACGTTCAGATGTCCCTTCTGCCCAAGTGTTTCAGCAATATTCCCCCGCAGATCGGCATGTATGGGCGAAGTGTTCCGGCACGGCAGATCGGGGGCGATTTTTACGACGGTCTTGCGCTTGCAGATGGGCGCTGGCTCGCCGCCATCGGTGACGTATCAGGCAAGGGTATGCCTGCCGCGATCCTCATGGCCACGACACGAATCATTCTACGCACGGTCGTGCAGGATACGTATGAGCCCTCACGGATTCTCGAACGTGTTCACGAGCAGCTCGGGCGGGAGCTCGACGAATACTTTTTCGTCACGATGCAGGTCGTCGCAATCGATCCGGTAACCGGAGTCGCCGAGATGGTATCGGCCGGCCATGGGCCGCTGCTGGCTCATCTGGGCGGCACGCTGACGCAGCTCGAGTGCAAGAGCGGCTTTCCGCTCGGCGTCGGTGGCAGCCAGGTGACGTTCGATTCGGTTAAATTCAAACTCCAAGCCGGCGACCGGCTTTTATTCTTCACGGATGGCCTCCCGGAAGAGTATGACCCCCGGCACGAGATGTTCGGCCTGGCTCGGACACATGAACTATTCAACGCTCTTCACACCCTTTCCGCAAAAGATCTCGTCGAGCACATTTTTGCAGCTGCAGACGAGTGGCGTTCGGGCGGCGAAGCCCACGATGATCTGACGGTCCTGGCCGTCACATACAGCGGAGTTATGACATGAAACGAAGTTCGTCGAAAGAGTCGCGTTTAATCGCATTTCATGAGCGGCTGGCTGCGAAAACGGCCGACACGCTCGACCTCGAAAAGCTGCTCAAAGCCATGCTTGGCGAGCTGACAAATCTCATCGGCGCCTCATCCGGTTCGATCATGATCCACGATCAGGCAACGAACAATCTCAAACTATATGTTTCGGCACGCCATCCGGGCCGGATAGGCGGCAAAATCCCCATGCCCGGCACGAGCCTGCCCGCCGACGAGGGAATCGCCGGCAAAGTTTTCCGTGAAAACGCACCGGTCATCGTCACCGACCGGAAGTCCGCTCAGGAGTCGCTTCCATGGAAACGCAGGCGCAGCGGCAGTGCGTTCATGTCGCTGCCGTTGTGCATTCAGAGGCGGGTGATCGGCGTTCTCAACCTCAACGGAGCCGACGACCAGGGTGGCTTCACCGACGAGGATGTTCAGCTCGTCACCATGCTGAGCGGCTCTATCGCAGCACTCGTCGAGAAGGGGCGGCTGCTCGAAGAGTTGCGCCAGGCACATGACGAGACGCAGAAACTGTATGAGCTTGCCGTGCTGCTCGGCCGAGAAGGTTCTCTGGAAAATACTCTGGCAGAGGCGCTCCACAAGATCGCCGGCGATCTGAACGCGGAGAGAACTGCCGTGATCAGGTTTTCGATGCCCCCATCGGGCAACACTGGCACGGAACTGCCACCACAGATCATCAGCGCATGGCGATTCGGCGCCGAGCAGCTGAAGCGGCTTTCGACCGCCATCGGCCAGAGTCTCAGAACCGAACTCACTCTTTCCCGGGCAAGCATCCAGAAGGACCAGCTGGGCCGGCCGCCCGTATCGTTGCCGTACCGGGACGGGAAAAGCATTCTCGAACTGTTCTGTCTGACACTGTTAAATATCAACAACGATTCTTACGTCCTCTGCGCCATCCGTTCTCCCCGCCATAACGCTCCCGAGTCGGCGCACCGGCATTACCGTTTCCTTTCCCTGGCTGCCCGGCAGATTGCAACGGCTCTTGAACGGTCGGAGATGATCGAGCAGCTGCGCATCGACAAGGACGTGCTTCTCGAACATGCGCTCAGAAACGAGATTTTCCTGAGCATCAACACGGAGCTTGCTTCCACTCTCGATCCGCATCTGGTACTGCGCAAGGCGTTCGACCATTTCAACCGGCTCGTCCCCTATACGACGTTCACCATCATGCTGTTCGATGATATCGAGCATGTATACAAGATCATTGTCCAGCCATCACGCAAACTGGGACCGGCATATATGCGCCAGCTGCGCGAGGAAGTGACAAACACCTTCCGCGAATATCCGGCCGAGCCCTCGATCGATTCAGGGCGCGCACCGATGTTTGATGTGTTTCACCCCCAGAACTCCAACGGCGGAACACCGACACGGTACAACCAGTCGATGCAGATGCCGGTCGTGCTGGACGGCAAGATAACAGGTCTGGTGCATCTGTCGAGGGTTGAGAATATCCCGTTTGCGAAAGACGACTTCGACAAGCTCAGCCAGTTTACGGCCATTTTCGTCACCAGCATCAAGAATGCGCTGATACACAAAAGGACGGAGAAGCTCGCCTTCACCGACCCATTGACCGGGTTATACAACCACAGATATTTTCAGGAAACGCTTCATCAGGAGTTCCTGCGATCCCGCCGTTATGAAAAGCCTCTCTCGCTGATGATCATCGATATCGACCATTTCAAGAAGTTCAATGATACGTGGGGCCACCTGACCGGCGACAAGGTCCTGATCCATGTCGGGCAGGTATTTGAGCGGTCGGTGCGAAGCAAGATCGATACGGTTGCCCGGTATGGGGGCGAGGAGTTTGCCATTCTGCTACCAGAAACCCCGCTGGCCGGTGCCGGCCTCTTCGCCGACCGTGTTCGTTCGGCTGTAGAAGGAAACCCGGTTCAGGCCACCGGGAAATCTCTCCCTGTCACGATCTCCATTGGAGTAGCATGCACTCTGGTGACAGAGTGTGAAAAGACTTCTGATCTGATCGCAGCGGCTGATGCGGCCCTGTATGCCGCCAAGGATGCGGGGCGCAACCAGGTCAAGACTTTCGAAAGCGAACATCTGGAAAATGTCTGAAAAAGCCGGTTCCTCCAAAACCAAGCTTCTGCCGGGTGATGCCCTTCAGGAGCAGACGTTCAAGCGGTTGTCGCGCCTGTCAGATCTTTCCATGGATCTTTCGTCAGGCCTCGACCGCGACGAACTGCTGCGCCGCATGATCGAATCCGCACGAGAAGCGCTGCATGCGGATGAAGCGTATTTCATGCTTCTCGATCCGGACACGTTCGAGCTGGTGCCAGCCGCCAGCGCGGGAACGCGCCGGAAACGGCCGATGCGCGTCACCTGTCCCGAGCGGCGCACGAGCCTGGCTGTCGCGGGCGAGTTCGGCTTTGCCCCGTCGCCACGCATCTCAGATGAACCGGAACCGCCACTCGACCCCGAGGGCATCCTGCTGCGAAATGCATTCACGGGGCGGCAGCGGCTGATGTTCACCCGCGGCATGCGCGACCCGATGTTCACCGGCGTGCCTTTCCGGTCGGCAATCCTCCTTCCGCTTGCCACGACGACCCAGAGCGTCGGGCTGATGGTCGTAGCGAACATCAGCCACGACAAGCCATTCACGGTCACCGACATGGAGGAAGCGACCATATTCGCCAATCTTGCAGCCATGGCGGTCGAGCACCAGAAACTGGTACGCGAGCGGGAAAGCCGCATTCGCGAGATGGAAAAGCTGAATCTTCTTGCAAAGCGATTCTCAACGGTGCAAACACTCGAAGGCCTGATCGGCCTGTCTTTTGAGTATCTGAGCCAGATCATTCCGCACGAACTCGGTGTGGTCAGCCTGTTCACCCATGACGAGGAAATGCGCTACTTCGTATCCCCGCGACCGCTTTCCCCCGGAAGCCTTCAAAATCTGACCGATCATCTGCAGGATATCTCGGCCGGCCTGCATCAGAAACCCGTCAAAACCGTGCGCTGCCAGCAGATTTTTCTGCCCGGCCGCGAAGCGCTGCCGATGCCCCGGGTGTTCCGCACGCGCATACAGTCTTTCCTGACCGTGCCGCTGACCGTGCAGGGACAGAATATCGGTCTGATAAATCTTTCAGCAACACGATGCAATGCATTCAACCGCGATCATCTGCGCGCGTTCACAACGCTTTCGAACCTGCTTTCGACCGCCGTGGAAAACGTCAAAATCCGATTGTATCTGGAACGAAGGATAGAAGAGATTTCCGTTCTGTTCGAAATCTCCCAGTCGATCACCTCGACTCTGGTATTGGACGAAGTCCTGGACTCGATCGTGAACTTCTCGATGGAAATGATGCACGCGCTGAGGTGCGAGCTCAGGCTTGTGGACCAAACCGGAAATTTTCTTGAGACACGCGCTTCGCGCGGCCTGTCGAAATCGTTCCTTTCAGCAACCCCGATCCGGGTCGGCGAAGGACTTCTCGGAAGCGTTGTCCAGAACAAGCTGCCGATTTCCGTGGTCGATGTGCGCAAGGATCCGCGAACGAAGTATCTGAGTCTCACGAAGCGGGAACGTCTTGCCGGCCTTCTCGCCGTACCGATTCTTCAGAGAAATGTGCCGATCGGCGTCATCACGGTCTACACGAGCAAACCACGCGATTTTTCACAAAATGAGATCGATCTGCTTTCTACATTTGCATCCCAAGCCAGCGTCGCAATTGAAAACGCACGTCTTTATGCAAAAATGAAGGATCAGTATCTGTCGATGGTTGCAGCTCTGGCGGCTGCTATTGAAACAAAAGACGCCTATACTCATGGCCACAGCAAAAACGTCATGGAATACGCGGTCAAGATCGCGCGGGAGTTTGATCTCAGCGACGAGGAAATCGAGACCATCCGCTATGCCGGTTTGCTGCACGATATCGGCAAAATCGGCATCAAGGACGTGATCCTGACCAAGCAGGAGGCACTGACGCCTGAAGAGCGGCAGGAGCTGCGCAATCATCCGAAATATGGCGCCTTCATCATGGAGCAGGTGGATTTTCTGAAGGATATCGCGCCTCTGACGCTGTATCACCATGAGCGTTACGATGGAACCGGGTATCCTCTGGGCCTCCGCGCCGATGCAATTCCTCTCGGAGCGCGCATTCTGGCGGTGGCGGACACCTATGACTCGATGATCGCCGACAGGCCGTATCGCAAGGCGTTTCCGTATGATCATGTCATGCGTGAAATGAAGAAGGTTTCGGGCAGCCAGCTCGATCCGGAAATTGTCGATATTTTCCTGACGATCATCAAGCGCGAACACCAGCAGACCGGCAGCTGACAAAGGAAGAAACGTGCATGCAGCAAGATCCGGCGCCACGACAGCCGGCACAGAACTGATCGCGATCGCTCATGGAGGCGATCTCGATCTTCTCGGCGCGGCACGCTGTCTTCAGCTGGACAAGCCTGGTTCCATGCTGCTTCATCCAACCCGGCTGGCCTCAAATGCCTGGAATATCGCGCGACGTTCTCCCTGGTTCACCACCGTTCAACCGGCTCGCATCGACTGGCAAAAGCTTCGCACGGTTCACCTGATCGGCATATCGCTTCCCCGGCACAATCCGGAAATCGTCGAGGCGCTCATGCACTGCAATGCCGAAATCCTGGTATACGCCCACGGTGCGTCCCACCTGCCCTTCAATACCCGATTGATCCAGGTCCGGGCGTTCAGCATCACCGCGCACTGTCTTGCGGAACTGTTCTGCAGATTCGACCGTCTGTCCGACGAGGATGCCGCGCTCATGCTGATGGCCATTACGGAAAAAACATGGGCGGGTCTGAGTTCCCGCGTCACGCCGCGCGATCACGACATGATGCAGGCGCTGCGGGCATACCCGGTACAGACGCGAAGCGTGGCGAACCAGGTCATGCTGGGGCTGCGCGAGGGTCAGCGAGGGCTTTTGAATGATCTGATCACCCAGTCAGAGGATACCGATATCCGCCACTGGCCTGTCACAATCAGCGTCGCGAAAACGCTCGGCAATGTCCAGGACCTGACGCCGGTCATGGACACCCTCTGGTCGCGCCTCGATCCACACCTTCTCGTCGCCGCCGTCACCAGCGGAGGCCAGGCCTGGATTTATATTCGATCGAGTATTCCAGATATCGAGATCCCGGGTCTTTTCAAAGACCTCCACGCCCGTCCCGAAGAGAAATGGACACGGTTTACACTGCCAGACGGCGATCCCGACTCGGTGCGTCAGAAACTACATGGGCTGCTTTCAAGGCGGCTCACTCCCGACCGCACGGCCGGGGATGTCATGACGGCGAGTCCGAAGTGTGTCGAAGAGACCGA
>Ga0208665_10000163_pt1 | contig 11278 bp, 8 predicted proteins | sample Methanogen_OWC_FD_187365 | JGI IMG/M metagenome (GOLD analysis project Ga0208665, IMG submission 187365) | Enriched soil microbial communities from Old Woman Creek wetland in Ohio, USA - Methanogen_OWC (SPAdes) (version 2) | ecosystem: Environmental > Terrestrial > Soil > Wetlands | place: USA...
GACGCTTCTTTTCATCGAAGCGACGTTGCCGGTGCAATCATTGTCGAATATCTTCGAAAATGTATGGTTTTCAGTTATTTCGATTTGTATCTTCGAATTATCCGAGCCCTTCTGCGAGGCAGTTTTGTCGTCCCTGAAATACTTGAAATAAAACCATACCCCGCCAACGACCATAATCGTCACGGTTAAATACAATTCCGCGACGCTTGGCTGTTTTAAAGTATCTGAAACCGCTTTGAAAAAATCCTGTAAGGTCATTTTTTAATTCTTCCGGCCCGTCATGTTTTTTTTATTATTTCAGAGAATATTCCAAAGGTTTTCATCTGAATGGAAATCAGGTTCAGAAGGTGGTGAAGGTCCCTGATCTCGACTCCGGATATTGAAATATCTACTTTCCCATGAACGTCGGAGTTCACGATTGAAACTTTTTTTTCTATATCCGCCGCTTTGAAAATCGCCTTCAATTTTTCATATAATGCTTTTATGTTTTTGTCGCGTTCTTCAGGCCTGAGCTCACTTATGATTATCCGGTCCGTCTTTTTATCGTCATGGGGCGCAATGTTTTTTTTCAGCGCAGGTTCGTGATAATTCGCTTCTTGCCTGTTAATGATACCTGCCTGTTCGAGAGTTTGGATTTCTCCATCACCGGATATTATCTTTTCTCCGGCGATGGTTTTTTTCTCGATATCTTTTATATCAGCGGGAGCGTCTCCTGCTTCTTCGTTAAGCAACTCTATTATGGTGTTTCTAAGCGGAGACGTTTTTATGATTTGCTCTATATCGATTATTTCCCCATCGTCTTCCTGCGCGGTTTGAGCAGTTTTGGTGCCGCCGGAAGAATGTTTTTCCTGGCTGGACTTTACTATTTTTTCAAAGTCCTCGAAGTCGAGTCCCGACGGATGACGCGTAAAAGTTTTTTGGGCCTCGCTTCCCTTATTTTCAGGTTCAGTAGCTTTTTGCCCCTCGCTAAAAGTCTCGACTTCTTTTTTCGCGAATATCTGCCAGGCGAACCATTCTTTTATTTCCCTGTCCAGTTCAATCTTTTTTGCAAACCCTCGCTCCATGTTTATATAGGCGCAATAGTTTTTCACGAACGATTGTTCCAGCGCCTGCCCTGACAGTTGCGAATTCGATTTAAGCTGGGAATATGAGTATCTGATCTTAGATTCCTCGTCGAAATTCCACCTGTAATGGCCGAATGCGGCCAGCACAGATTCATCGTAATTGGTATCCGGAAATTGAGAGAACATAAAAGAATTGTTCTGGCTGTCGAAAGCCGAAAGGCCGTTGCCAGGGAAGAAAATAACGCATGGGTATCCCTGGGCGGCGACCTTTTTATTGTAAAAAATGAACTTATCTATGTCGAATATCGTCGCAATGGCGGAGGCATATTTTTCGGGGACGCCCTTGACCGGACGCGTTGAAAGAAATAAAGCGGGGTCCTTTTTTTCATGTTTCACGATCGCGGCGACCGCATTTTTAAGAGCATATATGCGTTCGGACAGGAATTCTTCCCTCTGTTTGTTCGATATAATCTTCTGGGAATCGAGCAATTTGTTTATATAACTATTCTGCCTTCCGGTGGCTGAAATGAGTTCGAACATTTCCCTCTCTTTCTGGATAATCGTATCCTCGATCGAAGAAAGTTCGAAAAGATTACGGATATCGGCTCCCTGGGCGATGGTTTTGAATATTCTCTTGCGGTCGCTTCTGGCGTTGTTGATGGCATTTTCGATATTGACGAATTCGAGGCGCTCTTCTTTCCTCAATGCGTATCCGGCCTGTATTTTGTATTTAATGAGCGCGTATCTGTCGCTCGCCTGTTCGATGGAGCCGGTCAACGCGACGATCTTGTTGAAAGAATCCCGTTCGGATGAAAATGCCGGCCTGAAGTTATCGACTAACGCTCGCTTCGATTTCATGTTCATTTCAATGTCTTTTTTCAGGATCTCTATGTCAAAAATCGAGGTATCGTATTGTTTCTTCAATTTCTTGTACATCGACGTGCCGTCGAATTCACGCAATTTGAATGAAAGCCATGTCGATATCGAATAAAACTTCAGGGGGATTTTTTCCGGGATCTTCGAAATGAGTATCTCGTCGAGGCTCTCTTCGTTGAAGTCCTTTATGCCCTGAACGAGCTTGCATGAAATGTAACCGAAATCAAGGGCAATTCTTTCCGGCTTGCCGAACGTGAGGACTGAATTCTGCTTCATTTCGGTAACGCGTCTTTTAACCAGAAAATTTAAAAGGTTCCAGTACTGATTGTTCAGCAGTCTGGTATTGGCCACATCCCACTGGGACGCGATATAATTTTCGACCGATAAATTTATGTGATTTTTTATCGTCAGGGCTTTTTCAGACGAATCCTCGCCGATAACCCTTTCAATCACGGGATTTTCTTCAGAAAACATTCGAACGTCTCCAGGACCGTTACTTTATCAGCTCTACTTCGAGCGATGAAAATTTTGCTTCTATATGAGCGATGAGCGCCTGGTGTTTGGATTTTATACGCACTTCAAATGAATCGAGACCCGAAGAAAAATTTTTCCGGTTTTCATACGCGGTACCCGAAACCATTATTTTCTTCTGGACGTTAAAAACTTGCAAAAACAAGTCGAATACCGAATCAACCTTTTCTCTTACTTTCTGAGCTTCTTTTTTTATCACTTCACGCTGGTCGGAAACAATAATGGCCTGAAGCGAAGCGAGGCTTTCGGCTCGCCCGGGGTCGCGGTTGGCGGCGATCATTTTTTTGGATTTCTCCATTTCAGCGGAGAATTTCGAAGAATATTTCACCCGAAAGGTATAATAATCGTTGTTCACGGAAGCGACGACCTTCTTCATGTTTTCCGAGAAATTTTTAATGCTTTCCGCCAGGGGCCGATATATCTGTTTATATTCGGTCTCATCGGTTTCCATACTTATGTGTCCCATATCCAGAACATCGGCGAGCATTTCTTTTCCGACAAGAGTCATACCCGTTTTATCATAGTAAACAACCCGCCGGGCGCTTCCGGGTTTTACCGTTTCTGCTTTTTTGACGTTTTTTTGCGTCTGTTCCCGGCCACGACGAGTATTTTCGCCTTTTTTCTGAACCTGGGCTTCACCGGAAGCGGTGAATGAAAAAATGAAATAAATTATTATTCCTGAAACGGCGAAAAAATTGAGCAAGGGTTTTCCCTTCATCGTTACTCCTTTTTAAATAAATCTGTAAATTTATGAAGTTTCGACTGTATAAGCAATGTATTTAGTAGAAGATCGAGCTCCGTCGAATAGACATCGATATTAAGGAGGTGTATATCGACCTTTCCCGGTTTCGCGGAAGGGACAAGAGCGAATTTTTCATCAATGCCTTCGGCTTTCAATGTCGTTTTGATCTTTTCGTATATCGTTTTTCTGGCTTTTTCGAATTCCGGCGGAACGGGAATCGAAGTAAAATCAGCGGGCGACGGCGGATGCATTGGCGGCGGCGCTGAACTTTGAATCGAATCCGGGTCATGAGGTTTCGCCGCCTGATCGGGCTCCGCTTTATTGTCGAAAAGTTTCGGAACCGCGGATATCTTCGGAATCGTCTTATGCTCGGCCGGAGCGCCCGGCGCTTTAAACGGAGCGCCGAATTCGATCACGGTGATCTGTTCCTTTTTGACTTCAGACGGCTTTGAAGCATTTACCTCGACGATGGTGAATGTTTCTTTTACGGGTTCGGCCGGAGGTTCCTGCTGTTTTCTTTCCTGTTCTTCAGCGGGAGCCGAAAAAGTGGAAGTGGAATCGGTAACCTCTACGTTTCCGTCCCCGTCGGAGCCGGCCTCATCGTCCACATGTTCGAAGTAATTAGCTTCCTCGTAGGACTGATCGGGAAGATTTTCAGGAGCCTGGTCTCTCTGCTCGGGGTCGACTTTGGTTATCTCGACTTTCTTCACTTCGTCTTTTTTAGGAGCCACGTTATACGTAAACCAGTCCCTTATCTCTTTGTCGAATACCTTGTATCCCTGGCGCTCCTTCAATATGTAAAGCGTGTAATTCAGGATCATGGCGCGCTGAAGATCGACGAACGAAAGCCTCTTGAAAGGCTTCATGCTGCTGAATGAATCCCTGAATTCACGATCCTCGTCGCAGTCCCATCTGTAGAGGACCATCGCCGATATCAGCTGCTCGCGATAATCCTTGACGGGGAATTGAGGCAGGACCAGGGCGTTAAGGTCGTAATTGTAAACGCCGTTTCCGCAGCCGGGAACGAAAATGATGCTCGGGTATCCGAATCTTTTCATTTTTTTATTTTTGAAAACATGAGGGTCGGCTTCGATGAACATGGCCAGCGACTGGAACACCTTGTCCGGTATCTTGTCGGCAAGCTTCCCGGAAAGGTATGGCGTAGGCTCGATCTTCGACCTTTTGGCGATCAATTCGAGAACGTTCTTCAGAAGGCTGATGCGTTCGTTGAACATTTCCTCTTTCTGCGCGGTGCTTATGGAGTTCTTTGAGCTGATTAAAGCTTCCAGGTCGGCTTTAGCCTTTCCGGACTGTGAAATGAGGTTCAGAAGCTCGCATTCTTTTTTTATTATCTCGTCTTCGATGTTTGAAAGGCTTATGTGATGGGTTATATCGCCAAGAAGATTTTTCCGTTCGTTGCTGGCGGTCTTGATCACGTTTTCGATGCCTATGAGTTCGAGCCTTTCTTCCTTCGAAAGGGCCGTGGTGCCAGACTGGATTTTATATTTGATGAAAGCGTATTTATTGGCGACTCCGTCGATCTTTTCAGTCAACGCCTCGATGCGGGAAAACACTGCTTTGTTTTCGAATCCCATCGCTATGCTTTTCGTCAGGCCTTTTTTCGCCTTGATGGTCGTCTCCAGCTCGCTTTTGGAAACCGCTATATCCGAAACCGCTTTTTCGTGCTGCAGTTTCAACTTTTCGATTTCGTAAAAGCCCATGAATTCCTTCAGTTGTTCGTTCAGCCATGAGGTAATCGAATAATATTTAAGCGACGGATCGATGGTTATCGTCGAAACCAGGGCGTCATCGAAGAACTGTCCGGTATTGAATTCCTTGACGCCGTCGACGAGCTTGTCCGAAATATAGCCATAGTCGATGGCGATCTGTTCGCTGCGAGTAAAAAGAACCGAATCGCCCGGAAGCAATTTCTGGGTCTGGAGCTTTCTTTTTATGATGTAGCTTACGAGATTCCAGAATTGCAGGTTGATCGATCTTTTGTAAATAGGGTCCTTGGGATTTCCAAGATGGTTCTCTATCGCCTGTCTTATCTGCTCTTTCAGCGCCAGGGCCTTATCGGAGTTGTCACCTCCCAGGATCGCGTCCATTACGGGATTAGTTTGTGCACTCATAATTCATCTCCGCCATTCCGAAGCCAATCCCCAGCGGGAAGGCTTTTAAAAGGTTCTTAATCTATTTTTTTCCTGATGAAAGTTCGTTGAATCTGCTGGTCATTTTATCGAGCGCTTCGTCGAATCCAAGCTGACCGTTCAAAAGTTTTTCCGTAGTTTTATTCATTTCGTCAGTATATTGCGGTTCAGGAATATTGAAAGCATAGAGCGCGGCGAATTTCATCTGATCGAAAAGAGCGCTTCTAATCGAGTGGTCCGGTTCGGCGGTGTCCTTCTGAATCTCGTCCATAGCAGATTTTCTGGTTGGTATCAGATAATTCTGTTTCCCGAACCTGATCTGCGCTTCCTTGGAATTTATGAAATTGATGAAAGCATAAGCTTCCGCCGGGTGTTCGCATTTCGCCGATATCGCCAGGTACTGGCCGCCTATCGGCGAGCCTGAAACTTCCTTTCTGGGAATCGTCGCCACGCCAAGATTACTCTTGTCGTTGGCGAATGCGGAACCCTTCAGCAGTTTACGGATATTCCAGGGACCGTCGATTATCATCGAAGCGCGGCCGTCCATGAATTCCATCAACGTGAAATCATGGCCGAACTTCGGGTCTATCTTCGAGGGCACCACGTTATATTTGCTCTTCAGATCATAAATGAATCTGAAGGCCGATTTCGTCTTTTCGGATTTAAGGAGCGGCTTGCCCGCCTCGTCGCATACGTTGCCGCCGAAACTGAAAACGAAGGGAAGAAGATAATACGACTCGAAATGATATGAAAACCCGAATCGGGCGATTTTATATTGATTGAAAAGCGTTGAGTCGCCGGTGTTGCCGTCTTCATCGATGGTAAGTTTCTGAGCGCATTTCAGGAATTGTTCGATCGTTTTCGGAGCCTCAGGGAACCCCGCTTCCTTAAGCTGAGATTTATTGTAAAGAAAAATCAGGCAGTCGGCGACCTGGGGAACGGCGTAAAAATGCTGATCGACAACGCTGAATTTATAAAGATAGGGAAGATAGTCGACGTAATCGCCAGTCGCCACGAAAGAATCGAGCTCGCGAAACATTCCCGATCTGGCGAAGGGCGCCACCAGCCTTATCTCGACGCGCATTATGTCCGGAAGGCAGCCTTCCTTGAACTTTTTTTCAAGATGATTTTTCGCGTCGTAAAAAGATATGTTTTCGACCTGAACTTTGATCTGCGGATTTTTCTGGTTGAATTCCTTCACCAGTTGAATAAGCGTTTCGTTTTCTTCATCGTTCATAGTGTTCATGAAGGTAAGAACGATACCTTTTTCGTCTTTTTGAACGGCATCCGAGACGGAATACGCCGGAGTTAATAAAAAGCTCGATATAAAGACCGCGATAAAAATTTTCAATAAAAAACGGGTATTCATCCGAGATCACAACCTTTATGAATGATGATTTGATATCCGAACACCCTTTGATTATAAATATTTTGATATGAATTGTCAATTAATTATTATATTTACTATATAATAACAAAATTATAATAAACAAGATTGTGAGTTTATCATGAATTATTCATATTTAGTGTCGTATTTTTGCATTTTTTATTCAATTGATGTATCATATAACACATCAATTATCGAAGGGGGAACCCGGATGAAACCCGCCATAGAAAACGTTATGCGAAATCTCAAGGAATCTGGAGCCGAATATGCCGATATCAGGATTATTTCCGCTGTCGAGGAGAATATCATCACCCAGAATGGAAAACTAGACAGTTATACGATGTCCTCGGACGACGGATTCGGAATCAGAGTATTTTACAAAGGCGCGATGGGCTTCGCCTCATCGAACACCATCACGCAGGATGAAATAAAAAGGATAGCCGAATTCGCGCTGTCCATAGCTAAAGCGTCCGCCATGACGGTAGACGTTCCGGCCAGGCTCGCCGAACAGGAGCCCATCACGGACAAATTCCAGACAGAAATTAAAATAGACCCTTTCACGGTTTCAATAGATGAAAAGCTCGGTCTTCTTTTCGACTGCGAAGACCTTATGAGGAACGTGAACGGAATATCCCTGACGAAGGGGTTCCTCCGTTTCATTAAAACCAACAAGAAATATTATTCCTCCGATGGAGCCGACATCGAACAGACGATCTTCGAATCGGGCGGCGGCTTCGAATGCCTCGCTATCGGCAACGGGGATTTTCAGCGCCGCTCCTACCCGAACTCGTTCCGCGGCAATTTCGGAACGGCCGGATACGAATACATCAAGGGCCTCGCCCTCAAGGAGAACGCCGAGAGGGTCGCACGCGAATGCGTTCAGCTGATAAGCGCTCCCGCCATGCCTTCCGGCACCGCGACGATCATAATAGGCGGGTCGCAGCTAGGGCTGCAGGTCCATGAATCATGCGGCCACGCCGTCGAGCTGGACAGGGTGCTCGGCCAGGAAGCCAGCTACGCCGGCACTTCGTTCCTCACTTTAGATAAAAAAGGAAAATTCACCTACGGCTCCAAAATAGTCAATCTCACCGCCGACGCGACGATTCCCGGCGGTCTCGGATCGTTCAAATACGACGACGAAGGGGTTCCCGCTCAGCGCATAGAAATCGTAAAGGAAGGAAAATTCCTCAATTATCTTTCTTCCCGCGACACCGCGGCCTTCATCGGCGAGCGTTCCAACGGCACCGCCCGCGCGGACGGCTGGTCTCGCATTCCCATCGTGAGAATGACCAACGTCAACCTCGAGCCGGGCGACGTGACGCTCGAAGCGCTCATAGCCGACACGAAGTCGGGCTATCTCATCGACACGAACAAATCGTGGTCGATCGACGACAAGAGGATCAACTTCCAGTTCGGATGCGAGGTCGCATGGGAAATCAAGGACGGCAAACTCGGAAAGCTTTTCAAAAACCCCACCTACTGTGGAATAACCCCCGAATTCTGGGGCAACTGCGACGCCATATGCGACAGGAACCATCAGGTGATATGGGGCACGCCCAACTGCGGAAAAGGCGAACCCGGACAGACCATGCACGTGGCGCACAGGACCTCCCCGGCCAGGTTCAGAAATGTTAAGGTAGGTGTTAAATAATGAAGAACGAAAAAGAGTTTATTAGAATATACGAATATATTAAATCGCGATCGAAGTTCGACAAATTCGACGTCATAATCGACGCATTCGACAGGAAACTCACCCGTTTCGCCAATTCGGTCATCCACCAGAACGTCGCCGAAAAGAACCTTTCGATAATGCTTCGCGGGGTCAAAAACGGCAGGGTCGGCATCGCCACCATAAATTCCGGCGAAAATAAAAAACTCGACTTCCTTCTGAACAACGTTGAAACGATAATCTCCCTGAAAAAAGAAAACGAAGACGCCGAGATGCCCGAAAAATGGGATGAGCTCCCCCGCTACAACCAGTTCTGGAACGAGAACACCGCCGGCTGCACTCCCGAACAGATGGCCAAATCCGTCGACGTCATCCTTAAAAAAGCCAGGAAAAACGGCCTCGACGCATTCGGCGCCCTCGACGTGAGCCTCATGGAAATATTCGTCGCCAATTCACACGGATTGAAGCGCTACAATCCCGTCACAATGTCTGCCCTGAACCTCACCGCTATGGGCGATAAATACAGTTACGCCGGACTTTCCTACGACAGGAACTGCGACTTCGCCAAAATCGATTTCAACAAGGCGGCCGACGAAGCCTGCGACATCTGCCTCAGGGCGAAGAACCCGCGCGACGCCGAACCCGGAAAATACGACGTAATCCTTTCTCACCAGGCCGTCGAAAACCTTATAAGCTTCATAATCTATCTGGGATTTTCCGCCAGGACCTACCAGGAAGGCAGAAGCTTTACCTGCGGCAAGATGAACCAGAAGATCGTCGGTTCTAATATCACCATGTGGGACGACGGGCTCGACATCGCCGGACAGCCGATGCCATTCGATTTCGAAGGGGTAAAAAAAGAAAAGATCACCCTGATCGAAGACGGCGTATTCAAAAACCTCGTCTACGACATAAAAACAGCCAGAAAAGAAAATAAAAAATCCACCGGCCACGCCCTTCCGCCCAGCACTCCATACGGGCCGATGCCGATGAACGTGTTCTTAAAATCCGGCGATAAATCGAAGGAAGAAATGATAAAATCCACCAAAAAGGGACTTCTGATAACGTCCTTCCACTACGTCAACATCGTCAACCCGAAGGAAACGATCATCACCGGCATGACCAGAAACGGCACTTTCATGATCGAGGACGGAAAAGTGACGCATCCGATCAAGAACCTGCGCTTCACCCAGAACGTCTGCGAGGCGCTTTCAAACGTCGAAATGCTCGGAAACGATCCAAAGCTTATGGGCGATTCGATGGGCGGGATGGTAATCCCTTCGATGAAGATCAAGGACTTCAATTTCACGTCAAAAACGGAATTCTAAAAAGGGCTGTTTCATAAAATACTTTCCAAAAACAAAAAAAGAGCCTGTCGATTCGCAGGCTCTTTTTTTACTTTTATAGAAATTCTCAATTATTTCTTTTTGGGATTTTTCTTCCGGTTTTCTTCTTCCGTCAGCATGAATTCCGCGTAACATTTGTCGTAGTTCTCGCAATTCGGGCAGCAATTTTGCGGAATTCCCTTTTCGCCGCGGTACCACTTGGTATCGCAGGTAGACCATTTCTGACATCTATGGCAGCAGAACCAATTCATAAGATCCTCCGTTCTTTCTATGATGAAAGGATATCAAAATTTTCCAAAATAATCAATTTATTAGTTGGCCGGGCAGGCTCTTATATACCTGGGCGCCATCGTCCTGGGTTCAGCGCGGCCCGATTTCGAGAACGCGAACAACCCGTGGGTGGCGTCGCCTTCGGCTCCGCCGGCCGCGCTCTTATACACCGGAGCGAACGCGTGAAGCTTCATTTTCAGTTTCGACGCGTTTTCAAACACGTCGTAAATTCTTGAATAATGATGAATCATGCAAAGAGTGCCGGTTTTTTTCAAAAGATAATGGGCCGAATTCATGAAATCGGAAAGGGTCGATTTTATCTCGTGCTTCGCCTGAGCCTTCGCCGATATGACGTTGACCTTTCCAGTCCCGAGCTTGAAATACGGCGGATTGGCGACGACCAGATTGAAGCTTTCGGGATGAAACATTTCCCTGATATTCCTAAGATCGCCCCTGACGAAGGATACATTCGAAAGATCGTTCATCGCCGCGCTTTCATTCGAAAGTCCGACGAGACGCTCCTGCAGCTCGACACCGGAAACCTTCGCTTCGGGGTTGCTCCTTGCTATCACAAGGCACAGCCCGCCCGTCCCGGAGCCTAATTCAAGGACCTTCGTCGGTTTCGAAAAATCGTATATGTCGTTAATGAATTCAAGAAGCAGGAGAGTGTCGGTCGAATAGCAGAACGATCCTTCGTCCTGAAGGATCCTGATATCGCCCGAGACTATCGTGTCGCATCTTTTCTGCATTTAAGCGTGCCTTCCTTGCATTCGCCGAATTTGCACGGCGGGCCGGCGTATGAAAAAAGCGTCGGCGCGACCTTCACTGCTTCGGCATGCATCTTTTTTGCCAGGGCGCGAATTTCCCACTGCGCCCGCATGCAAAGCCGCAGCCTGAAAAAGTGCAGAAGCTCGCGCGTGTTCATCGTGAAAACAAACTTCGTCTCGGCCGCGTTTGGAAGGACGAAACGCGAATCCTCGTTGCGGAATTCGGCCGTTTTTTTATTCTTTCCAAGAACGTCGAACCAGTAATCGTAAAAGCCCTGGACCGCCTCCATGTGCTCCGCGAATTTCTTTACCTGTTTTTCGCCGAGCGCCTTTATCGAAGGCGGAACGATATAATTGAAGGTCCCCTTTTTATCGCCGCTTCTTTCGTCGACGTAGCGCTGCGACTTGACGCAGAACGTGGCGATGCGGTGCCTCGTGATCTGGGCCAGAAGCGCCCTGCTGACGCCCTCTACGCC
>Ga0208665_10000164_pt1 | contig 11186 bp, 10 predicted proteins | sample Methanogen_OWC_FD_187365 | JGI IMG/M metagenome (GOLD analysis project Ga0208665, IMG submission 187365) | Enriched soil microbial communities from Old Woman Creek wetland in Ohio, USA - Methanogen_OWC (SPAdes) (version 2) | ecosystem: Environmental > Terrestrial > Soil > Wetlands | place: USA...
GTTTAACTGATTATTATGTATTATATTATAAAGATGATATTGAATACGATGTCAGTATAGAAATGTAAAAATAATGGAAGATACTCTGTAATAAGAGTATCTTCCATTTTAATTATTTTTTTTTTTAAGCTATTATAATTTTTTTTCTATTAGGATTTTTCAAAACATTCGTTCTAAATTTATCTAATAAATCTTTTCTTTCATCTTTAGCATTTTGTAAATCATCTATAAATAAAGATAATTCTCCAAATGTTGATGAAATATTTTGAAATCTAGTTCTAATTTTATATAACATAATTTTTACATCGCAAACAGCCAATTCTAAAAATTCATCTCTAAGTAAACCAGGAATAGTTCCAAAATGATCAGGATGAACTCTATTTACCATTATTGCAAAAGTATTTGATGCTAAAGCTGCAGGAGTAATCTCTACTTTATTCGGATAAATAAATCTAAATGTAGTAGGATTAGTAACAGCACTTATTAAATCTTTGTCTAGTTGTCTTGAAATTGGATTAGAATATAATGAATTTGCTATTGAAACTCCTACTTCAGAAGTATTTAAATATGGTCCAAGTATTGAATTTGGAACTAATTTATTAATATTTAATATTTCAGTTTCACTATCGATATAAAATATATTACTTGTACCAGGAACCAAATCTTTTATGGGTTCTATAACAATTAAATCTCCCTGATAAGGAAAATATTTACTAAAAGTAGTTAATGTCTCTAATTTTAATAAATCAAGAATTTCATCATGAGTTATTTCCAATTGAGAGAATTTATATCCTAATTCTTTTTCAATATGTCTAAGAACATTAGTAGTGTTTAACATATTTATTCACTTCTTTCTATTATAAACTTAAAAGAAAATTATCAATATCTTTAGTTAAACTTTTTTCTAAGAAACATTTAATAATATTATCATTATCTTTAATATATAAAGAAGAGTTATCTCCTGATAAAGATGCATTTTCATTTAAAGATGTACTTCCAAATTCAAAACTTTCTCCTAATGAAATTAAGTTATCTGATTTATTAATAATATAATTAAGCATTTCACCAATTTCAAAATTAATAAATTCTTCTTTAAGTCCATTCATATTAACAGATGGAATTGGATCGATAGATCTATCTTGAAAAGATTTATTGTTATTATTTTTCATATATGCATTAGGATAAGAAGGGAAGAATACCCAATCATATGAAATTATAAGAATTTCATCGTCAACTCTTTTAATTCCATTTGGTCCATTTGTCAGATTTCCTAAAGCTCTTAAAGAGAATCCAATTTCAACTCCCTGTCTTACTGCTCCCATCATATCTGGACCTTTGAATCCATTATATGTTTCAACAATCCCTTCAATAATCTTACCATTTACTTTTAATTCGGTAATAATATGAGATACATTATTATGTAAAATATAAGTTTGTCTCTTAGCATCTTTTTCAAGATCTCCTGTTGCCATTGGATGACCACATTCTCCAACAAAGTTTTTAGTTCTTATTTTTTCTTTCATATGTGGAGTATTTAAACTTGTAATAAGCTGATCACCATATGCTCTATTATTTCTATTTATACGATCTATTTCTTGAAATACAGCCGGGAATTTAATAAAGTCCTTATTATCATCTAGTATTTCAGGTATAAAACTTGTATTTTCAGATATTATAATACACCCTACGCTATTTTTATTCATATATTTATCATATCCTTTCTATAAAATCTTAATAATTATATAAAAATGTTAAATTTCCTATTCAATAAATAATATAATGTATAAATTAAATTTTAACATTCTTATATAATAAATTTACAGAAAGGAAATTTTTAATTTTATGATAGATTTTAGAAATTTAGAAGAATTTGAAGAAACTACTGAAATTGAATTATCTATGGATGAAGGATTTAAAGAATTTTTAAAAGAATTTTATTCCCAAGATGATCTTAAGAATATTACAGAAGAAGTAGTTGAAGATAAAAGTAAAACAATCGTTAAGCAATTATCCAACAAAATAAAAGATACTAAAGATTTTATTAAGAAAAATCCAGATGATCCTTTTAGTAGTAAAGTAAAATCTGCCTTAAGATATATTACTTACGCTGTAGCAGGAGCAGGGGCTATTTCAATAGGATCATTAATGGGAGCATTTGCACCATTAATAATTGGGGTTACTGCTGGAATCATTGCAATTGATAATAAAGAACAACGTCGTATGAAAAATGATAAGGCTTTTTTCTTCATTCAAGATCAAATAGAATGGTTAACAGATAAGATAGAAAAAACTGATAACAAACAAGAACAGAAGAATATGATTATGCTTAGAGCAAAATATAAAGCTTCTTTATTAAAATTAAATCCTCCTTTAGCAAATCCCCCTAATAGATAGAAAATAAAGAAAGGATGATTTATATGGATATTTTAGATTTATTTGATGATAATGATTTTTTATTAAATGAAGCTGATGAAGAAGTAGTAGACCCTACTAAAGAAGAAAAAGATACAACTAGTGATACTACTCCTCCTAAAGATACTACTAAAGAAGATGATACTTCTGATGAATCCGATCCTTCCAATACTGACGATACTTCTACTGACGATACAGCTGATGCTGGAACCGAAGATGTCACAGATGACCCGACAGGAGATACTGAAGATGATGGATCCACTGATGATGATAATTCTGATACTTCTTTATCTGGTGATGATGCTACCCAAGTAGATGATGGAACTGGTGAAGAAGATAATAGTGAAGTTGAAAATAAGAAGAATATATTTAAAAAATTTAGAGAATTAAAAAACATTATCATATATCTAATAGATAAAATTGAAGATTATAAAGAAGAAATTCGACTCAATGATAATGTTAATGAAAGAAAAACTAAGTTATCAAATGTATTTTTAGATGAGTTATTAGAAACTCAAGAATTAATTGATAACATACTTTTATTACAAATAAGTAAATTAGATTACAAAACGTTAAAAAAAGTGTATAAGAAGTTAGTTACAAAATTAGAAACTATATCTGATTTATTTAAACATTTAAATAATAATGTTAAATAATAAATACTTCCAAAAACTATTTTTATTAACGAACAAAAAAATATAAATTAATGATTACTACATAATAATTTTTATTTAAGAATTAGAAAAGGAGAATAAAACATGGCAGTAAAATACTCTGAAACTCTGAAATCAAGTGCAGGGTTAGATGGTTTTTCAGCTCATCTGAGCGAAACACAAGATCTATTCCAGCAAAAAAATGGGATCAGTATTATTGGTAAAGATTTTGAAGACATCGTAACTACCAATAGTCTTTACGAAGAATACGTTGAAAGTCTTACCGAAGGATTTAACGCTGAAACCAAAGAACAATTAGAAACTCTTTCTGAAGGTGTACGTGAAAGTATTCTTTCTGAATCTATTGCAGATATCTCACCATATGCATCTTTAACAATGCCAATTTTGGTAAAACTGTGGGCACGATTAGGTCTTAAGTACGCTATTCCTACCGAACCAGTTACCCAACCAGCTTTTAAAGTAGCATATATGAAACCTTTTGTATATGATGATGATGGTGTTACTAAACATTACTTACCAGAAAGCATTAATATTTTAAATAATACAACTATGGATCTTCCTACTTTAAATCAGGAAATCAACCTTACAGGTGGTAAACTTACTGGTGCTGCAGGAAAATTATTAACAGATGAAATTTTAGCTAAGGGTGCAACTCTTGATAGAAAATTCTATATTACTGAAGTAACTTATCCTTCAGGTACAGTAGTTCTTTCACCTGCAATTCAAATTGATACATATAATAGATTATATGGTGCTATTGATGCAGTTACTGGGACTGAAGCTTCTCCTGTTGCAATTAAAGATACTATCATGGGTAGTGTAGATCTTTCTAAAGGTACAATTGAAATTGTTACTGTATTAGGAACCGCTACTAAAGTTAAAATTAAAGCTTATGAAAGTTCTGAATCACATCGTAAGGCTAAAAATGTATCATTCGATATGATCACTAAAGACATTTCAATTGGTACTGGAACACATATGGAAGCCAGTCTTCCTCTGGAATTCTTACAAGATGTAAAAGCTATGTATAATATTGATGGTGCTGCTACAGTAGTTGATTTACTGTCTCAGATTACCGCTCAAGAAGTAGATATGCAAATCGGTGAATTCCTTGTTAAAGCTTATGATTCTGCTCCTGTAAACTATGAAAAATATTTCAATGTTTATCCTTCTGCACAGTTTGCAATTAACCCAGAAGATTGGTTATCTGGTCTTCGAAAAGTAATTGATCGACTTGCTGAAGATATGAAAACAGACTTTAAATCATACCAAGGTCAATTTGTAATTGTTGGACATCCTATTGATGTTAACTTAATTCCAAATGTTTCTTGGCAGTTTACCAGTTCAGCTGGTGCAGATGATGGTGGAGTTGAAGTTCAATATTCATTAGGTGCTATTTCAGGTCATAGTCGATATAAGATTCTTTCTTCTGACTTACTGAATGAAGGAGCATTATATATGTTCTTTGTTCCATCTACTAATGACTTTAAGACATTTACTTATTACCCATACACTTTCAATGTAGTTAATAACTACTTGAATACTCGTATGACCAATGTTCCTTCAGTAATGCTGACAAAACGTCAAACTATTGAAGAATTTACACCGATCATAGGTCGAATTGTAATTCAGAACAATGATGGTCTGGTTTATGCTGATAAAGCCGCTATTCCTGCTCCTTAATAAGTAAACTTATTAATTAAAATTATAATGAATCATACCTTATTAATTTAAGGTATGATTCTTATTTTTTCAGTATTAGAAAGGAAATAGTATATGGGAATTTTAATAGAAAGTCTATTAAATGAAGTAATTTTAATAAATACATTGGAAGATGATATAAAAAAATTACTAAGAAAAATGGAAGATTTAATTGAAGAAGCAGATGATAAAATATCCGAAATAGAAAAGATAATTAAAAATACTAAAAAAGAAAATCTACCTTCTTATTATAGTAAATATTTTATAATTGCTATAATTTCTAAAATAGAAATTGAATTAAGAAAAATGGAAGATTTAATTGATAGTGGAAATTATATAGAAGTAATTCCTAAAATTTTAAATTTATTCGATACTCTTTATAAAAGAAAATATTTATCTACCCGAAAATATATTGAAGTTTTATCTATTTGGAATAAATTAGATTTTTCTAATGAATATTCTAATTCTTCCAATGAATATCATGAAATTTCAAAAAAATTCGAAAAAGAAATTAATTATTTATATAAAGATCTTAAAAAATATAAAAAGAATTTAAAAAGATTACTTAATTAAAAGGGAAGGAAATAATATATGAAAGATTTACTAACTGAATCAGAATATCTACAAATATATAATGAAGCATTGGCACATAGTCCAGAAGTTAAATTAATCGATAAAGAATTTGGAAAATTAATGGATATGATCGAGATAATTGACAATGGAAAAGGTGGTAAAAAACTTAAGACTTTTAGAAACAATAAAGATTGGGGAAAATGCTTTGATGCTTTAGAAACATTGACTGATAAAATGTTTAATACTGATTGTACATTTTATTTAGACACTAGACCTAATATTGAATACTGTGCATGTATTTTATTAACTCCTCAAGATTATAAAAAAATTGCAGAAGAAATAATGGAAAATGGAGAAGGATATTACTTTAAGACTATTCGAAAAACTACTATCTATTTCCAAGAAGCATTATTTTTATTTATGAAATATTATAAAATGGATGCTAGAATATTAACAGCTATTTTATTACATGAAATAGGTCATAAAGTATTTTTAAAAGTAAATACTGAAATAGAAAGAAAAGATAATAAAGTTAATTTAATATTTACTTTGGGGATTGGAGTTTCATTTATAATAACATATGGAGGGATCGCCGCTGCTCTTCCAATTCCAGCTTTAATTGGGTTGGTACTTACTATATTAATTTACATATTATGGGTATTTTATGCCAATAAAAATGGAATGTATATAGATACTGAATCTAATTGTGATTCAATGGCGGTTAAATATGGGTATTCTACTGAAATATTTTCATTCTTTTCTATATTAGTTGAAGTATTTGTTGGTAAAGGTGGACATGTTAAAGTCACTAATAAACGATATCAATATGAAACTAGTTTAAATAGATTAGAAAATATTAAGAAAAATATTAGAATTCAAATGGATGATAAAACAACTAGTAAAGAAGATAAAGAATTTCTTAAGAAACAATTAGATGAAATTAATAATATTGAAAAGAAACGTTTAGATGGGGAACTTTCATCTACTATTCAAGGATTAATTAATTCTCCTGATAAGAATTCCAAATTTAATAATTTAATCAATAAATTATTTAAAGGTAGAACTCCTGCAACAAGTACTTTATCATATATAAAAGAAGAAACTACTCCTTTCGATATAGAAATTGAATTAGATGAAATTTTAGAAGAATTATTAGTATAAATTTTAGAATGTTATATGTTATTTATTTAACATATAACATTTTATTTACAAAAAATAAAAAATTAAACTATCTAATATAAATATTCAATTTTATAAAGAAAGGAGAAATTATATTGATATTTGATATAAATACTTCAAATAAATCTTTCTTAAAATTATCTAAAACTTTAAGAAAGAAAGGTATAAAAAATAATAAATTTTTTTTATCATTATATGATGAAACATTAGTTAATGTAGATCCTAGATCTGAAAATTTAACTTTAGAACAACAAGCTAGAATTGCTCAAGAAGTAAATATAAATTTTTGGTATTATATTAGAGAAGTAGTTAGAGTCCCTACTCCAGGTGGTTTATCTCAATATGAAATACATAGTGGAAATTTAGCTGAATCGTTTGCATTATTAAATAATTTAAATTCCATTGTATTACTACCTAGACAGCATTTTAAAACTATTTCAGCTGTAGTATTTTATTCATGGATATATTTATTTCCGGCTACTAACTATAATATAGTATTTTCTAATAAAGAATTGGCAGATTCACAATTAAATATTAAACGTTGTAAAGATATCTATACAAATTTACCTAAATATTTATTAGCTCATATGGATACTAAAATAGATACTGATAATATTAATTTAATTAGATTAGGAAGTAAAAATAATACAATTAAATCATTATCCACTGGTAGAGATGAAGCTTCAGCAGATAAATTAGGTGAAAACATATAATATATGACTTTCTGTTAAAAAATAAAAAATAGTCTAAACATTAATTTAAATTAAGTAAGGAGAATTTAAATGAATGATTTAGAAATACGAGAAAAAAAACTTATAGAAGATTTAAAAGAAAAACATTGTGAAATGTTTACATATATTTCTGGATTTATTACAAGAGAAAAATCTTGTGTATTTAAATGTAATCAATGTGGAAATGAATTTACTTGTAACCCAAAAACTCTATTAAGAAATAATAGAGTTGGATGTAAACATTGTTATGGTAATAAACGAAACCATCATAATATTATTAATGAAAAAGAATTTTTAACAAAATTTAATAGAAGATATAAAGGAAAATTTGTTTTTATCGGACCATATAATGGATATGATAAAGAAACTACATTTTTACATCCTGAATGTGGAAATGAATTTATTTCCAAACCTGAAAATTTTATGTCTAAAACTATTAAAAAATATTGTATAAAATGTTCAAATAATCGATCATATGATTATTCATATGTAAAAAATTACATAGAAGAATCTGGAGAATATGAATTAATTTCTAAAGAATATAAAAATAATAAAGAATATTTGGAAATTAAACATCTTGAATGTAATCATATTTTTAAAATGAAATTTAATCAATTTAGTTCTAATGGTAATAGGTGTCCTTTATGTTATGGTCATATTCGTTTTCCTAAAGAAGATTTTTTAAAAGAATTTAATTTAAAAAATAATGAAAATGAATATATAATATTAAGTGAATATGAATCCTTAACAAAACCATTGAAAGTCAAACATTTAACATGTGGACATGAATATGAATTAAAAGAAGCCAGACAATCGATTAAATGGGGATTAAAGTGTCCTGAATGTTATCCATCAATTTCAAGAGGGTCTTTAGAAGTAAAATTATTTTTATCTAAAAATAATATTCAATATGAAATTGAAAAGACTTTTAATGATTTAAAATATATAAATAATTTATATTATGATTATTTTATTCCTGAATTTAATTTATTTATAGAATATGATGGTTCTCAACATTTTATGCCAGGATTTAAAAAAACTAAAGAAGAATTTGAACTTACTAAAATTAGAGATAATTTGAAAAATGAATATATAAAAAATCATAAAGAATATTCTCTTTTAAGAATCACTTATAAAGATTCTCCAGAACAAGTTTTAAATGATTTCTTTTTTAATAATATAATTGATGATAAAATATTTTTTATAGAAAGTGAAAATATAATCCTTGCCTAAGTAAAAATCATTGAATTGCTGGGACGTCCTTAGAGCTTATTAAACTACAACGTAAGAAGTAATTCTAAGCGTGAATGTTTGAAAATTAATAAGATTGGGTAATCAGCATCCAAGGCTCTTATATAAGAGTAAGGTTCAACGACTATCGAATTCTTCTTTATAATGGTATAATTATATGAGAAGTTAGTAGAGTACATCCAAGTGGGTGGAAGTGGTGATCACGAAGATATAGTCTGATCTATATAGAAACTATATAGCAGTTCATAAGAGAACGCATTATGATTAACGACCATAATGGAACACAAATGAGAGGTTTAACAGTCCCTAGTATTTGGTTAAATATAGCCCATTATAGTAGTAATATTATAATGAATCCTTTTTAATTGCTGGGAAGTCTTCATATATAATATGAAGAAAATCAGCAGCCAAGACTCTTATATAAGAGTAAGGTTCAACGACTATCGAAAGTCTTCTTAATAATGATATAATTATATAGAAGTTAGTAGAGTACCCCACAAGCTATTGGTGGCATAAATTTGAAATAATTTATAATATATTTTATAATATATTGGGAAACGGAAGGTATCCTTTTGAAAAGGATAAAGATATAGTCTCAACTTCTATGGTGACATAGAGCAGTTCATAAGAGAACGCATTAAATTTAGCGAATTTAATGGAAGATATTGTTGATGAATTTGCTTTTTTAAGTTATAATAATGTAACATATAAAGCTGTAAGACCAGCTTTAAATACTGCTATGGAAATAGCTGAAAAAGCTGGTACTCCAAGAGGGATTTTAATAACAACTACTCCAAATAATTTAGATACTCCTTCTGGAGCATTTTGCTATAATTTTATTAAGAAGGCTTGTAAATTTAATGAAGAATTTTATGATTTATTTGTTACACATGGAATAGAGTATCTAAAAGAATATATTGAAACAAATTCTGAAAATGGTTTTATTCATATTCAATTTTCATATTCTGAATTAGGTAGATCTGAAGCATGGTTAAAGAAACAGATTAGAGAGTTAGATGGAGATATGCTACTAGTAAAACGAGAGTTATTATTAGAGTGGACATATGCTTCTAATGTTTCTCCATTTGATGAAGAATTACTTGATATAATTAGCGGTCTATTGAAAAAAGAACCATTGAAGAATTTAACTATTCCAGTATATTCTAAATTAAAAGGAATTAAAAATTATAAAATAGATATTGTTGAAGATTTTGATAATTTATTTTATAAATCATGGATATTATCAATTGACGTTGCATCTGGTTTAGATAAAGATAGTAGTGCATTTACTTTAATCGATCCATTAACATATCGTCCTAAGATGATATTTAATTCAAATAATATAGGAGTAATAGAATTAGCTAACTTAATTGAAAAATTTGTAATGACGTACGTTCCAAATGCTGTAATCATTCCAGAACGAAATAATAATGGAATAGTATTAATTGAACATTTAAGAAACAGTAATGTTGTAAGCAATCTATATTTTGAAGAAAAAATGGTAGAAGGTGAAGTTAAATCTGATAAGAAATCTTTTTATAAGAATAAAGGTGTTAAAACTAAGAAGAAAACCCTTGTTTATGGATTTAATACTACTGGCACAAGTCGTCCTAAATTAATTGAAAATTTAAGAATAATTGTTAATGATAGACCTGAATTAATAAATAATGAATTAATGTTTGATGAAGTTAGAACTTTAGAACGAAAAAATGGTGGAAAAATCGAACATCAAAGTGGATTTCATGATGATACATTATTTTCTTATTTAATTGGTTATACTGTCTTAACAGATGGAACAAATATAAATTCTTTCTTAAAGAATATAGGAAGTAAAGAAGTTGCAACTAAACAAAATCATTTTATGAGTAATATTTTAGAATTAAATAATATTTCAAATATGAATAAAATTACAAATACTAATGATAATTCTTTAAGTACTAAAATAATTGAAGAATTCCAACCTAAAATTTCTTTAAATGATCAGTTATTAAATAGCATGTCATTTTCTCAAAGTAATGAGAAAAAAATAAGAAATCAAAAGATAAAAAATATAATACAATTAAATAATAATAGTTTTAATTAAAAATAAAAATTATTGATTTATATAGAAAGTGGGAAAAGGAGTATGATGGAAGAAATGAAGGACGATAATAGTTATAGAAGTTATGATATTGAACTTATTATTAATTCTATATCGGAAGATATTTTAATTGATAATATTTATGATGAAATTAATAATATAAAAGAAGTAAAAGTATCAAAAAATAAAAAAACTAATTATTTGCAAATAATACTTGATAAATACAATATATTAAAAAATACTTATTCTGATCAACCAGAAATATTGGCAGATTTGGAAGAAGTTATTTTAGATATTGTAAATAATATAAAGAAACATTTAGAAGAAGTTTTTGAGTTTTCTCTTGAATTTGATGAAATGACAACTAATGAAGAAATATTTGATAGCGTTCAATCATTATATAATGTATTTGTAGTTAATATTGAAATAACCGTTAAAGATTATTTAATAGGATATATTAAAAATAATATTGATGAATTATCAACAATTCTTAAACCAAAAAGAAATAAAAATGATATAGTATTAACCGATTTAAAAGATAATATTGATGAGAAATATATAGGAATTTTATATCAATTTGAACTA
>Ga0208665_10000166_pt1 | contig 11140 bp, 13 predicted proteins | sample Methanogen_OWC_FD_187365 | JGI IMG/M metagenome (GOLD analysis project Ga0208665, IMG submission 187365) | Enriched soil microbial communities from Old Woman Creek wetland in Ohio, USA - Methanogen_OWC (SPAdes) (version 2) | ecosystem: Environmental > Terrestrial > Soil > Wetlands | place: USA...
GTTTCCAGCCCATCCAGGCGCCGAACGCCGCGAGAAGCTTCACATCGCCGCCACCCATTCCTTCCTTTTTCAGGATTTTCCAGGCAAGCCAGCCCAGCCCCCACAGAAAGCCGCCCCCGAGCGCAAAGCCAAGCAGGCTGTCCGTCAGGGTCACATAATGCTGCGGCGGCAGCCTGCCGAGAGGCGATGTCCAGGCCCAGCAGCCCAGGGCATACAGAAGACCGGCCCAGCTTCCGTTGATAGAGAGCTTGTCGGGGATGATCAGAAACCGGATATCGACAACGGTGATAATCATGCAGGAAACGCCGAAGACCCATGACAGGAAAGCTTTCGTCCCCAGCCCCCACATGCCGACGGAGAGACCGGCCAGCGCAGCCGAAAAGATCAGATACGCCAGGTCCTGGTTTTTCCCGGCGTTTACACAGCCCCGCCGCAGCCCCCCGGCACAGGTATGGCATTTCGTATAATCGTCAAGCATGTCCTCGTGGCCGGGCCACGATCGTATAGCCCATGATATACGAGGTCCGGCAGCCGCGCCGAGCAGAGATGCCACCGCCACAAGCAGTATTTCCGGCAGTGTCACGTCGGGTCAGCCCTCGCCCCGGGTGATCCAGCCGTTGCGGGCGAACACTTTTGCCAGCAGTTTGAACACGAGTTTCGCGGCCAGAAAGTCACCGGCAATCTGGCCGGGAATCGGACACAGTTCCATCACATCGAAGCCGATGACATTCCGTTTCGAGACAACGGCGTCGAGAAGCTGCATGACCGGGTACCAAAGCAGGCCTCCCGGCTCGGGGGTTCCGACTGCCGGCATGATCGCCGGGTCGAAAACATCTAAATCTATAGATATATAGACATGTTTTTCCAGCCTGTCGATGACCCGTGGAATCCAGGATTCCGCAGGGCCCTGCAGATCATGTGCCCAGAAGATGCCGTCATGGCGTGCTTCACGCACGAACTCCATCTCGCCGGTCGATATATTGCGGATGCCGACCTGGGTCAGCGGGGCAAGATCAAAGACCCGCCGCATGACCGACGCGTGGTTATACGGAGTATTTTCGTAAGAATCCCTCAGGTCCGCGTGGGCATCGAGCTGAAGAACACTGAACTCTTCGCCGTATTTCTTCCGTAGCGCGCGCACCGGACCGGTGGAGATGCTGTGCTCGCCGCCAAGCACGACGGGGAACTTGTGGTCGGCACAGATAGCCGCGACGGCTGTTTCCACATTTTTGACCGTCGCCTGCGGCCCTGACATGTCGGGTTCAAGCTCCGGAAGCGTGCAGACACCTCTGATGAGGGGCTCGCAGTCGAGCTCGATATCATAGAGTTCAACATTCCGTGAAGCCATCAGCAGCGCGGCAGGGCCTTCCCGGGTGCCTGCGCGGTAGGAAGTCGTGCTGTCATACGGGACGGGGAGAATGACGGCGTGGGCGTTATCATAGCGGGTATCTTCGGCCGGCAGGCCAAGGAAGTTGTAACCGCCGCGGAAATGCAGCTTCTCGAGTGACATGCGACCTCCGTGGTGGAAGATATGGCCGTCATCATAGCACAGCAAAAAGAATTCATTCACGACAAAGATGCAACAAAACACCAGATTCATTCACCGGGATACAAACCGGAATGACAACGATCCACATTGTATCCGTGGTTTCGCTTTGGATATTCTGCAAGCAAATGAGATATACTTTCCCCGTCATGGCACGAGACAATCAGATACTGTTGGAACAACTGAACAGGTGGTTTGAGAAGCAAACCGGGGTTGCCATTGCTTACTCGGGGGGCATGGACAGCGCTTTTCTCGCTCTCGCGGCAAAACGTCATATTGGCGATTCAAGCAAAGCGTATATCGTGGTTTCTGAGGTCATGCCAGAAGTCGAGATCGAATCAGCACGGGAAACAGCTACGAAACACGGGCTCAATCTGACTGAAGTCCCACTCAGTGTTCTGCACCTGGAAGCATTTTTGAAACATCCGCCCGATCGATGTTATCTATGCAAAAAGCATGTTTTCAGCACACTCCTGAGTCTCAAGCCAGCAGAGTGGACCCTTGCAGATGGTTCGAATCTCGATGACCGAAGCGATCACCGTCCGGGCAGGCGGGCGCTTGCCGAGCTCGGTGTCGCCAGTCCGCTCGAAATCGCGGGTTTTGACAAGAACGCGATCAGAGAAACACTCTCCGCCTGGGATGCCCCCGAACTCATCCGGCCGCCAGGCCCCTGTCTGGCCACGCGGATTCCGTTTGAAACACCGGTCACTCTTGAAAAGCTGCGGCAGATACAGTCAGGTGAATCGATCCTGCGTGAGGCCGGATTTCCAGACTCCAGGCTCCGCCATCACGGAAGTCTCGCCAGAATCGAAGTTCCGGCCGCGGATGTGGAAAGAGCCATGGCTGAGCTTCCCGGCTTCATCAGGCGCATACAGGCCCTTGGTTTTATAGATGTAATTATAGATTCAAGAGGTTACCGCCGTGGCTCGATGAACTCGGATTTATAGTTCGAATTCATTTGAGGCTCGACAGGAATACCCACGAAAAAACCCCCGCGACGGCCGGAGCCGTGCGGGGGTTTTGAAAAAACCGAAATTACTTGAGGGTAACCTTGGCGCCGGCTTCTTCGAGCTTCTTCTTCATGCTCTCGGCATCGGCCTTCGGTGCGCCTTCCTTCACGGCCTTCGGAGCGCCGTCGACGAGGTCTTTGGCTTCCTTGAGACCCAGGCCGGTCAATTCGCGAACGACCTTGATGACGTTGATCTTGTTGGCACCGGAGTTCTCGAGGATGACATCAAACTCGGTCTTCTCAGCGGCGGCGGCGGCGGGGGCAGCGGCGGCGGCAACGGCGACCGGGGCGGCGGCGGTGACGCCGAACTTGTCTTCCATAGCCTTGACGAGCTCAGACAGCTCGAGAACGGACATCGTGCCGATGGCTTCCAGGATCTGGTCCTTATTCATTTTCCAACTCCTTCTTATTTACTTGTTATAGTATTAATTTTAAATGTGAACTTCCAACGAAACAGGGATCGGGTTCGCCTCAGGCGGCCTTTTCCTTCTGTTCCTTGAGGGCCTGCAGAGCGTATACGAACTTGCGGATCGGTCCCTGAGAGACGGAAAGCATGTTCCGGATCGGGCCGACCATGGTGGAGAGCAGCATGCTGAGCATCTGCGTCTTGCTGGGCAGCCTCGAGAGAGCCTCGAGATCCTTGACGGTCAGGAGCTTGTCGCCGAGCAAACCGGCCTTGAACTGGAACTTCTTGGCCTTCTCCGCGAACTCGAACAGAGCCTTTACCGGCGCTGCCTCGTCGTGATAACCGAACGTGATCGTGTTCTCACCGGTCAGGAAAGGTTCGAGCGCCTGGTGCTGCGGATCATGCAGAGCGCGGCGGGCGAGCTTGTTTTTTACAACACGCATCTCATCACCGAGATTCCGGATGCTCTTGCGAACACTGGTCATCTCGTCGACATTGACACCTTCACATCCGGCCACGATTACAACCTTGGCCTTCGAAAGCTTATCCTGGATATCCTTGATATAGCTTTCTTTGAGTTTCATGTCTGCCATTCTTAGAGTCACCTCCTTCGGTGGCTGGGTCTTGTTTCCAAATCAAAAAGGGTTTCCGGTCCGAAACCGGAAACCCTCATTGAACAATCGAGGTTTCACCAGTCTCGGCAGGCCGGTCGACCCTTTCGGATCGAGCCGATTAACGCAAGGACCCGCGTCTACGACTCAGAGCGTTACAGAATTACACAGCGATCTTCTCGACCGTTGCGCGGGCGGCATTGACATCGAGATCCACACCGGGGCCCATCGTCGAGCTGATGGTGCAGCCCTTGATGTAAGTGCCCTTCGCGCCTGACGGCTTGGCTTTGTTGATGGCCTGGAAGAACGTAAGGAAGTTGTCGTGCAGTTTCTTGGCACCAAATGAGGCTTTTCCAAGAATCGAGTGGATGATACCGGCCTTTTCGACACGGTACTGCACCTTACCGGACTTGAGTTCTTGAACTGTCTTCGCGATGTCCATGGTCACGGTTCCGACCTTGGGGTTGGGCATCAGGTTGCGAGGACCCAGAATGCGGCCGAGCTTACCGACGAACTTCATCATGTCGGGGGTGGCAACAGCTGCATCGAACTCCGTCCAGCCTCCTTCGATCTTGGTAACCAAATCCTGGGCACCAACGAAGTCTGCTCCAGCGGCTTCGGCCTCTTTGGCCTTCTCACCGGCGGCAAAGACGACCACACGGGCGGTCTTGCCTACGCCATGAGGCAGAACGATACTGCCACGCAGCTGCTGATCAGCATATTTCGGATCGAGACCGGTGCGGATGGCGATGTCGATGGTTTCATCGAACTTGGCCGATGCGCAGGCGACGACCTTCTCAAAAGCTGCCTCCGGAATGGAGACCTGACCCTGGGCGACATGCTTTTCCTTCAGCGCTGAAAAACGTTTGGAGTGTTTCGGCATACGGGTAATGTTTCCTCCTTTCTTCAGTGATACAACCGCCTTCACAGGCGGTTAAGAAGCTCAATCAATCAACGACTTCCATGCCCATGCTGCGGGCAGTGCCCTTGACCATGCTGATCGCGGCTTCCATTGAGCCGGCGGTCAGATCAGGCATCTTGCGCTTGGCGATCTCGGTGATCTGGGCGAGGTTCACTTTGCCGATCTTGGTCCGGCCGGAAGTGGGGTTGCCCTTCTCGATCTTGGCGGCCTTTTTCAGGAGAAAAGCCACGGGCGGGGTCTTGGTAATGAAGGTGTAAGACCGATCGCTGTAGACCGTGATGATGACCGGGATAACGGAATCGCCTTCCTTGGACGTTCTGGCATTGAAGTTCTTGCAGAAGTCCATGATGTTGACGCCGTGCTGGCCAAGGGCCGGACCGACCGGGGGAGCCGGATTTGCTTTGCCGGCGGGAATCTGCAGTTTGACGAAACCGGTAATTTTCTTGGCCATTTTCTTGTACTCCTTCGAACGTTAGGGAAGAGCGTCAGGATTCTTCGAGCTGGATCAGGTCGACTTCGATCGCGGTATCGCGTCCGAAGATGAATACCAGCACCTTTGCCTTGCGCTTTTCCTGGTTGATTTCCTTGATAACACCGATGAAATCCGTGAACGGGCCATCGATGATCTTGACCGTCTGACCTTCGGTGAAACCGATAGGTGTCATGGCAGCCGAGCGTTGCGGGCCGATTCCGGCCGTGCGCAGCACGTTCTGCACTTCTTTGTCATGAAGCGGAGTCGGTTTGTCGCCGAGTCCAACGAACCCGGTGACGCCGGGGGTGTTCTTCACAACCGTCCATGTGTCATCGTCCATGTTCATCTGAACCAGGACGTAACCCGGATAGATCTTGCGGGTCTGGGTAACGCGCTCGCCGTCCTGGACACGTTCGGCACTCTCGGTCGGGACAAGCACCTCAAAGATGCAGTCCTGTTTCCCGAGGAGCTGGACACGGTGTTCCAGGTTGGTCTTGACCTTATATTCAGACCCTGAGTTGGTATGGATGACATACCATTTTGCTCTAGAGATGTTCACAGTCAGACCTTCCCGCCGCTCACGATGATTTTCAGCACTTCACCGAACAGGACATCGAGAACACCGATGAAGAGTCCGATACCGATGGACGAAATGATGACAACCTTTGTCGAGAGCTTGATGTTCTCGAAGGTCGGCCAGGCAACGCGGCCCTTCTCGGGGCGAACCTCGATCCAGACTTCCATCAGATGACGGGACAGTTCTTTCCAATAGGTGCGTAACTTATCCATGTGCCCCTCTATAGCGAAGTGTTCTTGTTCCATCAGGGCTGAAGGGAATCGAACCCCTAACCCCCGGTTTTGGAGACCGGTGCTCTGCCAATTGAGCTACAGCCCTAGACTCCGAATCAAACCTATCTTGACGGTAAAACCAGCGTTTGGTGCGCTGGTTTCATTCCGTGCAGTTCAGAAACGCTTACTTGCCCTCTTTGTGGGGAGTGTGCTTCCGCTCTGTCGGGCAGTATTTGCTCAGCTCGATGCGGTCAGGGTCATTGCGCTTGTTTTTCATGGACGTGTAATTCTTGCGCTTGCAGCTCGTGCACACCAGGTTGATCTGTTCTCGCATAGGACTCCCTCATTTCAGAGCATTCGACCCACGAATCGGGCCGGAAAAAGAAACTCCGGGGCGGTTGCCCCGCCCCGGGGCTTCATTACGTATTACTCAGTGATTGAAGCGACGACGCCAGCGCCGACGGTGTGACCGCCTTCGCGGATGGCGAAGCGAAGACCCTGCTCGCAAGCGATCGGGGTGATCAATTCGCAGATGAACTCAGCGCGGTCACCGGGCATGACCATTTCCTTGCCTTCGCCGAGCTGAACGATGCCGGTGACATCCGTCGTGCGGAAGTAGAACTGGGGGCGATATCCGCTGAAGAACGGAGTATGGCGGCCACCCTCTTCCTTCGACAGGATGTAAACCTGGGCCTTGAACTTCTTGTGGGGGGTAATGCTCTTCGGCTTGGCCAGAACCATGCCGCGCTCGACTTCTTCCTTGGTGATGCCGCGGAGAAGCAGACCGACGTTGTCGCCAGCCTGACCCTGATCGAGGGTCTTGCGGAACATTTCGACACCGGTGACGGTGCTATTCTTGACTTCTTCCATCAGACCGACGATCTCGATCTGCTCGCCAACCTTGATCATGCCGCGCTCGATACGACCAGTCACGACGGTGCCGCGGCCGGTAATAGTGAACACGTCTTCAACGGGCATCAGGAAAGGTTTGTCGAGCTCACGCTGCGGGTCAGGAATATAGGAGTCGAGAGTCTCAAGCAGCTTGATGATGGGTTCAGCGGCCGGACCTTCGCCACCGGCTTCCATGGCCTTGAGGGCGCTGCCACGGATGATCGGGGTCTTGTCGCCGGGGAACTCGTATTTATTGAGCAGATCGCGAACTTCGAGCTCGACGAGATCGAGCAGCTCGGGATCATCAACCATGTCGCACTTGTTCAGGAAAACGAGAACATAAGGAACGCCGACCTGGCGGGCCAGGAGGACGTGTTCTTTGGTCTGAGGCATCGGGCCGTCGGAAGCGGAAACGACGAGGATCGCTCCGTCCATCTGCGCGGCGCCGGTGATCATGTTTTTGATGTAGTCAGCATGGCCAGGGCAATCCACGTGGGCATAATGCCGATTCTTGGTCTCATATTCTACGTGGCAGGTATTGATCGTGATACCGCGGGCTTTTTCTTCCGGTGCGGAGTCGATTTGATCATACTGCAGCGCCTTGCCCAAACCGGCTTTAGCCGAAGTCAGCGTAATGGCAGACGTGAGAGTGGTCTTGCCATGGTCGATATGACCGATCGTTCCAACGTTGACATGCAGTTTTGTCCGGTTATAAGTTTCCTTAGCCATGTGGTCCTCCTGATGATGTTTGAGCGATGTGAATAAAAAGCCCGCGGCCGGGATTGAACCGGCGACCTCTTGCTTACCATGCAAGTGCTCTACCGACTGAGCTACACGGGCGAGAAATGGATGGGGATGGATTCGAACCACCGTAGGCGCAAGCCAACAGATTTACAGTCTGCCCCCTTTAGCCACTCGGGCACCCATCCAGGTATCTGCACAAGCCGACGATGGGAATCGAACCCACAACCTCCTGATTACAAATCAGGTGCTCTGCCAGTTGAGCTACATCGGCATGTTTAAGATTCATTGGTCAAAGAACGTACCGGCAACCCTGCCAGTATTTGGCGATTATAGAGGAAGTTTGATCGAAAGTCAACATCTATTTTTCGCAGCGGCTACCTACCGCAAAGCCCTTCTGGCGTAAGATCTCAAACAGCGCAATCGCTGTACTGACGGAAACATTCAGCGAGGGCGTTTTCCCACAGAGCGGAATCGAAACGCGTTCATCACACGCGCCTCCGATACGGACTCCCAGCCCGACGTCTTCTCCGCCGGCCACAAGCAGCACCCGCCCCGTGTACCGCACCTCGTCATAACGTTTTGGGGCCTCGCCATCGAGGCCGACCACCCAGAAGCCGCGCTTTTTCGCATTTTCGATTGCCACACCAAGATTGACGACCTTGGCGACCGGTAGATGGGAAGCCGCACCCTGGGCTGTACGAATAGCACCGATCGTCATTGCTGCAGCGCGCTCCCGCGGAATGATGATCCCGGATGCGCCAGCAGCCTCAACCGTGCGAACGACTGCGCCAAGATTGCGCGGATCTTCAACATGATTCAGTGCCACAAGCACGGCTTCCGGCTTTTTCTCACATGCATCGAGAAGCGCATCGAACTCGACATACTCGAAAGCGCCGGTTTTTGCAGCAACGCCCTGAGTATCATCCCCGTGTATGCGGCGGAAAGCCAGCACAGGCACCACCTGGAGCTTCAACCGGCGACGGTGAGCCTCTTCTCGGATCTCGCGGATCGCCTCGCCGTGAGCAGATTCGGCAATCACAATAGCCTCAATCGGGCGGTTGGCCTTCAGAAGCGCAGCCACTTCGTGCCGGCCGACAACCCACATCGACTCTTCTTCGACTGTATCCTGAACGCCCTCAGAAGCCGGGCTCCGCTGCGTCGTTTCAAAGCGGTGCTCTTCACGATCACCACGACGGGCTGTGACGGCCGGCCTCGCATCATGGCGGGATTCACTGCGGCGTCCGCCGAAGCCAGCGTGCTTTTTGAATCCTTCCTTTTTTGAGAAACCGGGCTTTTTGGTGTATTCGCCACCTTCGCGGCGAGGGCCGTGATCTCTGCGCCCGGTGCTTTGCCGGCCTTCTCCTCGACGCGGAGATTCATAGCCGCCACGGGCGTCGCGCTGTTCACGGGGTTCGCTGAACTCGCGGGGTTCACGAGGTTCGCGAGGCTCATACGTGTCGCGCTTTTCGCGCAAAGGCGGGCCGTCATTTGCGGAATGGCCGCCATGTTTTTTGTGCTGCCCCTGCTTCTCGCTCCACCACTCGCTTTTTTTGCCGTCACGCTTTCCCTGCGGGCGGCTGCCAGGATTACGGGGACCGGAACTGGACCGTCTGGGACGCTCAGGACTCATTGTTTTCTCCTTCATCATCAGCCGGCAATGCCGGCTCGGGCGGGGTCACGAGATCGAACACTCTTTCGAGCCGCTCGTCCTGACCGGTCAGAAACAGATAACCCACCCAGGCTTCAAGCGCTGTGGCCCTGGCGTAAGTGAGCCGATCCATGCGGGGGCCGCGATACGGCATCTTGGCATTGCGCCATTTGCGCAGCAGCTCCTGCTCTTCAGGGGAAACGGTTTCCCAGAGGATCTCGAACATGCGGGCCTGGTTCGGCGCGCAGACAAGCTTTACAACGGAAGAGTGCAGATGCCCGGCATCATCGGTTCCGCTTTCAACGTGACGAAGCCGGTTTCCCAGCTCAAAAACGCAGTCTCCGACGTAGGCCAGCGTCCGGGCAGGCAGTTTCGCCGCACGGAGGTGCTCCCAGGGGTGGGAGAACGTGAATTTAAGGGTATCAACCGGATGATTCGCCCCGCTCACGCGCGCCGCCACCGGGCACCATCTCGGGTGTCCTCGATCGTGATGCCCGCAGATTTCAGCCGATCGCGGATCTGGTCGGCAAGATCGTAGCGTTTGCTGGTTTTCATCTCTTTGCGCAGATCGAGAATGATACCCATCAATGGATCGATATCGACGCCGTCAGTGCTGCTTCCCTGGACGGGAGGCAGAATGCCGAGCACATCGCCACTCCAGCCGCGAATCATCTCGAGCGCCTTGCCGGCTGCCGCTGAAGAAACGCCACCGGACGCCATGAGGCGATTCGCGGTCGTGACGAAGGTGTAGATATGCGCGATGGCGCCGGGCGTGTCGAGATCGTCGTCAAGCGCTTCTCCGATGGATTTAGCGGTTGTTTCGACAGCCGTCAGGAGCTCGGCATCCTGCGCATCCGCCGACGGCGTCTGCCTCGAAAGGGCTTCAAGAGCGGCATGGAGCTGGCCGAGCCGTTGCAGGCCGGTAGCCGCAGCCCCGATCGCCTCTTCCGTATAGTTGCTGGGCGAGCGATAATGGGTCGAAAGGATGAAACTGCGGATAGCTTCGGGGCTGTGGCGCTTGAGCAGATCTTCACAGGTGCGGAAGTTGCCCAGCGATTTACCCATTTTCACGCCGTCGACGGTAACCATGTTGTTATGCACCCAGTAGCGCGTGAACGGTTTGCCAGTGACAGCCTCGCTCTGGGCGATCTCACACTCATGGTGCGGAAACATGTTTTCAAGGCCACCACCATGGATGTCAAATGTTTCGCCGAGATATTTGGTGCTCATGACCGAGCACTCGATGTGCCACCCGGGATACCCGGGACCCCAGGGCGAGTTCCATTGCAGGATGTGATCGGGCTCCGCGCGCTTCCAGAGGGCGAAATCCTGGGGGTTACGCTTGTCGGAGCGGGCCTCGACGCGCACCGCATCGCGCAGTTCATCGATCGTGCGTCCCGAGAGCTTTCCATACTGTTTGAAGGAGGCGACATCGAAATACACATTGCCGTCGGAGACGTAGGCATGGCCTTTATCGACCAGCTTCTGGACTGCCTCGATCTGCTCGCCGACATGTTGTGAAGCGCGCACATAGAAGCTCGGGTGTGCCACGCGCAGCTTTTCCATGTCATGCATATACTGAAACATGCATTTGTCGACGATCTCGTAAGGGTGAACACGGTCGAGACGTGCCTGGCGCTGGATCTTGTCCTCACCGGAGTCCGCATTATCGGTAAGATGGCCGACATCCGTGATGTTCTGCACATACCGCACATTGAAACTGCGCTTCCGAAGATGCTTTACGAGCACGTCGAACGTGATGTAGCTCTTGGCATGGCCCAGATGCGGTGGCCCGTAGACGGTCGGACCGCAGACATAGATGCCAACATGCCCCTCGACGAGAGGGACAAACGTTTCTTTCGAACGACTCATCGTATTGTACAGCATCAGGCCCATGAACACGCCTCCGTGGCTGGTAAATTCACGTGTAATCGAAGGTTTGTGATGATACCACAAATACGCGGATTAAGAAACCGCCCCCGGAGCGGATTGACTCCGGGGGCGGCAACCGATCGGCAAAGATTAATTTTGAAGCATCAGCGAGAAGGCTTTATCCTCGGACTCGATGCCCAGGAATTTGTTCTTGTCGAGATTGGTCACCT
>Ga0208665_10000167_pt1 | contig 11122 bp, 4 predicted proteins | sample Methanogen_OWC_FD_187365 | JGI IMG/M metagenome (GOLD analysis project Ga0208665, IMG submission 187365) | Enriched soil microbial communities from Old Woman Creek wetland in Ohio, USA - Methanogen_OWC (SPAdes) (version 2) | ecosystem: Environmental > Terrestrial > Soil > Wetlands | place: USA...
CAGTTCAGATTCATCATTCAAGGGATCAGCAGGCTTGAAATTCCCGTTCGAGTTTCATCCCTTGCCGACCTGGCAGGAACGACATGGAGCCTCGTAGAAGCGGCCAGGGATCGGGATAAACGCCGATTTTGCAATGAAACAACGAAACTCTCGGGTTCCATCCAGGCTCTGGAAAGAAGTTGCAATATTTCGTCAGATACTGATCTTACCGAAGCGGTAAGATACTGGGCAGCAGAACTGGAAAAGTGTTCCGCGCGAGCCGGGGATGAGTGGCCGGATGAACTCCTTCTTGCCGCGAGTCAGCTGAAGAATGCATTGATTCAATTCCATAGAACCATTCGAATCAGATGAAATTCGCTTCCGGTCGTGCAAACACCATTATTTTCCTGTCATGCCAATCCGTGAATTAATGCTGGTTTGATTTATGCTGTATACTTATTCTGAGTACAAAAGTCATACTCTCCACTCCAGAATGCATCTGTCTGGTTCTCTGCAATCTCTGTACAATTATCGTGAGAGGTGTGAACAGCAAATGATATCGTCAGATCGCCTGACCTCAACAACGGCAGGCTGCCTGTTTTCCGGACTCCTGCTGACAGCCTTATTTGCCGGGCTTGAAGCCACCTGTTTTGCCGCCCCTCCTGTTTTTCCTCCGCAACCGGCCAGGTCACTTGCACAAACGATCGTCGCCGGATCTGTCGATCTTTCCGCGGTGATCGCATTTCATCCGGCAATGCGCAATTTTGATTATCGGTCGGGGAAATTCGTCTCCCAGGCCCCCGTTCCCGGCACCTCTACCGGCCTCCAGGCCTGGAAAGAAACTCAAAACGAACAGCGCCGCATCAAGGGCATGGAACAAACCATTGAAGCGCAGGCTCGTCGCGTCAATGACGAGTTGATCAAGAACCAGTCGAAAACCCGGGACGGGAAACAAGCCGACCGACCGGAATTCGCAAAGCTGGTTAAGATGAACCAAGAGTACAAGTCTCTTCTCGCACCTTTCGCGGAACGAATTCTCGGAGGCTTTCCAGATCAGCTGCTGGGCAGCGTTCCCGAGCAGAATCTCAAACGGATCATGTCAGAAGTTTTCCAGGCTGTCCAGATGAGCGCCCAGGCTCACGGAGCGGCAATCGTGCTGAACACATCAACCGGGGATTTCAAACCCGAGATGATCGCCGGCCAAGCTCCGCCAAACTCCGAGCAGAAGGACATCCTGGAACGCTGGAATATTCGATCGCTTGGCGATATCGAGGCTCTGTTACAACCCCCAGGATCTTCCTCCATGCCATTCGACACTGCACGCCCGAAACCCACAGCCGGACTTGTTTGTGGAGGTCATTTCGAAAGCGTCACCGATCCGAACATTTTAAAATCTCTCGTGAGCGAGTTTTACGATAATCGCCAGTCCTTTTCCCAGCCATTTCTCAAAATGGGAGCAACCCGTCATGTTCTCTCAGGAACAGTTCAGGTGACCTCAATCGATCTTACGTCTGAAGCTGTTTCCCGCCTTCTCGAATTCTATCGTTCCCGACCGGCTGAGCGTAACGCCGTCATGAATCTGCTTCGGGAACGCCTCGGTCACTGATTCTCGAATCGACTGACAGAAGGAGCATGTTATGAAAAGCCCCGGAACCGCTTGCCGGCTCTCTTTCTGGGTATTGGTCCTCATTTTGCTTCCGGCCGCTCTGGTTCTGGGGGCAACAAATTTTTACAAGGAAAACCGCAACGGCAAGGTTTTCATTCTCCAGGTCGATCCGGATACGAACATTGAAACGGTTTTCAATCCAGACAAATCCCAGATATTCCTTGCCCCAAAAGCCCGTCGCGTAGCGGTTTTGCCATCAGCCGGCTGGGGAGAATACACATCCAACAAAGATCCGCTTGGCCGGCCGCTCGGCACCGGGGAATACGCAGGCGATCCCAACGGAATCATCACGCTTCGCATCACACCATTGAGTCCGGCCGGTGCGAAATTTGAGGTTTATCGAGGAGCCGGAACACCGTTGTGGTCGTTCATCGACCCTGTGACTCCGTTTGATCCGGATTCCCGCCAGTATGATCTCGCCGTGAGCCAGTATATGGGCCATAATCGTGATGTGGTGCGCCTCTACATGTATTTCGACAATTTTCTCAATTCGGGTCCTGCGATCATGAAAATGGCTTTTCAGAACAATGTGGCCAGCGGCTCGGTCGGATACCGTTTCATGACAGGTCTGAACCCGGGAAATGCAAAAACGCCTTTTAACACATCGCTCTCAAACTGGAACAATGTCACAGAATCCGGCGACATGGGTTCCGCACAGTCGATCAGCGTCAACGCCACTTCCGACCGTCAGGATCTGCTCGTTTATCACCCGACCCGAAGATATTCTCTCCAGCACGTCTGGGATACCTCCCGCACTGCCGGAAACTGGGGAATCAATTATCTGATGGACAACAACCGGGTCATGAAGGCAAATTCAACAGATTACCTGACCAACACCCCTTCACAGATGACCCAGATCTTCGATGTAGGCATGGATCTTGGAAACGCATATGCCGACACGATTCTCTATTTCAGGTCCTATTACAATCACGGCGCAACGTTCGTGCAGAACAACGTAAACACCAACACGTCACTTCAGCACCTGTATTATGATGTCGCCGATGACGCCGGGCAGAAGGTCCAGATCCGGGACGGCACCCCCGACGGAACCGTCCTGACCACCATCCGAGTCAACCCCAATCCGCTGGTGCTGGGCCACAATGCCGTCGGCCTGTATGGTCTTTCCTGCCGCAATGCCCTCACCGGAACAGAACTGACCGTTTACGAACCGGTGTACAAGATCAACCAGAATGCGGTCGCCGAGGGAGAAATCTCCGACACCAACAGAAACAACGTTCCCGATCATGTCGACACCGACGGCAAAGGGTATTTCGGATATCGCGCAGACTATCTCATAGACAGGAACAACGGCTCCACCCTCAATACCGATTACGTCCTCGATTATGTCATCGCACATCGCTTTTCTCTCGCCGGCAAAACCGCCAACGATGAACTCACCTACCAGGAAATGGCGATAGAACGAGATCCGACGGCATCCCCTTCCAGGATGATCCCGGGAGAGATCGTTCACATCAGGATTGGAAATATTTTTCACCGGGACCCTGACGTGTATGGGGAGTATTCCCAGTTCGGCTGGAACGGCAACCCCGGAAACGCCTTGTTTCTCTGGGTAGGCAACCCCGGAGAACCCTACGCGGGATTCAACGGATCGTCGGCGGCATTTAAAAGAAACAGCGGCCACATTATCGGGGTTGAGGTGAAGAATACCTCGTATGCCACAGCCGACTATTTCGGTGTTGTCGGAAACGACGAATGGGCGGCTGGCCAGGGCGATCTCTACTTTTTGTCCAGGAAATACGGCGCCTACGTCAGCCCGCGCATCGTTGATTCGAACAATCCCTATACTCCTCCCATTGCTGGCTATTATCTGTGGTGGAAATACCAGTACAACCGGTCCACTTCATACGGCATTTCAAGAACCTACTGGATCGGCACGAATTCAAACAGTGAATGGCTGAACACCGCCGGATTTTTCATCGGTAATTCCGTCTATTCGCAGATGGTTTACAACGTGAACTGCGGCTGCCGCGGACAACGCTACGAGAATTTCCAGCTCGTATCCGAAGCCAGTTCGCCTATCCTGGATTTCTCGATCATCAACATTGGCGCTCCGCCGTTCATCGACGGAACAATAGCTCCAACTATTGTAGCCAACAACGGCGGCGTCGTCGTTCAGCCCAACACCCCGGTTTATTTCACCGGCGGTTATTCAGACCCGGCCAACCTCGTCGATCCGGCAACGGTTCGATTCAGATATGTCATTCTCGATGACGCCTTCAACGATATCGACCCGAGCGCCGATTCCAGGCTCGTCATCGATTCGAACGTCGAGAATGGGGGCAACCTCCTGACATCCCCCAACTGGAATTACGTGTTCAAGAGTACCGACCTTCGGGGCCGTCTGATCGCGACATTCTCGGTCTATCTCGGCATTCAGTTCAAGAGCCAGGATTACAACCAGATGCCGTATCCGGCATACTCCTGGTGGGGCGCTCCTGTGCTCGAAAAATTCGCATGGAGCAACTCGAACGGCGGCCAGTATTACGACGGCGCACGCCATGACCGATGGGGAGCCCCCCTGCGCATCACGGTCGACACACGGCGCGACCCGACTCCTGACCATCCCGTTGTCATCAAAAATATTCAGGCCCTCACGGATCTCACGGGGGGATGGATCAGCGGTGCCCCCAAAGCAGACCAGGGGCGCAGAATCAAGCTCCGGGCCACCGGAAGCATGCTGTTCCTTTCCGAGATCCCGGTTCCGGAGAGTTCCAATTACGGGCAGATCGGCGGCGTCATGCCCTGGCCGTTCGGCGTATCCCAGACGGACAACCATTACCGCGTCCTCATGGATGCTTCAGGTAATCAATTCGATGTAAAGCTCGGCAGAAACCTCACGGCTGCTGAATTCAAACAGGATCTCGCCGGAATAAAGTATGCGGCATATATCCGCGCGGCCGTGCTGAAGCCCGACGGAGGTTCGGCCACCTACACCCAGACACTTCCTCTGGTCGATTCCAGTCATATGCTGTATGAAGGGGCAACACCTTCTCACAAAGGCTTTGAAGAGATAGCCTCAGGGACTCTTGACGGTGTGGGCACGCTTCGCCCAGGACTTTTCGATCCGGGTTCCAGCATCATAACCGTGACGCCAGACAATACGGAGCGGCTGCCAAACCATCGCAAATTTTCGTTCACGATCGAGACCCCGTGGATGTATCTCCCTGTCCCGTTCGATGGCGGAATGGATGACAATGATGTCAGAGACAAATATGAAATCCGTTTGGCCTTGAAATACCCGGTGGCTCAGTGGAGCCAGGTCACCGTCAAGAATTTCAACACGAATATTCTCACAAACAGCTACAACTGCAACAAGATCGAGGACCAGTTCGAACGAAGCTACAGTACCAATACCGCTCAGCGCGTTTACCTGCGCGTCATGGACAAGCAGGGGCCGGTCGTGGAGCAGTTTCTGCCCGACAGCCGCGGCATGACCGGAGACCCGTCTCCGCGCTCACCGATCATGGCCCGTATCACCGACAACAACCCCCACGACTTCTGGAAGCGTGGCGGCCGTCATCCGCAGATTCGCTATGCCCTTGAAAGCGGCGTAGATCCCCTCCTCAACATCGCCAACGAGGGGTTCCTCAACATCGATTTCGCCGGCTGGAATACCAGTGCACCTTATACCCTTCCGACGGGGTTGTCGATGACTTCCCAGTCATCCCGATGGTGGGCATATAAAACTGCGGCGGTCGAGCTTTCAAGCTGGTCTGTCCAGATATCGAATTTCCCCGGCCTCATCCAGCTCAAAAACGATCCGGTTGGCAACCTGATCAACGCAACTGTTTTCAACTCGCCCTGCTTCAATCAGAATCAGTATATTCAGCACTGGGCCCTATATGATGATCCGAGCGGCGCCCCGAACTTCGACGCCGCCGGTCTGCCGATCCCGCTGATTCGTGATGCCTCAACCAATCCTCAATCAGGGGGACTCGCAACGGGAACGACGGCAATTATCGACAACGATCCGCCGAACGTCCGTCTCATCCTGAGCGACGACATGAATCTGGATGTCATGATCGAAATCAAGGGGGGATACCGGGATCTTGGTTCGGCTTTCAGTGCAAGATCCATCAAGGTTTCCAACCTCAAACAGAGCGGCGGCACGTTGTTCGAGGCGACCGTAGCGACGACGACGACGGTTTTCCCGGTTGCTTCGCTGACAGAGCCCTATGATCTGGGCACCATTTCAGGCACTCCGGTCGGATACACGATCACGATCCCCGTCCAGGCAGGCAAGATTCCGTTCGCCGTCTGCCCTGATTCACGTCTCAGAGTCACCGGCGAAGGATATGACAACGACGGCCCGCGCAGTGTCGGCGTAACGATCGACATTCCTCATCCGGACAACCCTGTTCATGGCACCGGCACCGTCGAATCGATCTTCCGCCGCGGCCTTTCCGGCAGTCAGTATGTGATCACGGCTGAAGTGTCCGACCCGGCCGGCCACAAGGTAATAATTCGCGTGCCGATCAGTATCACCCAGCCGGGTTCCATCGACGTCAGAACCATCGAAGAGAACAGCCGGAAAAAGATGTAATCCGCTTCCGGAAAATCTTTTCAGCCGGGAGGGTTCAGCATATTCAGCGCAGGGGAGGTGTCGTGGATGTTTCTGGAAGCCCTTCGAGTGGGTACCATTGGAAATTTCTGTTACCTGATCGGCGATGAAGACGGCGGAAACGGCGTTGTGATAGACCCGGCATTCGACCCGGATCGGATTATGAGTTGTCTCAAAACGCACAGGCTCAACGTCACACAGATCATTCTGACCCATCACCATTTCGATCACATCGATGCGGCTGCCGCCATCAAGGCCCGCACCGGAGCGGCAATACTTGCCCACAAGGCCTGCGAGCCCTTTCTCCGAGGCAGCGTTCGCATAGATGTTCCTGCCGTTGACGGCGCGGAAGCCGCGTGGCAGGGAAACGGACGGATCGAAATCCTCCACACACCCGGCCATTCACCCGGTGGAATCTGCCTGATCGTCGCCGATACATGGCTGATCACGGGTGACACGCTTTTTATCGGAAACTGCGGCCGCACCGACCTTGAAGGCGGTGATGCCAAAGTTCTTTACAAGAGTCTCGGGCGGCTCAAACGTCTTTCAGACAAGCTCATCGTCTGCCCCGGCCATGATTACGGTTCAGCACCAAGCCGGACGCTCGGCGAGGAAAAGAGGCTCAATCCGGCATTATCGGCGGTCACATTCGAGGAGTTTCTCGCCGTTCCGTAAGCTCACCACTCGTAAGGAACACCCTGTCTCAGGCTCCAGAAAGCGGATTCTTTCCAGCCAGAGTCAAACTGTGCGCGCTGCATTTGAAAGACCTCCGGAATCGCTGCATCGAGTTTTTTCCCGGCTCCCAGCATTTCCAGAAGTTTTATAGTTGAAGATATTCCTTGAGCGAAGTCGGATTTTTTCTTCACCAGGAAAGCCGCCATCAGGTATGCCTGGGCTCTCGCCGTGTCGCGGGCCGAAATGGCCGCCGAGGAATCCATCAGGATCCCGTCGACATTTTCAAGCGTCACCAGCCGGGCCTCATCACTGGCAATTCTGGCCTGGACAGACTGGAGCAGGAACTTCGTCACGTCGTCACTTCCCCCGAGGATCTCGGCAATGCCCGCCTGGAGCCAGATTGCCTGGTTTTCAGGGACGAAGGTTTTTGGGGCACGACGATGCATGAGGGCCCGGGCAAGTTCCCTTGCGAGTTCATGGCCCGGCAGCGCCTGGGAGAGAATCATCGTCGATTCTTCGCCGGCATCCGGATATTCCGTTGCAATCCAGCCGCGCACGGCACCCAGATCTGTGTAGAGGGCTGAAACTACCAGCACATCAGGATCGGGATAGTATCGGGCAATCGCCGAGCCCATTGCCGAAACAGGCACCAGCTGGACATTCAGAGGGGTCTTCAGCCCTCCCAGATGTTTTTCAAGGCGGCTGAGCGTGGTATCAAGCGTCTGCATCATCACGCCGGGCAGGCTGTCGGCAGTCCCGGTGGCGGATATCAGGGAAAAGTGAGCGGAACTGGCCGACGGGCCCGTCATCGGAAATGAGGGCAGTGCATACCCGGGTTTCCCCGATGCCGGTATCTGGACCGCGGAAGACGCCTGGTTCACAGGACGCTGATTTGCCATTGCCGGCGGCTGGGCTGCCGGGGAAGCAGCAGGCGGAGTTTCGTTTGAGGCAGGCTGGCTTTCTGCACTCGCATCGCCGGTGGAGTTTTTCTTTGTCGGATCAGGCGGCAGCGGAGTCGGCTTATGATCGGCAGTATCAGGCAAATCAGGCTGTGGAAGGGCCGGGTTTTCCTGCGCAGCCTGCTCCGCTTTTGTCAGCTGGGTCATGATCTGTTGCGCAAGTGCCGGATCACGGCTCAGGGAGGGAATAGCGGCAAGCGCGTTGAGAACTGTCACGTGGTCGGGGTTCATGCCAAACCCCTTCCTGAGCCAGTCAATTCCCTTTTCGACATCGCTGATCTTGAACCAGTATAATGACTCCATGTAGCAGGCCAGACTACGGCGCGGGAGACGAGCGGCCCAGAGGTCGAGGGCGCGGCGGGCCTCGGCAGGCCGATTCAGAATGACTGCCAGTTGCACATAAAGCGGCCAAGCATCGCGATCGAGGAACGGCAGGCTGTTGCCCGCATCATTCATGATCGTCCTTGCCTCGTCGGGGCGGGCATTTGCCGCAGCCAGCAAACCGGCTTTGAGATTCACCGACGGCAGGTTATACCCGCGCCGGAACGCCCGCTTCAGGATGTCGCCGCCTTTTTCCGGTTCGCCGGTCATAAGGGCCAGGTCAAGACGCAGCAGATCGAGCATCGGATGATCTGGATCACGTTCGGAGGCCTTATCGAGAAACACCTGAGCATTTCGCGGTTGCATCCGGTCAAGGGCGATGCGGGAACGCACGAGCAGACCTTCGGCGGACTTTGAAAAGATCTGCGTCAACTGGTCGGCCGTTTTTTCGGCTTCGACCCACCGGTCGAGGTCATACAACGCTCTGGCACGTGACGAGGCAGATGTTTCGGGGTTCAAATCGCTCGTCATCGCCTTCACGAAGAGAAGAAGAGGGTGGTATGGCGCCTTCGCGAGTCCCTGGCCGCACAGAAGCATCGCGTCTCTTATTCTCCCGAGGTGCAGGGCGCAAAGAGATGTCAGCGCTGCACCGTCAACACCCGGATAGCGTTTCTCATACTCTTCGGCAAGGGCAAGTGCCTTGTAAAACTGACCGCGCGCGATTTCATCGAGAACGCTTTCATAGTGAATCTTCGAGGTCTTCAGCCGGGACAACAGCTGGGGTAATCTGGATGTGATCTGGCTGAAATGTTCCTGTAGCGCCGACGGATCGACCGGAATCGGCCGAGGGGGCGGCGGAAGTCGCGCAAGTAGTTTGCGAGCCGTCGGATCTTCCTGGTTCAGGCAAAGCGACTTCCGGAGCCATTCACCGGCAAGCAGCGGCTGGCCGGCTTTGATCTCAATTCCGCCAAGAAGATCGAGCAGGTTGTTGCTGCGAAAGCCATCGAAAAAGATGCGCAGAGCATACAGTCTGGCTTCATCGATCCGACCGGCGGTGAACGCCTCATGCGCAAGTTTGTACAGATCGCGCGGAATCACCGTCTGTTGTTTCGAAAACGCTGCTTCGGCGGCGGCTATTCCCGTGAGTTCCACGTCAGCGGCGAACACAGACGAAAAAGTGGTACAGACTATCGAAATCAGGAACAAGACAGGGATAAATCCCGTTCTGAATCGCGTTTCGTTCATATCGATCTTCCTCGCATCGGCGACAGGATTTTTTCATTATAGACCGCCGCGAAGGCGGCGGCAACGGATCCCGAAGACGCAGGCAGGAGCAAGAGTTCATTCCTCCAACATTGCGGCCAAGCCAAAAAAGTGAATCCCGGAGGGCACAAAGAACACGGTGGCACCTCTAAAATCAGGAGTAAAATGAAACGTTTCGCATTTGTCTCAAGATATTTATATCTTTCACTATTTAACCCGTCTGAGGAGCATCGAGACAATCTGGCGCCATCATTCTGAGGAATGAGATGGAATCTGCCAGTATTCATCCGGGAAAGGGATGCATATCTGCGACTGATGCTATTGACACTCGTGTTTTATTGGGGCAGAATACCCCGTGGTTCACCCACAGGATGCCTCTTCGGCCCCAGCGGTATTTTAAAACCCGACCAACAGGACGTTGGAAGTGGACTGTCAGAGGCGTCAGGATGGCGCATTCCCGGCAGGCCAACTGGAGATCTGCGCCATGAACACCCCCCCCCCGTTCGATCCTTCAAACATTCGCGGCCTTTCATCCGAAGAGGTTCTTCAGTCACTTGAAAAATGGGGACCGAACGAGCTTCCCCTTTCAAAGAAGCGCGGAATTATCGATATCGCAGCGGAAGTCGTTCGCGAACCAATGTTTCTTCTGCTGCTGTTCTGCGGAACGCTGTATCTGCTTCTCGGACAGAAAGATGAAGCGCTGATGCTGCTCGGCTTCGTTTTCGTCATCATGGGCATCACCTTCTATCAGGAACAGCGCACGGAAAACGCTCTCGAAGCTCTTCGCAATCTTTCGAGTCCGCGCGCGCTCGTGATTCGCGATGGTATTCAGCAGCGCATCGCCGGCCGCGATGTCGTTCCCGGCGACATCGTGCTTCTCGTTGAAGGCGATCGCGTTCCGGCAGACGGTGTTGTTCTGCATTCCGTGAGTCTTTCCACGGACGAGTCCCTGCTGACCGGCGAGTCGGTCCCCGTTCGCAAGCGCGCTGATGCCGCGGCCACCGAACTTGGCCAGCCGGGCGGCGATGACATGCCGTTCGTCTTTTCCGGCTCGATGGTCGTCAAGGGCCAGGGCATCATCCGCATGATCCACACGGGTATTCACACATCGATGGGCAAAATCGGCAAGGCCCTACAGTCGCTGAAACCGGAACAGACGAGGCTTCAGCGGGAAACCGGCCGCATCGTGCGAAATTTCGGCCTTGCCGGGGCTTTTGCCTGTGTTGTCGTTGTCGTCGTTTACGGCCTGACCCATGGCAACTGGATCGAGGGTTTTCTCGCCGGCCTGACTCTGGCAATGGCCATGCTTCCGGAAGAGTTTCCCGTCGTCCTGACTATTTTTCTCGCCCTCGGCGCCTGGCGCATGTCTCACAGAAACGTTCTTACGAGGCGGGTTCCGGCCGTAGAAACGCTTGGCTCCGCAACCGTTCTCTGCACCGACAAAACCGGCACACTGACCCAGAACCGTATGACGGTGACGCATCTTTCGACGGACAACACCGTTCATGTCGTCGAGCAGGGCGTGAAATCGCTCCCCGAAGAGTTTCATGAACTCGTCGAGTTCAGCATTCTGGCCAGCCCCGTCGATCCGTTCGATCCGATGGAGAAGGCCATGTGCGAGCTTGGAAAGAGCACTCTTGCCAAGACGGAACACCTGCACCGAGACTGGGCCCTCGT
>Ga0208665_10000168_pt1 | contig 11104 bp, 10 predicted proteins | sample Methanogen_OWC_FD_187365 | JGI IMG/M metagenome (GOLD analysis project Ga0208665, IMG submission 187365) | Enriched soil microbial communities from Old Woman Creek wetland in Ohio, USA - Methanogen_OWC (SPAdes) (version 2) | ecosystem: Environmental > Terrestrial > Soil > Wetlands | place: USA...
AACATGACAAGGATAACGGTTTTCTTCCTGGCGCTGGCGTTATGCTCCCAGTTTTTCTCCGGGGACGCGTTCGCGCAGAAAGCCAGAAAAAAGAAGAAAGCCGTAGTTACCGAAGGCGCCGCGGTCCCCGAAGCAGCCGAAGCTTCTTCAGCCGCCGACAAATCCGCGAAAAAAAATTCTCCTTCCGCGGCGGCGACACCGGCGGCGGCGCAGGCCACCGAAGCCGATTTCACCGTCACCGAAAATTACGGCGCCATGACCGCTGTCGTCAAGAAGCATCTCGAAGGCGATAATTTCGACATTTCAGCATTCGTCAGGGACTCGCAGAAAGCCCTTTTCGAGAAGAACCGCGCGGCCTCGGTGCTTCTTTCCGTAAGGTGCGCTCTGGACGGCGCTTCCGGCGAACGCATCGCCTACAATTTTTTCGAACGCTATGCCGGACCGATGACTGTCAGGTCGTCCAATATCCCCAAAAAAAGCGCCCTGCCATTGATAGCGAAGTACATTCCCGAACTTCAAAATATCGCCGGCGCCAACGCCTACGAATCGGAATACATGGGGCTCAAGGGATATCAGATAATGGGCGGCACCGGCGAAAACCGGATCGACGCGGTATGCTACCAGGTTTCGACGAACTCGGTCCTCATCGGGAGCGCTTCCATGAAAACCGGGCGACGCAGGGCAAAGGACGGAAAAGTCGCCGGTCCCAGAATAATCGCCGAACCGACGGTATATAGAAGCGCCATCGATTCAGCCCGCAACTGGCGTGACAACGCGGAATACTCCTTCATCAACGTCTCCGGCCTGAAGAACTTCAGGATATCCGACGAGTTTTTCGGCGCGAACTCCGTCGCTACGCTCGGAATCGAAGGCGCGGCGGCTCAGGTAAGAATTTACTCCTTCGGCGACGCGGCCGCCGCTGAAAAGGCCCTTAAAAAGATCCAGGACGAAGGAAACGCCGCGTGCTATCAAAAGGATGATTCCGTCATCACGATCCCGCAGGTCATGAAAAAATAAGCCGTTTCGGCCCGGAAAGCGAATACGACGCGATGTTTTTAAAGATAGACAACTTCAAGAAAAATAAGCCGTTCAGGCTCAATTCAAAGTACAGTCCCACGGGCGACCAGCCGAAGGCGATCGAAAAGATCCTCGGCGGGTTCGAAACCGGCCGCAACGACATCACGCTGCTCGGCGTGACCGGGTCCGGAAAGACCTTCACGGTCGCCAACGTCATCGAGCGCCTCCAGGTCCCGACGCTCATAATCACTCACAACAAGACCCTTTCGGCGCAGCTTTATTCGGAGTTCAAGGAATTCTTTCCGGATAACGCGGTCGAATATTTCGTGAGTTATTACGATTACTACCAGCCCGAGGCTTATATTCCGCATACCGACACCTACATCGAGAAGGACTCCGACATCAACGAAAAGATCGACATGCTGCGCCACAAGGCGACGCATTCGCTGCTCACCAGGAGCGACGTCATCATCGTGGCGTCGGTTTCCTGCATCTACGGCCTGGGTTCGCCCGACGTCTACCAGAAAATGATGGTACTCGTTCAAAGGGGTCGCGACTACGACATCAACTCGCTCCTGCGGCGGCTTGTCGACATGCAGTACACCAGGACCAACCTCGACCTGGCGCGCTCGATGTTCAGGATGCGCGGCGACGCGCTCGAAGTCGTCCAGGCGACGGGCGACGAGGTGATCAGGATCAACTTCTTCGGCGACCAGGTCGAGCGGATAATGATCCTCAACCAGGTCACGGGCGAAATGATCAGCGAGCTCGACGAGATAGTGATATTTCCGGCGAAGCATTACGTCGCGCCCGAGGAAATGCGCGAGCGCGCGATAGCCGACATCGAGAAAGAGCTGGATTCGCGACTGATGGAGCTCAAGAACGAGAACAAGCTCGTCGAAATGCAGCGGCTTTCGCAGCGGACGATGTACGACATCGAGATGATCAGGGAAATCGGATACTGCAAGGGGATCGAGAACTATTCGCGGCTGCTTTCGCAGCGGGCGCCGGGATCGCACCCCGACACCCTTTTCGACTACTTCCCCGAAAATTACATGCTCGTCATCGACGAATCGCACATAACGATACCACAGCTCAACGGAATGGAGCACGGCGACCGCGCGCGCAAGAAGAACCTCGTCGATTTCGGGTTCAGGCTTCCGTCCGCGTACGACAACCGGCCCCTGAATTTCCGCGAATTCGAAAAATATATCCGCAAGATCATGTATATTTCGGCTACGCCGGGCGACTATGAAAAGAAAAGGTCTCAGGAAATGATCGTCGAACAGATAATACGTCCCACCGGGCTTTTAGACCCCGAAATCGTCATACGCCCGACGCGCGGCCAGATCGACGACCTGATCACCGAGATCAAGGCGCGGGTCGAAAAAAAGGAACGCGTCCTGGTCACGACGCTTACGAAACGCATGGCGGAGGACCTGACCACGTATCTTCAGGACGCCGACATACTGGCGCAGTACCTTCACTCCGAGGTCGAAACGCTCGAGCGCACCGAGATAATCCGCAACCTGCGGCTCGGAAAATTCGACGTGCTCATCGGAATCAACCTTCTGCGCGAAGGCCTCGACCTTCCCGAGGTGTCGCTCGTCGCCATCCTCGACGCCGACCGCGAGGGATTTTTAAGGTCGGGCCGCTCCCTCATCCAGACCTGCGGCCGCGCCGCCCGAAACGTGAACGGAAAGGTCATATTCTACGCCGACAAGATGACCGACTCGATGAAGGTCACGATAGACGAGACCGAACGGCGGCGCAAGATCCAGCACGCATACAACGTCGAACACAAAATCACGCCAAGGACGATCATTAAAAATATATTCGAAAGCATACTGCCGGCCGAACTCGATCCGAACGCCCAGATAGACGCGGGGCCGCCGTCGGATGAAATGATCCAGGTAATCGCCGATCTCGAGAAAAAAATGTACGAGGCCTCCATGAACCTCAACTTCGAAGAGGCGTCGGCGCTTCGCGACAGGATATTATCGATGGGCGGAAAGCTCGGGGACCCGAGTCTGGCGAAGAGCCCCGTCAAAAAAAACAGGAAAAGATACTGACCCGCACACGGCAAAAATACTAACCGTTTAAAGGAACGACATGAACATCACCGATTCCAGATCGTACACCGAGTGTTTCCTTCAGCTCGCCAACGTCCTCGACCTCGACGAGAACCGCGACGATTATCACAGCTGGCGCGTAGCCGCGGTAGCCTACACTATGGCCAAGCGGATCGGCAGCCCTAACATGCTGGAAATATTCTGGGCGGGGCTGCTCCACGATATCGGCGCCTACGGCTACAACGACTTTTCGATATCGACGTCGGAATCGCTTTCGAATTTCGAAAGGACCAAGATCCAGAACCACTCGATCAGGTCGCACGATATAATAATCAACGAGCTTCCGGGCGAGGTCCACAAGGTAGCCGAATTCGTCAAGTACCACCACGAAAAATACGACGGCTCGGGTTTTCCCGAAGGCCTGGCCGGAAACGACATTCCTTTCTGTTCGCAGATAATCAAGGTGGCCGACGATTTCGACATCGCCCTTCGCGTAAATCCTAAGCTCCCGAAAGAAACGATATACAAGCTCTTCACCGAGAACATCGACCGCGAGTATTCCAACGAGATAATATCGCTTTTCATCGACACGATGGAGCACGACAATTTTTTCAGGCAGATCGAGCTGGAGGCGCAGGTCCCGGAATACATCAAAAAGATCATGGAATCCCTGCCCGCCTACCGGATGTTCCTCGAAACCGACCTTCTCGAAAAAATCACGGCCGTTTTCGCCCACATCATCGACGCCAAGCACGAAGAAACTCTGGGCCACTCCGGCCGCGTCGCTTACTATTCGCACAGGATGTCGGAACATCTGAACCTGTCCGTGCGCGACCGGGCGAAGGCAAAACTCGCCGGGTTCATGCACGACATAGGCAAAGCGGCGATACCGCGCACGATCCTCAACAAGTCGACCCATCTCACGCCCTTCGAAAAATACACGATAATGGGGCATCCCGTCCTGACGATGGAGATACTTCGCAACATGTCGGTATTCAAGGACATCGTCGAGATAGCCGGCTACCATCACGAACGTCTCAACGGTTCGGGCTATCCGGAAGGCCTTCCCGCCGAAAACATCCCTTTCCTGGCGCGCCTGATAATCGTCGCCGACGTTTACGACGCGATGACATCCGGCCGGCGATACCAGAAAAACGCCTCCAAGAAAGAGGCGCTGGACTACCTGAATTCGCAGAAGGACGTGCTTTTCGACGCCGACGCCGTCGACGCGCTCGCAAGCGTCGCGGAACACGAAATCAAGAACGTTTCGGAAAATTATTGATTTCTTACCGGGCGCGCTGACCGCCAATAACTTTTCAGTTAAGGCCGGCACGAAAAATTTGCCCGGAATTTCTAATGGCATTACTGCATGGCGCAACCTGAAATTATTCGGTAAAAAAAAGCGGTGCATAATGAAAATATACGATATTCTGAATTTTTTCCCAGCCAATTATTTAAATTCCAGACGAACTATTAACGCCCTCACTCTGAAAAATCCCAAACACAAATTTTATAATATCAATTGCTCTGGATTCACAATAGCCGAACTTCTTGTTGCGTTATTCATTTTAGCAATTATATCTTCTATGGTAGAATATGGCCCCGCACCTCCTCGAACAACACCACAAGAAGAAAATATAAAAATGATAAAAAAATCTATTGATCAATATTATGCCGACAGAGGCCGTTATCCCAAAAATCTTATTGATTTGACTCAAACTGCTCATCCATATTTTTCCGAAATACCGATTGACCCCTTAACTGGAACCGCGGATTGGGAAGTTTCAGAATACAAAAACAAAAAAATATGGTATCGAACCACTGACGATAATTATCCCAATGCGCCTGCTAAATGGACCCCCGGTCCTGAAAGTTATGTTTTCGATATCAGGCCAAGACAACAAAAATATCAGTTGGTCGAGGAATAGTAAATGGACATAACTTTAGAAGTAATAGCGTTACTGGCCACTATAATTTATTTAATAACGACTATAGCAATGTGGAAGAAAAAAATTTTCAGATATTTATTAATATTGGTAATTGTGACTATTTTATCTGTATTTTTGAGTAACTATTTTAACAATACCTTTACAGTAAAAAACCGACCAATATTTAAACTTAATTCAAAGATCAATAAATTTAATTACGAAAAAGAGTTTATTAATGATATAAGTAAATTATCTCGCGATCAAATAGAAACCATTATGCAAGCAACGATAGGTGAATTCGATTATCATTTAAAAAAATTAAGCGCCGTTTACGATGATATTAAATATCCCCCTTTTATAGTAAAATATCCAGAATATTTCATGACGGAAGAGCAAAAAATTTTATATATAATAAACTATTTTATTCAGGAACGACTGCCTTATGTTAAATTCAAAGGCGTTCATTTTTCATACAAAACTGAAATCGGATACTTTTTGTTTATTGCAATTGACTTTCCTCAAGGTGAAATTCCTGATAAATATTTTAAGGTCAAAAATAAATTTATTCAAATGTTCATTTCAATTGATGATAAATTTATTGTCTGGAATAATTTAATTAATAAAGAATGAAATATCTCATTAATTATTCCAATGGCAAAAAGATTTCGAAAGTGAATTGTCATGTCTTTTTTTAAAAAATACATAAATATAATTTTTATTGTTTTTTTCATAGTGTATTCTTTGACAGTCTATGTGTTTTTCTATAAAAATGATATTTATCAAGCATTAACCGACGCTGATTTTTATGCAAAAACATATAGATGGTTATTTTTAAATTCAGGCAACAGAAACTATGAGCCTAAATTAATAGATTTATCAGAATCGGTGAATAATTCACTTACTGACGTTACGCCGTTTCTTGATACCCGAATCGATAAAAACAAAAATCTGATTTATTGTTCCTCTCTTCAAATTTCATGGAATGAATTAATCAATAACCTGATTAAAGATCCGATTGGGATTGAAAATCCTCCCGAATACCTCTCCAGACTAAATTTTTCGAAAGAACAAAGATTTATTCCATCGGATAATTCACTTTTTTCAATAGTAGGCGAAGCCGCCAAAGTATACAATAAAGAGTTTTTTATGAATATTAACCATTCATTCGATAATTTAATACCAAAAGTCACTTCAGAAATCAAAATTAAACTTTCTCCTGAAAATATATATGTTGTTTCTTTAATGCTTAAACGGTTGGAATTCAAAAATGAGTTTGAAGGAATTTATGGTCACGAATTCAAGTATAATGATAAAACGGTTCATGTTAAAGCATTTGGCATTAAAGATTATTCATATGAACAACGCCGAAAAGTAATTGGAAAAATAATTGCTTTTCATGACACGACAGAATCAAGAATTAAACCTGAAAAATTCGCTTTAATATTAGTTACTCAATTTAATAGCGATGAAGTAATTTTGTCCAACTTAGTTCCCGAAGAAACACTTGAAAAAACATATAGAAAAATTGAATTACTGGTTAACAATAAATTAAGGTATGAGCCATTCTTTGAAAATTCGTTTTTATCCATACCGGCGATTGATTTTGACGTAATGTACAATTTTGATAAACTTTCAAATAAAAAATTAATGAATGAAAAATTTAGAAATAAAATTTTAGAAAAGGTAGTTCAAAGGATACGACTTAAATTGAATGAAAATGGGACCTTTTCATTGTCACACAAGAATTGGGGAGCAGTATCACGACCTCAACATTACAACATTGACGGCCCATTTTTCATTTATATAAAAAACAAGAGTTTCGACAAGCCATATTTTATGGCTTACATAGCTAACGATGAATTACTTGAAAAAGATTAGAATGTTTCTGAATAGCTTTCTTAACACGGGCGAGCTTAATTTACTTCGTATTCAAAAAATTATATATGGCGGTATATCCGATGAAGAGAATCTTAGTAAATTTTAAATTTACTATTGGACTAGTATTATTCGGATGGTTTATTGGTTTTATATTACCTGCATCACCATCGATATATTCGTCTTTTGTTTTGACAATTTGTGTATTGTTTGGATTGATAATTGATTTTTTATTTTCAAGAGAAAAAACATGTTGTAAATCACTGGTTTTAGGACTATTGATTATGTTCATCTTAGTAATCTTAGTTGAACTCAGTCCTCAAATTACTTATAGATTTTACGGAAGTCCATTATCTTGTGAAAATTGCATTAGGCGTGCTTATAATATTGTAATCAATTTTAATAAATCTACACAAACAAAAGATTTGACTCAAGAAACTAGGGATTTATTAACGATAAAAGAATTATCAAAAAACGGATTAAGAAAATATTCATGCCCTTCAAATTTATGTGATTATTCGATAACTAACAAAGGTGGAGATAATGTGATTATTTACTGTCCGGCACATAAAAGATATTACCCGCCAAAATAAAACTATTATTTAATTCAATAAAAGAACTTTTGGTTAAAGCAAAAAATAATCTTTCGGGAAAGTGATTTCGGAATGCTTGAATATTCGAAAAAGATTTTTTGGGGAGCGATAGTCCTGGCGGTTATACTCCAGTGCAAATTTTCTCACGCGGCGGATTCGTATGAGGTCGATGTTGAATCCGCCCCCATCGACGCTTCGCAACTTAAAGCGACACGATTTACTTCGGCTCTTGATGCGGACATATCGACAGGCGAAAACCTGATCTACTGTCCTGCGCTCCAGGAATCATGCTCAAAATCAATCGATTCGTCATCAATCTTTTTACGCGGATCGTTTAATAAAAATTTATCATGCAATTATAAATTTGATAATTGCGACGAGCCTTTGATTTTTTCTAAAGAGCCAAATATGAGTGTTCCTGTTGAAGCCTTTGGAATTGAATACAAAAAAAGTTTAAAAAAAGAAGAAAGCGAAGGGAAAAAAACTTTAGGTTTAGAATTTGGAGGTCTAATTGGCCAGACAAAACTATTATATTATTACTTCAAGCCTGACGATACTCCATATTACGATTCTATACTCGATCGTAATAAACCGGAAAATTTTTTATTTTTGCCCCGTGGATTTGTAATAAAAATCATTACGGCCGACGATTCCGATGAATTGATCATTTCGACTATTCCAGTTGAGAAAACTCTTGAAAAGACATATGATTTCGTGAACCATTTAATCAGCAAGGATTTTTTTCTTTATTTAAAAGAAGATTCAATGTCAGCCGAAGTTAAAAATATTAAATCAATAATCGTCAATAAAATAAAAGAACAGACGGATGAAGAGGGCGGCCCTGATTTTACATCGTCCAAAAAATTTATGCACGATTTAGAAGATAAGGTGAAGCCATTCAATAGTTCAATTGAAAAAATAAAAATCCCTAAAATAAATATTAATATTTATAACATTAAAAGTGATTTGGAAGAAAGAAACTCAAAAAATATAATACGTAAAATAGATACGCCGGCAAGAAATTTAAAATTAAAAATTAACGCAACCGGCAAAAAATATTCAAATCCTGAAAGTTTTAATAATCCAATAATAGTATTTGGGGCAGGCATTAGTCGTTTTCCATTCAAAACGTTTTGTATCGCAAATGGTCCTTTCATAATTTTTCTTCGAAAAAATTCTTCAAATTTTCCTTATTTTATGGCATATATCGCGAACGAAGAACTTTTGGTCAAAGCAAAAAATAATCCTTCGGGAAAGTGATTTCGGGATGCTTGAATATTAGAAAAAGATAAGCGCTCCCGAATGGCAGGCCCGCCCCGGCGCGAATGAAATTCAATGGCGTCTGAGCGGGCCTGATAAATAAGAATCGTTGAATTAACGCAATGTTATTTTATCGGTTTGATCGTATAAACCCCTTCGGGCGCCAGATCGGCGTTGTAATCCTGATAATAGAGTTTTTCGGCGCCGCGGTCGAAGAAGAACTGCGAGCCGAACGCCGTGGTGACCGGCAGATTGACGGCCGAGGCCACCTTTCCGGCGGGCGAAATGACGGCGACGGTGTAAAAGCCCATCGGGGCGTCTTTCGCGCCGTCCTTCATGAGGTTTTCCTGAATTGAATCGTCGAAGAACGCGACCCTGGCATTGCCTTTCGAGTCGACCGCCAGGAGTTTGACGATTCTGGAAGCCGGCCTGTCGAGTTCGAAGAGTTTTTCAGGTTTATCGGTTTTGACGTCGAGCTTCATGAACGCCAGTTTGCCGGCGTCGCCTTTTTCGATGTAATATAAAATTCCGGACGCGTAATACATTCCGTTGAGCTGCGACGGCACTTCGCGGACGGGCTTCAGGTCTTTATCGAAGACGCATATTTTATTGTTCGTCCAGTCGCAGACCGCGATCGAGCCGTCCGAGTCGAAAGCTATCTCCTCGATCTGGCCGAGCTGGAACTTTTCGCGGCCTGGCGTTCCGAAGGTTTTGACGAGCCGCCCCGCGGAGAGGATATAAATTTTTCCGTTGGCGCGGTCTGAAACGGCGAATTCGCTCACGCCTTTTTCATCGGTTCTCGCCGAAACGCAGGAAAGCCCCATTGGCGAGTCGGCCGGAATCTCTTTTTTCGCCAGCTCGCCAATATTCAAATTCGCGCCGAGCTTTCCATTTTCGTCGAAAAGCTTCAGCGAACGGTTGAACGTGTCGAGGACGGCCGCGGTTTTGCCACCGACGATGCAGAACGCCGACGGACCGGCCGGATAGGGCTCCTCATAACTTTTGACTTTCGAGTTATAACACATCAGTTTGCCGGCGCCGGCACCGAATTTGACCGAAAACGAAGCGGCGTCGAAAGCGGAAGCGGCCTGAAAAGAGCCTGAGACCATTACCGCCAATAGCAGAGCGGACAACTTGACTGAACCGGAAGCGAAGCTTTTGAACATTTATTCGAAAATTCCTTTCAATTCAATTTTTAAGAAGCTCTGAGGACCCTGCAGATCGGAGCGTAGAAAACGTCGTGTTTCCTGGGCATTCTCTGCGATGAGGAATTCGAGAGGGCCTTTCCGTCCATGCACATGATCCCGACATGGGTATCGTTGTCCTTTTTGCCGTCGCCGTTTCTGTCGTATGTGCGCCACGTGACGACATCGCCGGCCTTGAAAGGAGGCGCGCTGACTTCGCTGTAGCCCTTGCCTTTGAGGGCGGTGACCAGATCGGGGACGCCGAGATAGACGCGGTTGAGGACGCCGGCATCTTTGAGCGCGGTCGATACGAATTGCGCGCACGCCTTGGTCCCATAATTGACTTCCGCGCCGCGGAACTGTTTGGAGTTGATATATTTTTCGGCGCAGCGCACGACATTGGCGGCATTAGCCGATCCGCCCGACGTTATAGGGCTACCCGGAGCGCTCGAAGAATCGGCGCTTTTCTGCGTGCCGGAGGCGCTGGAACTTGAACCGCCATTGGAACTGGAATTCGCGCCGGAGGAACTGGAGGTTGAGTTAGAATCGGAATTGGAACTGCCGTTGGATACGTCTGAAGATTCATTCGAATTCGTCGGATTCGACGAAAGCAGGTTCGACGGGCAGCTGGAAAGCAAAGACGACAGAAAATTACCGATCCCGCTGGACAATCCGGCTACAAATTGCTGGATAAAACCGCAAATTCCGCTGAACAACCCTGACAGCATCTTACCGAACGATGAAAACATTTGAGCGAATCCGGATATGCACTGGCCGATTGACGATGATTCGGCGCCGCTGGCGGGAGAACTGGATTTAGGGGAAGCCTCGGGAGCCACGCCCTTGAGACCTCCGAACGGATCGGAAACCGAAGACGAGCCGTCCTGCGCAACGGCAGGCGTAGCGGCAATAATCAATGAAAGAATCAGCACTAAAACGTAGATAGCCCTGAAAGTAGCCCCACCTGACCGCTTCATTTTTTCCATATGTCTCCTCCTCGTCGTTAAGCACATATTAAAAATATTATGTCTATTATACACGAATTATGAAAAATTTGTTCCCGATTTTCTTGTTTTAAATTTCAGATTGAAACGAGCATCTTCTTTGACAGAAGAATCAGCAGGCCGGCGAGTATGAAATTGAAGTCGGTGAATCCTTCGATGTAATTGCCATAA
>Ga0208665_10000171_pt1 | contig 11014 bp, 23 predicted proteins | sample Methanogen_OWC_FD_187365 | JGI IMG/M metagenome (GOLD analysis project Ga0208665, IMG submission 187365) | Enriched soil microbial communities from Old Woman Creek wetland in Ohio, USA - Methanogen_OWC (SPAdes) (version 2) | ecosystem: Environmental > Terrestrial > Soil > Wetlands | place: USA...
CTTCCAAATAGATGCACTCATAACATTCCCAGGACAAACACACTCAAAACAGGCTTCTTCTTCGTCCCACTTTATGACGTAATGCTTTCCAATATGCCATTCTTTGTAGTCAGTACCATCGTAATTATCATAGATCAGGATATCTCCTTCATAGATTTCGTTTCTGTGCTTATCATACAGACTCGTAAACTCCCCTTGTGTCCCTGGTATTATTGGAATGCAAGTTCCTGAAATTGGATCTTTAATTGCGAGTTTTTCAGGAAACATGCTGATTTCGGTTAAGTAGCCATAACGCCATCTTCCATCTATCTTGCTTTTTCCACGGAATTTATGATATCTCATTTTGAAAGCTCCCAAAGTGGATACCTCGGTTCTCCGCAAAAGTAACATTCACTTGGTTCACTTGATACACAATCGAAACTGCTACTGCCTAAAAATCTGCAATTATCACATTCAAAGCCTTTAACTTTCTCGAACATAAGGTTCCATCCAATAGAAACTTGAAAAATTAGTTCTGTTCCACCAAAAACATGTTTATACTCATCTGTTGATCTTCCACAGTCCTTACATCTAATTTCAGCAAAGCAGCAATCTTCATTTCTAGATAGGATTAGTTCGGGTTCTGTTCCGCAGCATTTATGTAGTTTCATTTAAATTTCTCACCGTCCCATTCTTTCCCATAACATTCCTCCATAATCCACAGCATGACAACTTCATCTTTTGTTTTATATTTTAAACAAAACGAATGGTCCTCTTTTACCTTGTCTACGAACCAATTTGCAAATTCCAGCATCACAAGAGATTCAAATTGAATACCGTGTATCCTCTTGTATGTATCAAATTGAATGTCGGTTGTTGGAAAACCGAACGGTATTTTCTCAGCCCTACACATCTTAATATAATTGTCTGAGAAAGGCATAGTTAATCACCCATCCGGTACTGTTTTGCAAATCTATAATGAAAATACAATCCAGTTAAGAGAAGGATATACCCAACGCATCCGGTAATCAACGCTTTGTTTGTAATTCCCAGAACCATTAACAAACCGCTAAGAAGAATTATTATCCAAATGTATGCGGGATCTTTCACGTCCACTCCCCCTTATTCCATTCTTTTCTCTCTAAAACCCACATAGTATACTGCAACCACAAATCTCTAAAATCTTCAAATTTTACTACAGGTTGGATATCGTCTTTATAGAGCCACGCTTCAAAGAATCTGAGGAGATCATGAGCATCGCAGTGAGAAGCTTTCATACAGATGGTTTGAAGTTGTTCTTGGGACAGAATTGGACAAAATCCCCAGAATCTATACTCGTCTATCGGAACTCTGATAGTTTTGTAATCTTCTGATACCGCGAGATTGTAATCTTCTGTTTGTTTTGTGATTAAGTACACTTCATTTTTGAATAATACATGGTCACCGCGTTGGATTCTCAACTCTTTGAAAAGTGGACAATCTGAAGGAAGTGCTAAGAGCATTTTTGTGTATGTGTCTATGTGAATCACTCCTTAATAATTACCAATCTCCACCATCTATACCATATCCGCTTATCTCAGCAGCTTTGTATTCTGGATTCACTCCCCTACTTGGTAACATCATATCGTCATCTCCAGTAATTCTCATAATACACAACCCACTAGAGCAAGCGTAAAACCAATGACGTTTAGAAAGTGTTTTCATCGCTTTATCTAACTGTTTCAAAGCTTCTTTTTCTTTATTAGTCAAATCGTCAAAATTTATAAACAAAGCCATTTAATCACATTTCCTCAATAATTTCTTTCAAAATATGTCTATGACAAAACTTTCCTGGACCTTCCCAACAGACAAGAAATACATCTCTCTCTTTTGAAATGTTTTTTATCTTTCTCATATAACGCATAGCAGACGCATTTGCTTTAATTTCTAGCTTATATAATTCAGTATACCCAAGTGAATTTATATTCCCATTTTTGTAATCTCTTAGTAATTTAAGACTTGGAGCCAACGAGGTATATACAGAGTCACAACCACATTTTTTACTAGGTATTTTCCTAGAGACTGCTATGAAATAGGCATTTGGATTTTCTGATCTTGTTTTGTCAAGGACTGCGAAGTATGTTTCTTTTAACATTGCAAATCATCCATTGAAAAAACAATTCCCCTGCAGTACACTTCTCCGTCTTCCATTATGTCAAATGTTTCATGAGGGATGTCGGTTTCATATGTCCAATCAATATTCCTTTCTCCCCAAATTGCTTTTATTGTCTTTGCAGATTTCAAAACTTGATGAAAATAAGGACAATTTTCATAACATATATCTCTATCAGCATCCCTTGGACAGTCTACTATTCCATTTTTATTTAATCTTACAGTAGTTCCTTGGTATGCCCCCATCTCATCGTATATAGCTCCTTCAAACTCCATCAAATCATCAGAAGCTCCATAAACTACAACTAGATTATTTTCCTTTGCTCTTTTTGATTCGGCTTCTGTTATTTCGTCATCTATTTCTCTGCCATTTAGTAATGCTGCTAGTTCTTTTGTTGTTAACATCATTTCACTTCCTCTTTATCCCCAATGTTCTCTCGTAATCCTCAAATCTCAATTTCACAATCTGCTTACGATCATCTGATCTAATAACAATACCTTCTGACCTTCCACCTTCAAAGTCTATTCCCGCGTTAGATTTACGGTAAGAAGCTAGGAATTCATATGTTTCTTTTATATCAATTGGTATTTCTCTTCCGTAACTGTTTTGTCTAAATGGGACAGAACGTAACCCAAAATCTTTACAAAACCGTATTCTATCATCAGTGTCGTAGAATCCCTGACCTCCATGATCTCTCCATGATGCGATTTGCGCTTTTGGAAATTGGCTGAGCCTGTTGTATTCATTAAAGGTCAGATAATTTACATCAAATACTCTAAAATCCCAATTTTTATTATAGGAATATTGTTTAGTAGATTCCAGATTTCCACCGTAAAGCTCAAAATAAACAGTGTAAACTCCTGTATTGAGCATCATAAACGCTTCTTCAAGTTCTTGACATTTAGATAATATGTCTAATATTCCTTCATACTGAGGATTAAATATTCGATCTCCTTTAGCAGTTAACAGATCATCTCTTGAGCCTATGAAGTAATCAACTGAAAATCCACTCTGTACAATGATTACAGTTCTTATATTGGTCCCGTCTACCTTCTCAGAAACATGATACATCTGATCAGGATTTAGTTCAGTTGTCAATTCTTCTTGTAAAATTCCTTTTCCTGCTATCTTGTGATATGTTTTGATTTCAGGATATTTTGTCATGCTGTTAAGTTTGTCAAAGTCCATTGTTTCACCTTTTAAGTTTCTTATTACTAGTACTACAGTAAGCTATAAATAATTTACTACTAATTATACTAGTAGATGGTAAAAAGAAAATATGTAATTAACAAACAAGGCCAGGTTGTTATTTATCCACCAATACTTATGATTGACGAATTGAGAGAACTTGGAATAAACATTCGTCACGGCGGAGAAGTCGATATCAGAAGGCGTGGTAAAAAAATAATAGTAGAGTTTTTTGAGATATCAATGGAGGAACATGAACACACAGGGAAAAACGAGGAAGTGAATTAATGCCTAGCATCAAACATTGCAGAGATCAAAAATGCAAATATCTAGATTATCCGCGTTTGTGTGGAGTGAAATTATATAGTTATCAGATATGCGCTTATTTTGATGATACCGTTGGGAAAATGCCTAGATTTTTGAGGGCATGTCCTATAGAAGATAAGACGATGACTGTAGATGATATGTTTCCAAAATGAAGGAGAATAAACAATGAAAACAATAAAACAACATACTATAGACCTCTTAAACTACATAACCAAAAACAAGAAAGATCTACTCTACACAGGTTACCTACTAGCAGGAATCTATCTAGCACTTCGTTTAATAGAGGCTGCGTTAATTCTTGCTTATGGGATTCCTAAGTATGAATTTGGAATTGCTATGTTAGTGTTTGGGTTGGCGGCACTGGTTAAACTTCTATTGCAGACTAATAGGTTTGTTATGAGGAAGCTTGATGGTGATATTATGCAAACTCCGATAGTTAACATGAGTAAATTGCCAAAAGACGGAAGTGGAGTTCCAAGAAAAGAGTGATTTTATGTGGACAAATGGGAAATTATTCTGTCGAAAAAATAAATAGTTATTAGTTGATGATAGATTTGAAGAGGTTTGTTATTTGGAGGGAAAATGATAGACGTAACAAAATCCCAAGAAGACGCTCTTGCCCAATTAACAGAGCTGACGAAATACAAAATCAATGAACTGAAGATACCGTTTGAACATACTTGGTTTACCAGGCACGAACTTATGAAAATAACAGACAGGACTCTTTATGCGCTTGTTAATAAGGACTATTTAGTTTATAGGTATCGGGCTGGAAAGGGGACTGTGTATTATAGATTGATAGATGTTTGTAAATTGCTATGAAAAAGAAGTTATTGAAGTTATACGGAGGAAAAAATGATAACCCTTTCGGATTTTAAAAAATTAGACGAGCTTGAATCGGAAATTAAGAAGTTCATATTTGAAAAATGTAAAGAATACAGCGATGCCAAAGAATTAGATTATGTAAGTGAGCACTTTGATGATGATTTTGATTGGTATGAATTTGATGGTCTGTATCTAAAAGTATATTTTGAAGAATACAGGACATACGGTATATCTAATCAGTATTGTTGTACATTACCACTTGATATCCTCTTTGAATCTGATTTTAAAGAACGAACGGAACAAATTGCTGCCGAAGAAAGAGAATTGGAACGCATAAGACTTCTTGAGAAAAGGAAAGCACGTGAAGCAGAAGCAGAAAAGAAACAACTTCGCATACAACAAGAGGAGATTAAAGAACTTAAGGAGTTAATGAAGAAATATCCAGATATTGTGAAATGTGAATCGGTGGTGCAATGACTTCGGGATTATCCGATGAATTCAAAATTGCCTGTGAAATATATAAACACAATCAAGCAAATGAGCCAATTTGGTACTCAAAACTAAAAGATATAATGAGTACTCACATGGACGCAAACACCGTGTCAATGGCACTTAATGTACTATTTGACTGGGGAATCATAAAAGCAGAATATGGAGGCAGTGAGTCTGGAAAAGCTGCAAAACTTTTGTATGTTTCTGAGAGTGCAGAACCGATAATTGAAGAATTATATAGGAAATATTGGAGTGGAAAATGAACACGATAGAAGACCTAATCATAGTAAAACAAATTTTCCAAGAAGAAATAGAAGATTATCAAAAAGAGAGAGAACTATTAGAGGAACTTAAATGTGAATCGTTATCTGAAGATATAGTAAGAATCGGTGAATTATCCAATATAGATAGTGAGATGACTATTCTAAAAAGCAAAATTGCATTCATTGATGAGTTAATTAGCAAAGAGGTAAAATGAAAGAGGATACAAGTTCTGAATGGCTGGAAAAACTGAAAGTTGGCGATGAAATCGCAATATCACATATTAACTTCCTCAGTCACGGTAAGGAGTTCTACACAATTGATAAAATAAAGTCAATTACTCCTGGGACACCGTACAATTTCATAACAACGGAGACTTTTCCATGTGATTTTGAATTATGTGTTTCTGTTTGCGATAAATGGGATTCGCAAATTCATATACTCATCCCGGTTACTCAGGAAGTATTGGACGATATTGAGAGGAACAAACTTTTGAATTATTTAAAACGTGTTGATGAATTTAATTTATCTCTTTATCAGCTTAGACAGATCAAAGCAGTTATAGAAGGACAAAATGACGGAGTAAAATAATGGTAGATGTTAGAGATATATTCATAAAAGACGATGAAATTATAATTAGAAAGATCAGAGCTAGAGTAATAATTGCTTATTGGACTACGTTATATAGTGATGACTTTGCAAAGGATCTTACAAAAGGAACGTACATAGGTACTAAGTATATATCGGAACTGTTTTTGTCAAAAGAAGAAATAGAGGCATTGGAGACTAAAACAAAAAAGAGATTTAATAAACACTACAAGTAGACTTTTAGAGGTAAAACAATGACTTACTCACATGATAACAATATTAAATGCGTAGCCTGTAGACAAGACCCAGTTCCTTGGGAAATAAAACAAATATGTGATAATATTACCAAACTGAAGAATCAAACAGATGAACTTATAGAACTACTTCCTGAAATTCCAGATCCAAAGTCTCTTCGTGATGTATACGATAACCTCGAATCTGATTTTAGGGACTTTGAAATATTAGCTAAACTGAGATGGTATGCAAAAAGCTTTGAAGTTATTGGAAAGCATATGCAGCAATCGGCTATTATAATAGAGACAGAGATGTTAGAGGACGAATTGTGGAGAGAGTAAGTTTAGTGAGGTTATCTCATGAGATGGAAATGTAATCAATGTGCAAAGTATCCAGAAGATCCAAATCCATGTTATCTTGAAAGAGATACTAAAGAGGAAATTAATGCTGCTGTGGAATGTCCATTTTATGGCGATATGGAATGTAGATTTGAGGAAGTAACCGATGTAGTTATTTGCAAGATCCGAGCAAGAGTCGTAAGTTCCTACTGGAAATACTTAGACTCTGGTAAATCAGATAAACAGTTCCTATGGGGAAGAACGGGAGGAATTTGTTACATGGCTTCTCTTTTCCTGGCAGTTGAGGAAATCGGTAAATTGCAGGATAGGACAGAAGAGAGATTCAAGCGGAAGTATGGGGATATTTTGGAGTTAATTCGCAAAGAGGAGAAAACAAAATGAAACTTGAATTAAGAGAATACCCGAGGACTGATGACAAATGACTAAACAAGAAATAATTGGAAAGGTTCTGCAAACATACCAAATAGAACTTACAGAAGATAAAGCAGTACTCTTATCTAATAATTTAAATGTGTTATTAAAGTTAATAGAAGATCCCGAATTCAAATATAAAGAAGTGAAAGTCTCTGATTTATTCGCTGTGAATGTATTTGAGGAAATGAGGGACTTATTAATGAGTTTATTGAGGCAATAATATGAAACTTAAATCCCTAACACTAACACTCATACTAATCATATCCCTATTCTCAGGAACAGTAACGGCAACAGAAAACAAAGATCTTCCGACACAGAAGGAACTTACAACCTTTCTAAATGAGACGCATGTAAGTAAAAATTATACTGGAATTGTATCCCAAAAGGCTGTTACTCAACATCCAGATTGGAAATGGGATATCTGGCAAGGTAAGAACAAAGAAAAGACAATTAGTTTTTATTACGCGGTTGGTAATGCTGGTGGATATGGGAGTATGTATATCTACGATAATGGAACAAAAGTAAACAGTCAGTGCAAAATGAAGAATACATTGATACATAGTTATAACGGAACTAGTGAGTCTGTTGAATGCAATGTAACTGAGACTCCTGAAAAACAAAATGTAACTGAAACTAAAATCAGTGACAACAAGACTAAAGATGACATTGTTACTGTTTCATTTAATAAGTCGTATTTACAGCAAGTAATTGATGCGTTTGCTAGTTTTTTGGGATCGCTGAAGATAAAATAATGGTGATTATATGACATCAGAGTTTAAAATAGTAAAACATCAATCTCCAAGTTATCAATGTGGTTGCGGGGGAACCATCAATGAATACACAGAAGAAAACGAATTAATTGTTAGAAGATGGTTTTACCAATGTGATGCATGTAAAAGGTATTCTGAGTTTGAAGAAATTAAAAAATCGACGAGGAACAAATGCTAGGAACAAAGCACGAATTCACCGCCTTAATTACAGGCGTTCTAGCAATACTTTACATGATGTTCCATAGTTACCCATTCGAAACATGCGGAAAGTACTTTGTAGGGCTTGTAATAGTGTCTCTGATGTTCTCATGTGACTTAGATAAAGAAAATAGCAGGCCATTTAAAAGATGGTGGATATTTGGTTTTATATGGAAACCGTTTGCAAAAGCAGGGCATCGAGAAATACTTCATCATTTTGTATGGGGTCCAGTAATATTGTCTTTAATTCCGTATATTGTTTTCAGGGATTTGTGGGTAATTTATGGACTTGTGACTAGTATAGAATTACATATTATTACTGATAAATTATAATCAACTTTCCTTTTTACATCGGTTTTAAACCGTTTATTCGCCTGTTCCAGCGTACTTTATGCAATGTTAATGTAATTCCCATCAACGTGTATGTTTGATCTGTCAAACGGGCTTAAAATAGCTCAGATTAAAAAAGTTGATATTCCCCATCATGGAGAATATTCAATGATTAAAATATCACTGTTTGTAATACTTGTCAAATCCGCTTCATATGATATGACACCCGCCGTAGCCATTGAGATGTCTAATTTCGTGTTCCTGTCGGGATCTGAAACAGAAACGTAGTTTCTCGCTTTTCTCGGGATGTACATGTCTGCTTGTCGGGACAGGTTGTAAATACCTGTTATTTGTGGTACTGTTATTGTAGTGTCTGTTAGAGTTATTGTTTTTGCGTCTTTGTCTATTGTATAGTCTCCGTGTTTTATTATTGACGTGCTGCCACCTCCTCCAGAAGAACCTATTGTCAATGGAATGGTAACCATTTTCATACCAGTTCCTGTAACCTGTAATGTAGCATTTCCACTAGATAATGTAATATAACTAGTCGGGATTTCTGCTTCCCATATTGCTACAGTTTCCGCGTTCCATATTACAACAGGACTTGTAATTTCTTGGTCTACCCATCCAGTACGCCTGTTTTCCGAGTAGACAAGTGCAACTCCAGGTAAAGGATCGTTAGTTGCTTCGCCTGTGAAATCTGTATAGTCACTAGAGTTCAGAGCGGTGAATCTAACTTTTTGAGTGAGTCCGTTCTTCCAAATAGTTTCGGTCATGCTGCCTCCATCGAGATAAACATCCAGGGGAAGTAATGTTTTAAGATGTCCCATATATCGTCTGATGTTGGAGTTGTTTGATTTGTTATCGATATGTAATTAGTTCTTACTGTTGAATTGATTCCATAGATATTAGAGACTGTTAAATTAACAGAGTAATTTCCTGCTTTTCCGTATGCATGCAAAGGATTTGTTGTATTTGAATCAATTCTACCATCATTTTCGAAATCCCAGTAATAGGAAGTTGCATTTGTAGAATTTGATGTGAATTTCACTTTTAACGGAAATGTGCCATTTAGAGGAATTCCTGTAAAGTTAGCTACTGGCGGATATGTTGGAGCGTTTGTTACATTTATATAATTTATTTTTGTTTCGGTGTCGGATCCGTCCTCGTTGGATGCCCATAAACTTACATTGTACGTGCCCGCGATGTAGTAAGTATGGATCGGATTTGAAGAGTTAGAATAGTTTCCATCACCGAATGAATAGTTCCATGCAGTTGGATTCTCGGAACTTGAATCAGTGAACGCTACACCTAATGGAGCAGTACCGCTTGTAACATTGGCTGAGAAATTGGCTATAGGTGGATTCGACGTATGTTGCTCATTCACATTTATATAAACCGTCGCGGTAGCTGTGGTATAATTAGTCGTATCGGTCGGGGTAAAAGTACAATTAAGTGCTTGCCCGTCTCCCACGTCAAGTTCAGTCCCAGAAGCTGGCTCGTAAGTAAAGGTTCCTTCTATGTTAGCTTCAGCGTTTAATTGGGTATCAGATAACACTGTTCCATAATCAATGTCTGTAGGAGTTTGCCATGTTATAGTCGGGACTGTTTTGTTTTCAGTGTACAAATACAACGTAGTATTTGCAACATATACTGCCACGTAATCCTCATTTTCAAGTGATGTTTTCAGCAGTATACCGTTGTTTTGCTTAGATCCATTTGCAAACTGTTTTACTAGATTAGTTACATCAAACTCAAAGTAGCTAGTATTTGGAACAAGATTTGTAGTTATATTTATAGAGTCATATGGTTTAGTTCCCTGTTGGGTTCCGTCTCTATCAAACCAGTCTATACCAGTGTTTGACCATGATATATTCAGCGTTCTATTGTTCCAATCTACATATGATGCATCCCATGAGGAATTGACTCCATAAACCCCTATAGTAGTGTTATTAGTCCACGAATCAACTTTATAGAACCACGCTGAAGACAATATAGCTTTGTTTATTTTCTTGTTTTCAGGAATGTCGTATAATAACAGGCTTCTATATCTTCCGCTGTCGCGTAGCCCTCCGGTGTCTAGATAATAACTTGTTAATGTCCAATTGCCTGGAAGTTCCTTTACTCTACTGTATGCAGTCGGGAAAATTGTATAATTTTGAACTGACCCAGTGACGGTTATTTGTTTAGTAGTTGTCGATATGCCTTTTGAATTCGTAACTACAAGTGATACATTATAAACACCTGATTGATTGAATGTGTGTGTAGGGTTTGAAAGCGTCGTGTGTGTACCGTCTCCAAAAAACCACTCACTTGTATTCCCTATTGAATCATCCACGAATGAAACAGTTAATGGGGCAGAACCAGACAGTATATCACATGTGAAATTTGCTAACGGGTCGGCTTCCTCGGTGTACAAATACAATGTAGTGTTTAGTATGTAGAATGCCACATAGTCATCCTGCTCTATTTTTGTTTTTAAAATAATACCGTTGTTTTGTTTAGATTTATTCGCGAACGATTCAATTAAATCAGTGACATCTAATTCAATTGAACTGTTGTGAGGTGTTAATGTTTTGTTTATAAGTACGCTGTCAAACGGAGTTGTGCCCTGCGAAACATCATTTTTATCGAACCAATCCATACCAGCATTTGACCAGCTTACTCCATTTGTTCTGTTATCCCAATCTACAGAACTTGTATTCCAAGAAGAAGAAAGACCGTAGACCTCAACTGTTGTATTATTGTTCCAACCATCTACTTTATAGAACCACGATGTAGAGAGTATAGCTTTGTTTATTTTTTTATTGGGTGGTATTGTAAAATTCATTAGACTTCTGTAACGACCACTTTCTTGGAGTCCACCTGTATCTATATAATAGCTTGTTATTGTTCCC
>Ga0208665_10000174_pt1 | contig 10981 bp, 6 predicted proteins | sample Methanogen_OWC_FD_187365 | JGI IMG/M metagenome (GOLD analysis project Ga0208665, IMG submission 187365) | Enriched soil microbial communities from Old Woman Creek wetland in Ohio, USA - Methanogen_OWC (SPAdes) (version 2) | ecosystem: Environmental > Terrestrial > Soil > Wetlands | place: USA...
GGCTTCCCGGCCGACGACTCCGGTGAACGACTCCGGCGCCCAGTAAAGCGGAGTGCCTTTGACGCCCGTCATTTTTTTTGACATCTCCGCATCGAGGAGCGATGAAACTCCGAAATCGGTGAATATCAGTTCGAGCGGCTCGCGAGAGCGAACGAGGATATTCGACGGCTTCAGATCCAGGTGAAGGATATGGTTTTCGTGAAGCGCGCGAAGCGCGGCGGCGATCTCGGAAATAATCCTTTCCGCACGGGCATCGTCGATCCCGGCGGCGATCATTTCCTTTAGAGTGCCGAATTCGGCGAATTCCTGTATTTCGTACCAGCGGCGAGCCTTTTCATAAAACCCGTATTCGATGATGCGCACGATGTGCCGCGAAAGGCTTTCGCTCATTTCCATGGTCTTGCGGAGAACTTCCTCTTTGGGGTTCATTCCGAACCTGTACAGCTTCAAAATATATCTGCGCGATTCTTTTTCGATGAGATAAATATCGGCTTCGCCGCCCGAAGCGTGAAGCTGCTCGAGCGCCCTGAAACTTCTGAACGTTTTCATCCGTTGCGAATCTTCGCGCGACGCACAGCCGCCGTCCGATACGGTCGCATTTTCGTCGCGCAGCACCCGCCCCGGATCGACGAGCGTTTCGCGTCCGTCGTTTATGCCGTTGTTTCCATTATCGTTCTGACTCATTTGAAGTGTCATTTTATCATAATTTTACAAAAATAAAAATAAGAATGCCCCGTTTTAATTAAAAAACAGGGCATTTATGATTTTTGGAAACTCATGTACCCGCAGATGCGGCGGGCGTTTGTAATCTCATTTTTTCCTATTTGAACAGGTTCTTAAAGCCTTCGACGATTCCCTTGAAAGCGTTTTTAATTGATTCGAATATGCCTTTGATGCTTTCCCCGATGCTTTTGAAGGTTTCTTTGACCTTGCTTATGCCGGCCTTGATGCCGGTGGCGATATTTTTGACGCCGTCGGAAGCGCTTTTCAATCCTTCTGAAGCGGTCTTGCTGACGCCTCCGAATATAGTGCCGAGGTTATTTAAGCCGAAATCGATTACCTTGCCGGGATTTTTGAGGGAGTAATCTATGGCGGCGTCGGCGTACTTTTTATCAACTATATTGCTCTGGACTTTTTCCTTGTTGGTTTTTACATAGTTGACCACGCTGTCGCGATTTTCGGAGACGTACTTGAGGGCGAGAGATTCGGTCGTCGAAAGACCGGCTCCGATTTCGTTCTTGTGTTTGATTATATAGTCGATGACCGCTTCGGGATTGGCCACGAAAAATTTAGCGGCGGCTTCGCGTTTGTTGCCGTTCCAGAGGTCGGAAGCCACGTCGCCGGGATTTGAGGCTAAATACTTCAATATGGTTCCGGGATTTTCCAGAGCGAATTTGAAGGCGTATTTATTCAGGAATGCGGTGAGCGCGTCGTTGCTTAAGGATTCGCTTCCGACGGCGGCCTTGCCGTTTGATGCCGATGCGCTTGTCGCGGTAGCCGGTACTTCGGCCGGAGCGGTCGTCGTGGTTTCAGGTTCCGACGAGATGCTATTGTTTCTCAGGTTGTTGTTCAGGTCGTTGATGCCGGCGTAGAGCGCAGCGGGAGCGAAAATGAGATTGAGGGCGAATACGATGAGAATAATGTTTCCTGTAACCTTCATGTTTTTCTTCATAGTAACACCGCCTTTTATGATAAAAATTTATTGTTGTTTCGAACTTCGCGTTTATTTTTTTCGAGGACGCTTACACTTATTATACTAAACATGACGGAAAAATGTTCAAATATTTTTTCCGACCCAAAAATTATCGTTGTTGTAAGGAATATGTGGGCATTTTTGACATCCGGCATCTCGCCGCATTGAAAAAGTTGAATAATAATCTATCATCTGTTATTATAATATTACATTTAAAGGCGGTAATGAAAATGAATAACGTAAAAAAAGGATCGGGTTTCAAGAGAAAAGACGGCGCCGCCGGCAATGCGGGCGCCAACAATCACGGCGGGCGCGCGCCCGGAAAATTCGGCGGCAATAAGAATACTCCTTCCGGCGGTTTTCAGTCGAAAAAATGGCAGCCGAAAGAACGCCACCTCGACGAACATATGCCGCACGAAAATCGCGCCGACGAATCACGGCCGCAAAAACGCCATTTTAACGAACGCGGAGCAAAACCGGCGCATGTGAAAGAGGACAGGCGCTTCGGAGACCACAAGCCTTCCAGGGAAAGCAAATCGTCCGGCGGTTTCCAGCCGAAAAAATGGCGGCCGAAAGAACGCCACCTCGACGAGCATATGCCGCACGAAAATCACGCCGACGAATCACGGCCGCAAAAACGTCATTCTGACGAGCGCGGCCCCAAACCGGCGCATTCGAATGAAAACAGGAAGTTCGCCGATCGCAAACCTTCCAGGGAAGAGAGGCCTTTCGCAGAAAGAAAACCGTTCAATCGCAACAAGCCTGAAAAAGGTTCCGACGCAAGGCGTCCCAAAAGCGAGCGCCGCGAAGGGCCCCCTGAAAAGGCGGCTTTCGGGAAGGGGCCGCGCTTCAGCGCCAGGCCCGCGACCGTATCGGGCCCCGGAAAATCAGGCCCGGCATCTTCGGCCCATGAGAACCGTCGCGCGAAGTACGCTTCGCGTGAAGAGAAGCAGGAAATCCGTCCCGCCGCCGGCAAAGACAGAAACCGCGAAGACGGCAAAGCTAAAAAAAGCATGCCTTACAGCTCTACCGTCGGAGTGTGCGCGCTCTACCGGGCGCTTTCCAAGATGTCGTTTTGCTCCCGCAGCGAAGCGAAGGAGCTCGTCATGTCCGGAAGCGTCAGCGTCAACGGCATCGTCGCGACCGAAATTATGGCCCCGGTCAATTTGAAAAAAGACCGCATAGTAGTTTCGGGGAAACAGCTGCGCAGAAAAGCGTTCAAATATGTCGCGCTCAATAAACCGGCCGGATACGAAACGACAAAACCGCGCGACGAAGATAAAAGCGTAAAAACGATATATGAGTTTGTCCCCTGGGCTATCACATCCGGACTCAATCCGGTCGGAAGGCTCGATAAGGATTCGCGCGGGCTGATCCTTCTTACCAATGACAACGATTTTCTCGATATGGTTTCGGGCGATTCGCACAGGATCGTCAAGTGTTATCTTGTCAGGACGGACCGCGAACTGAACGAAGAAGAACTCGAAAAATTAAGGTGCGGGGTCGTAATACGCGCGGACGGAGCTTCGCAGGTTAAAACGAACCCTTGCGTGATAATCAAAAAGAGTCTCTTCGAATATGAAGTCAGGATAAAACAGGGCCTCAACCGTCAGATCAGGAAAATGTTCGAAACGCTGGATGCAAAGGTGACGGACCTTTTCAGGTATAAAATAGGCGAGCTGGATATAAACGAGATTGGTATCGAAGAAACTTTTTATACCGATATCAAACCTGAATCCGTCTTGCCGGAATTTGAAATTTTGAAAAGAAAACAGATGTAATCGATCGTGTTTTCGAGCGTAATTTGAATGCAGGAAAATGTAGTAAAATTAAACAATGTCGCTGAATTGTTCAAAAAACAGATTTCCAATATTCAGGTGTGATTGATTCACGTGCCGCGAAATTATATAATAAAAAAGTTAAAAGTGTCTTTGCTGATGTAATTTAGAATTATTAACGCTTTTGACGGTGAGGCGATCACAAATGGCACATAAATTGCTTTTTATAATTTGATTTTTTTGTTAATTAATACATTTGTTGGAACCCATGAGGAGGTATAAAATGATCAGGAAAAAAACTTCGGACGCGGTAGACGAGCCCGTTAAAAAGACGGCCTCCAGGAAAACAACGGCGAAAGTATCGGATTCCGTTCCTGAAACCGCGAAACCCGCCGTGAAAAAGGCCGCGAAGTCTGCCTCCGGGCCGGCGGCAAAAACTTCTGAAAAGAAGACTCCGAAGATATCGTCAAAAGAGACCGTTTTGGAAAAAACTGCGTCTGAAAAGGCCCCGAAGCCGGTGGCGAAAAAGCCGGCGGCCACGAAGACAAAGGGAAAGGCGGCTGTGAAGATGACTGAAAAGAAGACTCCCAAAGACAACACCGGCTCTATAATAAAAAAGGTTAAGCCTGCCATTACTTCGGATGAAGTTCAGGTTTCCGTCAGCAAAGTCAGAACGAAGAAGGCGAGCGTTTCGGGAGCCGGAAAAACGGCGCCCAAAAAGGCGGTCAATGGAAAAACGTCGATGAGCGAATCCGAAAAGACGGCGAAGGCTTCGAAATCGGTAAAGATAGAAGTCGAAAGTCCGCTTTATCCCAAGAGCCCGACCGCCGTTACTTCTTCCCATACGGAAAATATTTACGGCCGCCATTATATTATCGATACCGCCCAGGACCTTCCGCAAAATTACGGCAAGGACAGGCTCGTCGTGCTCGCACGCGATCCCGAGTGGATATTCGCTTTCTGGGAAATTTCCGAAGCGCGCATGGAGGACCTCAAGAGGGCCCTGAAATCAGCCGAGCTCCCGAAAGGCAAGATCATCAGAGTGTACGACATTTCCGAAAGCGGCTCGGAAGCCGTCGATTTCTTCGACATCGAAGTTTCCGGTCCGGCTTCGTCCTGGTATATCAACGTCAGGCCCGACTCGGTTTATAATCTCGAACTCGGCGTCAGGAGCGCCAGCGGCGAGTTCATCACCGTCCTGAAATCGAACCCCGTTTCCACCCCGCGCCATGGCATGTCGCCTAACGTCGACGAGAAATGGATGATCAAGGACGAGCATTTCGAAAAGATATACGAGCTTTCAGGCGGTCACAGCGTCGGAATGAGCTCGGCCGACATCATGCAGGCCATGGCCCGCGGAATGAAGCCCGGAGAGTTTTCCGAGATCAACCCTCTTTCATCTCATGTGCTAGGAGCCTCGTCGGACACATTTTCATCTGAAATGATGCAGGCTAAAAAGGAAGAGGAAGAAAAGAAACTCGAACGCAAATTCTGGATGGTAGTCAATACCGAATTGATAGTTTACGGGGCGACCGAGCCCGACGCGTCCGTCACTATAATGGGGACGCCCGTGAAACTGCGTACGGATGGGACTTTTTCCATAAGGTTCGCCCTCCCCGACGGCGACATCGACATTCCCGTCAAGGGCGTATCGGCCGACAGGATCGACGAAATAACCATAACACCGTCGGTCCAGAAGCAGACCAGCTATCACAAAAAGTAAGGAGTATTCAATGGAAAAAGGGTACATTTCGATGGTGCTTCATGCTCACCTTCCTTATGTGAGGCACCCTGAATACAAATATTTTCTCGAAGAAAACTGGCTGTTCGAAGCTATTAACGAAACATACATACCGCTTTTGCAGTCATTCGATTCGATGAAGCGGGACGGAGTCGATTTCAAAATCACGATGACGCTGACTCCGTCGCTCATGGCCATGCTTTCCGATCCGCTTTTGCAGGAGCGTTACCTGACACACATCGGTTCGCTCATCGAGCTGGCCGAAAAAGAAGTGGTCAGGACGCAGCTGATGCCCGATTACAACAGGGTGGCGAAGATGTATCTCGACAGGTTCAGGTTCAATCGAGCGATTTTCGCCGATCGCTATAAAAACAACCTTATCACCGGCTTTCGCGATTTCCAGGAAAGCGGCAATCTCGAAATAATCACATGCTGCGCGACGCATGGCTTTCTGCCGCTGATGTCGGTCAACGAACGCGCCGTCGAGGCACAGATCAAGATCGCCGTCGATTCGCACGAACGCCACATGGGTCGCAAGCCACGCGGCATCTGGCTCGCCGAATGCGGATATTATCCCGGAGTCGACAAGTTCCTGAAAAAATACGGCATACAGTTTTTCTTCACGGACACCCATGGAATCCTCCACGGCAATCCCAGGCCGAAATACGGTGTTTTTGCGCCCGTGTTCTGCGAATCGGGGGTCATGGCGCTGGGGCGCGACATAGAATCTTCGCGTTCGGTCTGGAGCGCCAACGAGGGCTATCCCGGCGACTACAACTATCGCGAATTTTATCGCGACGTCGGTTACGACCTCGATCTGGAATATATAAAGCCTTACATTCACCCGGACGGTATCAGGATAAATACCGGCATCAAATACTACAGAATCACCGGCAAGACGCAGCAGAAGGAGATCTATAACCCGGAAAAAGCCGCCGGAATGGCGCGGGAACACGCCGCCAACTTCCACTTCAACCGCACGAAACAGGTCGAATATCTCGGCGAATTCATGGACAGGAAGCCGCTCATAGTTTCGCCATACGACGCCGAGCTTTTCGGTCACTGGTGGTACGAAGGCCCACTGTTCATAGAAAATTTCATGCGCATTGCCGCCGATAAAAAGAGCCTCGTAAAGCCGGTAACGCCGATGGAATACCTCGAAAAACATCCCAAAAACCAGGTCGTTACGCCTTCGTTCAGTTCCTGGGGGCACAAGGGATATTCCGAGGTCTGGCTCGCTCCAAGCAACGACTGGATATACAGGCACCTGATCGAGATCGCCGAACGCATGGTCGAACTGGCCACCTATCATCAGAGCAAGAGCTCGGACCTTCTGGTCAATCGCGCTCTGGCGCAGGCCGCCCGCGAGCTCCTTCTGGCCCAGAGCTCGGATTGGGCGTTCATCATGCGCAACAACACGGCCGTCGAATACGCCGTGAAACGCACGAAGGACCATATCAACAGGTTCAATTCGCTCTACGAGCAGATCAAGAGCCAGCGTATCGCGCCTGATTTTCTCCAGGCCCTGGAATACCACGACAATATATTCCCGGATATAGATTACAGGATATATTCCGTATAAATAAAAAGGGGCCGTCTGAAAAGACGGCCTCTTTTTGATAAATCGCCCGATTTATTTTACTTTTCGCATCGAATATTAAAGATTCGTCATTATTCCCGAGACATGTTTGTATTCGGCGCTTTCCTTGCCGAGAAGGCCCAGCAGCTTCGTGAAGGACTCCTTCGCGTTTTTTCCGTCCTTCTGTTTCATGTAGCACAGGCCGAGATAATAAAGGATTTCCTGGTTGTCGGGAAGGTTCTTGAGAGCGTTGCTGAAAACGGTTATCGCGTAAGGATACTGGTTTGAGTTCATGTACATCTTGCCAAGGGAGACATAGCCGCCTGGAAAATTAGGCTTGAGTTTCATGGCGCTTTCGTAACACGTCTTCGCGCTCTGGAGATTTTTTTTGAATTCGTATATCGTTCCCAGGGCGTGATACCCTTCGGCTAAATTCGGATTGAGCTTGACGGCCTTGTAGACGTATTTGAACATCTCGTCGACGTTCTCGAGCGCCTGGTAGCATAGGCCGAGCTTGAAGTTGAGCTCGGCGTTGTTGGGCGACTCGGTGACGAGCGTTTTCAACTCCTCGGCAGCGCCAAGATAGTTGTTGGTGATGAAATAAACGTTTGAAAGCGTCTCGCGGGCCTTCTGGTCCTTGGCGTTGTATTCGACCGCGGCGCGAAGTTCGGTTATGGCTTCGGGGACCATTTCGTTGTTAATGAAAAGATCGATCAATTCGTGGCGCAGATCGTACCTTTTCGGTTCGAGAGCGATCGCCTTTACATAGAAGAGCCTGGCTTCGCCGGTCTCTTTAAGAAGCAGGAGGCATTTGGCCATGCCGAACTGGAATACGCCGTTGGCCGGCTCTGCGTCGACGGCTTTTTGAAGTGACGGTCTGGCTTCTGACGCCCCGCCGCTTTGAGATAGAAGTGCCCGGCCGTATTCGTAATGTAAAACTGGATTCTTATCGTTTTTGGCTATGCCGGATTTGAGGGTTTCGAATGCCTTAGCTCCGTCTTTGGTCGCCATCTGCGTTTTCGCTAAAGTTACATATGCTTCGGGGAATTCGGGAGACAGGTCTACGGCTTTCTGGGCCATTTCGGCTGCTTCCCTGGCGCGGCCGGCGGCGAGGATCTTGAGAGACTGCTGATTGTAGGCGACGGAAAGGAGTTTTTTAGCCATTACGTCGTAGGGGTTTTTGCCGAGTTCCTTTTCGAGTTTCGAAATGCTTTCCTCGAATTCGAGATCCCGGAGATTTCCGGCAGCTTCAAGAACGCCGCGCGAGATCATTTCTTCATGTTTTTCGTTGTTGTTTTTTTTCGCGACGACGACTTTTTTTTCAGGCGGATATTTCAATTCCCAGATGGCATTGAAAGTGGCGATGAAGAAAAACAGCGCGAACGCGGAAGCGAAAGCTATTTTGATTCGCCTCATGACGAGGGCGCGGCTATCCTCGTTTTGCATGCATTCGCGGAATGATTCGATTTTCTTCCCGATGAATTTGCCGAATTTTGCCAGATAAAATTTTACCTTAGGGACGAAGTCGTCGGGAGCCAGCTCTTCGATCATCGCTTTCTGCTCCTCGGTCAGCGGAGGAGGGGCGTCGGTGATGCCGAGCTTTTTCAACGTTTCGATTGCCTGGTCCTTGATGATCTTTTCGGAATCGTTCTTGCATTCCTTGATCATCGCGACGGCTTCTTCCGTCTTTATTTCTGAAAGGACGAAGATCGTCGAGCTTCTGATCCATGGCTTGTCGGATGTAATGAGCTCCCGGAGGCGCGACATGACCATCTGCGCGATGTCTTTTTTCGTCGAGGAGAACTTCCACAGCGCCTTGCAAACGTTTGCCTTGACGCGCGAATCTTCATGAAACAGAAGCCTCGTCAGAGGATCGATGGTTTTATCTGAGCCGACCGACTCGAGAGCTTCTACCGCGTTCGCGACGATACGGCTGTCGGGAACTTCGGTAAGCTTCAGAAGCCTGTCGAGGTGCTTTTCATCGCAGAGTTTGCCTAAAACGGCAACTATGGTTGATTTTACGAGATGATTGGATTCCGCGTCCAGCTCGGAAAACAGCTTGTCTATTTTTGCGCGGTCCTTTATTTTTTCTATATTCTTGAGCCTTAAAATCTTTTCGCGCGTATCGTCGGATATCGCGACGGTTTCGTCGGCGTCGGGTTTTTGAAATTTGGTTTTGAGCCTGATTATGGATTTTTTAGCGTAGAACCTGACTCCTGAGCTGGGGTCGGTCTTCATCTTCGCCAGTACGCTTATCGCGGCTTCGTCTTCCGAGTCGCCCAGAGACATGACGGCGGCCAGGCGCACTTTTTCTTCGTCAGAGGAAAGGTCGACAAGGTAATCATCGATTTTTTTCATTGCTTCAAACCTCGCGGAGTTTTTCTACGCACGATCAAGCCGCGCTTGCGCACAACGCCCGGTTTTTTGGCCGGCGCCCGGGGAGTATGTAAACACGCTTATATTTCATTATTTTCGAGCGCATGTTGACAATGGTCAAAAAAATGATAAAATTATTCAATATGATCATGATAATCATACCAAAAATATTCGCAGATGTAAATAACGGTGAAAATTTATGAAAAAGTTTAAATTCATTTTCCTCATCGCGGCGGTTTCGGCGTATGCCTTTTTTGGAACGGTCGTTTCGCTTTCAAGGGCCGCTGACACTGACGACGAGCTCATGCAGAAGGTCAACGCCAAGCGCAAACCGACCTGCCGGAGGGTGAAAGCCAGGATAAATTCAGCGCTCGATCTGTTTCTCGCCGAAAACACCGGTTTTTCTACGGCCGAGGTGTCGGTCCAGCAGCTGGTTGAAAAAGGCTACCTTCGTTACGAACCAGCCTGCCCCGAAGGCGGAAAATATATGCTGGAGACTTCCGGCGGCGTCTTTGTTCCGATATGCGACAGGTGTGACGGCAGGAAGAAAAATCCCGACGCCGCTTCTTTGAAAGCGGCCGGGGCCCTTCAGGAGCCGCTGGCCGAAACGACGGAAGTTTCCGCCGTCAAAGGAAACGCGAAAAAAGGCGATACCCTTGAAAACAGGATAGACAGATATCTGGGCAAGGACGATCTCGAGCTTCTGGAATCCGGCAAAAAGAAGCAGGAGTCCGATTCGGCCGCAAAGACTTCCGAGACGCAGACGGCCCTGAAAACCAATGCGGCCGGAACGGACGAGGACCAGATTACATCCCTGGCGGATGCGAGCAAAAACAACGGAAAATCGAACGAGGCCCCGGATTCCGAAGCGGGCGGTCCCGAACAGATCCAGTCCGCCGATGTTCCTATTCTCAGCAGGGGCGCCCGCGATTATCACGCCGAGGCTCTCGAGCACGCCCGCCGCGGCGAGGTCGACCGCGCCATAGAAAAATTTCAAAGGGCGATCGAACTTTCGCCGGACTCATTCACTTACCATTACAATTACGGGCTTTTTCAGGCGAAAATCGAGAATTACGACCAGGCGTATGTCCTGTTTCAGCGAGCGCTGAGGTTGAACCCGGGCAACAAGAAGGTCCAGGAAATGATCGAAAAACTGAAAAAAGCCTTATCTTCGAAGTAAGAAGCGGTTTTTCACGTTTACTTTTTCAGCCGCGCGCCGTCGCCGATTGAATTATATTCGCGTGGGTGCGCGGCGAAAATTCCGGTCGTCGAACCTCGAAAATCCGGTTATGTGAAATATAAGAAAGGAGCCCGCGCCGGGGCTCCTTTTAATTTTACGCCGGTTTTTAGTTTATCTAGAACGTGAAGGGGAGGCCGATTCGCGATTTTTCGATGAGGATGGGAAGGATTTTCGCGACGTTCGACCCGGAAGTCAGGGGGGTTGGAAGCGCGAAGCGTTTGTTGACGCGCTCTATCGTACCGATGACTTCGACTTCCATGAAGTATTTGGTCCCCACGGTAGGTTTGTCCTTCAAAGTTAGTACCCATATCGGCCCCTTGCGTGTCTGGATGTTCATGCCCATGTAGCTGGCGCCCTGGACGGGTATTTCAGGGAACACCCTGGCTTCGATGACCTTTCCGGATATGAATATGGCTTCACCGTCGACTTTGGTCAGGTTCTTTCTTATCTGAGCCAGGTCATAGGTGAGGCCGAACCTTACCAGACACCAGAAGGCTATGGCGACGACGAACACCCAGAAAATGGCCTGGGCGACGAATCCGTGTTTGTTGCCGGATTTGAATATTGTGTTCAA
>Ga0208665_10000176_pt1 | contig 10961 bp, 9 predicted proteins | sample Methanogen_OWC_FD_187365 | JGI IMG/M metagenome (GOLD analysis project Ga0208665, IMG submission 187365) | Enriched soil microbial communities from Old Woman Creek wetland in Ohio, USA - Methanogen_OWC (SPAdes) (version 2) | ecosystem: Environmental > Terrestrial > Soil > Wetlands | place: USA...
CGGCGTTCCGGGCGATCTCGCGCGTGCTCGACGAAGCGTAACCTTTTTCCGCGAAGAGCTCGAACGTGCATTTTAAAATGTGTTCGTGGGTCGCCTCGAAGCTTTTTTTGCACAAGCGCACGAACTTCTGCTCTTCATTTTCATTTTTTTTGCCCGCGCTCGAAGGCTTTTTTATTTCTTTCGCCAACGGGGCGCGGGCGTCTTTTTTCGTGGTCTTTCTTTCCGCCATATCCATCACTGCCATTTTTTGTAATCCGGCCATCATTAAACATTTCTTGAAAACCGGCCCTTCGGGTACTTCCCGTCCGAAGGACGAGCGTCTCGTGCGCTCCCGGGGGCAAGTTTTTTAATTAGCAATATATAGCACATATCGGCTGCCGGTTAAATTAATTAAGTAAGTGTTTACTTACTCCATTTTTATTTTAGCATATCGCGGCCGCCGTGTCAAGGAAAAATACAGAAAAAAGTCCGGAAAAAAAATATAGGCTCGCCCGCGCCAAATTTCGGCCGATTATTGAAGTGTAAAATTGTATTTATAATATTGGAATTCCCGGCGACGAACGCTGCCGGGAATCAATGCGGGATATGGAAAAAGCGATGAAAACCATAATGAAAAAGCGATATTTTCTGACGCTGTGCCTGATTGCGATGGCGAATTTGTTCTTATCGGGCTGCGGTAACGAACTCCTTCAATCCGATAATATCGTATTTAATTATAACCAGGCGCAGCTCGAACAAACCTTTTTTCGCAAACTGGGCATCAGGGCCGCTGCGACTGATTATTACGAGTATAAATTCGGCAAGCCTCAAAAAATCAGGCCCGCTAGCCTTAGGGAATATAGTATCCACGGCAATTTGACCAGAGAAACGACTTACGATTCGAAAGGTTTTGTCCTGAACCAGAATTCATACTCATACGACGCGCAGGACTATATAACCGAAAAAACCGTTTACAACAATATCGGAACGATCGAGACCCATATTTCTTATAAATATAACCCGGCGGGAAAGGTCGAAACGGAACTTCTTTATAATTCCGCCGGAAAGCTTCTGGAAAAAGGGATCGTCAAATATAATGAAACCGGAAACAAGACCGAGGAGGTTTTTTATAACGCCGGCGGGAGCGTTGAAAGCAGTATAATATATGAATATAACGGCGGCCTTCTGAACGCGCAGCGTAATTACAATTCAAACGACGTCCTTGAATCGGAAATAAAATATTACTATGACGCGTCCGGCAACAAAAACAAAGAAGAAAAAACGGCCGGGCAGACCTTAGAAGTGCAATTGTATTCAAACAAACTGCTCACCGAGCTATACGAATCCAATAACGGAATTCTCGTAAATAAATGGATTTACAAATACGATTCGAACGGGCTCCTCCTCGAAAAAACCGGATACAATCCCAATATCGTGATCGACGAACCAGTCAGCGCCTATATTACCACTTATTCAAAATATTAAATATAACTTGACCGGAAATAATACAGCGTGAATAAAAAATTGGCAAAGCAAAACACAGCATGTGTTTGTTCGCCACTTCAAAATTTCAATCTAACTTGATTTTTTTCAAAATTCGTGTTATAGTCAATATAATTTTCACATTATAAAAACTTGCAGGATTTTAAGTGTAAACGATGAATATAGGATTTTTTTTAAAAAAGATCAGAACCGAAAAAGGGCTCACTCTTAAAAACGTGGCCCAAAAAATCAAATTGACCGCAAGCCTGGTTTCACAGATAGAAAATGAAAAAGCTTCGCCTTCGCTAAGTTCTCTGGAAGCTATCTTGAAATATTATTCGATCAACATCTCGGATTTCTATAAACAGATAGAACAAAAAGAATTATTGTTTTTGCCGGATTCGGAAGCCGAAACTCTAGAAATCAAAAATGCCGGATTAAAGCTTAAACTGCTCGCTTCAAAACTCGCAAACAATTCTCTCGAAGCATATATTGTCGAAATGTTCGTCGATGCCAAAATCAGCGTGGAGACAACGGATATCGCTCTCAACGGCGAAAGATTGATATACATCATGTCGGGCGAAGCGGAAACAAAAGTCGAAGAAGACATATACCTTATGAAAAAAGGCGATTCGATAAATTTCAAGTCTTTTCTGAAATGCGTCATCAGCAACAAAAAAAGAAATGAAACATGCCGTTTCATAATCGAAGGAACGCCGCATTTATTCAAAAACCTTCTTTTAACAGGAAAATAAACGATCCACGTCATCCCCGCGAAAACATATTTACGGCGCCTGCACCGCAATAAAATTACACATCGTTCAATTCCATCTTTCCTTTCAGACTTTTCTCGCCGCGAAAGCCTTAATTCGCCTCTCCCGCCCGCACCGGCGGCAGTCTTCTTATGCATTCTTTCATCATTTCATTTTTAAAACAGATATAAAAAGCCGTCCTATCACTTCAACGAAATTTTATTTGTTTTCCGTTTCGTTACAGTTTCATTAAAGCGAATTATAACTTTTTTTCGTTTTCGCTAATTAATCAACAGTTTTTTTTAAATATAATTTGATTTTTTTGTTTTCTCGTGTTATAATTTAATTAAATTAAAGTTAAATAGTTTTTGATCGAATCCAAAAAATTCACAAAACTTTCAATTTGAAAGTAAAGGAAGTGTTATACATGAAAGATAAAAACAAAACGAAAAATGAAGCGCCGGGCGAAAACGAAATCAACGCAGATAATAAAAGCGAAACCATCGATAAAAACAATAACTATAGCGCCTCCGAAGGGCCGGAATTCAAAAAGATGTTATTGCCGGTCATTATATGCATCATAATTTTAATTATTTTAAAACTTTCAGGATTTTAAGTGAGGGCCATGAATATAGGCTTTTTTTTAAAAAAGATAAGGACAGAAAAAGGGCTCACGCTCAAAGACGTGTCGCGGGAAATCAATTTAACGACGAGCCTGATTTCACAAATAGAAAACGAAAAGACTTCTCCTTCCCTGAGCTCTCTGGAAGCCATCCTTAATTATTACTCGGTAAATATCTCTGATTTTTTCAGGCAGGTCGAAGAAAAAGAAATAATATTCATGCCGAATTCGGAGATCGAAACCCTCGAAATCGGCAGCACGGGAATAAAACTGACGCTTCTTGCCTCAAAGCTCGAAAGCAGTTCTCTGGAAGCCTACATCGTCGAAATGCGCCCGAAATCGACGATCACCGTTGAAACTACCGAAATCGACCCGGATGGCGAAAGAATGATATACATTATGTCCGGAGAGGCCGAAGTGAAAGTCGAAGAAGCCCTGTACTTAATGAAAAATGGCGATTCAATAAATTTCAAATCGTTTTTAAAATGCAATGTCGAGAATAAAAAAGCCGATGAAACCTGCCGTTTCATTATCGAAGGCACTCCGCATTTATTCGGTCGTTTTCTTCCACCAAAGAACGAGAACTCGTTAATACGGTAATATTCAAAGATACAACCTAACAGGAATTTTATTAGTTAAGAGGTAATATTGGCTGAACTGTACATAATAATTCCATTCATATTCTTGTTGCTTTCGGTCGCATTAATGCCGCTTGTTAACAAACATTTCTGGGAAAAAAAATATCACTGGTTTTCATTTATTCCAGGAATTATCGTTATTTTATACTACGCCCTTTTTCTTAATAATTTTCATAGAGTAATGGAAACCTTCCATGAATATTTTTCGTTTATTTGCCTCATCGGCAGCCTGTATATCGTCACGGGCGGAATCCTTATAAAATTCGGAAACAAAGGCGGTCCGCTCGTCAATTCAACTATATTGCTCATAGGCTCGCTACTTTCGAATCTCATCGGGACAACTGGCGCTTCCATGCTGTTGATCAGGCCGTTTATTCAGGCAAACAAAAAAAGGCTGCGTGGTTACCTCGTCGTTTTTTTCATCTTCACAGTCAGCAATATCGGCGGCGCGTTAACGCCTATCGGCGACCCGCCTTTATTTCTGGGGTTTTTAAAGGGAGTTCCATTTTTCTGGGTCCTTGAAAATAATTATCACATATGGATTACTACTATTTCGATTATAATAGCGACGTTTTTTATAATCGATTTTCACTATTACAACAAAGAAAAACATTACCTTCCCGGCGCTGAAAAAATCGAAGAAAACAGGGATTATCTGGACGACGACCTTCCGATGGCGATCCAGATTTATGGTTTTTCGAATATAGTCATACTTTCAGTCGTAGTCATATCGGTATTCTGGCCTTCGCCTTATCGCGAGATCGTAATGATACTGGCTTCCATCGTTTCCATGAAGATCACACCTGAAAAATTAAGGGCCAAAAACGAATTTAACTTCGAGCCGATCAAAGAAGTCGCGATATTATTCGCCGGAATTTTTGCGACTATGATACCCGCGCTAGACTGGCTTTCATTAAACTCAAAGCTGCTTGGAGTAACTACGGCTGGAAGTTATTACTGGTCAACCGGAATTCTATCGAGTTTTCTGGATAACGCACCGACATACCTGAATTTTTTCACTATAGGGGTTTGCTCTCAAGTCTCGGAAAATCCAGGTTTAACTGCCCAAAACATCCGGACATTTATCGCGGCGAACCCCAAAATTCTTTCAGCTATCTCGATGGGCGCGGTGTTTTTCGGAGCATGCACATATATCGGAAACGGGCCGAATTTCATGGTTAAAAGCATCGCCGAGCAATCAGGAATTAAAATGCCCGATTTTTTAAGCTACATAGCGTTTTATGTATTACCCTTTCTATTGCCCGTATTGACGCTTGTATGGTGCCTGTATTACAAATGATAAATGTTCAGAATGTGAGGATTTATGGTCAGCGTTATAATACCCGTTCTCAACGAAGAAAGAACCATAGCCGGCGTCGTGAAAAAAGCCTTGGTGTGCGAATCGGTTACTGAAGTAATCGTAGTCGACGACGCATCCTTCGACGCAACGGCCGAGATAGCCGCAAAAGCCGGCGCGCGGGTCGTTCAAAGCACGAAACTCGGCAAAGGCGCGTCCATGCTCGACGGTCTTTATTGCGCGAAAAACGAAATAATCGTATATCTGGACGGCGATATCGAGAACTATGAAGACGATATAGTCTTTAAAATGGTCGCCCCTATCATTTCGGAACAGGCAGATTTTGTAAAATCCAGGTTTTCCCGCGAAGCCGGAAGGGTGACGGAACTAGTCGCCAAGCCTCTGCTGAGTCTTATTTTTCCGGAATTGTCGATATACAGTCAGCCTTTGAGCGGAATGATTGCCGGTCGTAAAGAAATGTTCAAAAAAGTAAGCTTCGAAAATGACTATGGCGTGGATATAGGAATTTTAATAGATATGTATGAATTGGGCGCAAGGATAAATGAAGTCGACATCGGGCACATCGAGCACAAATCCAAACACTGGCAGCAACTCGGCAAAATGTCGCGAGAGGTTTCACGAGCGATATTGAAAAGAGCCCGGAATAAATTGAATTTCAATCTCGACGATCTGGGAGCGTTTTCCGTCGTCAGCGAGCAGCTGGATAATTCAATACGCGAATGCGTCAAAACCCTCGAAAAAATAGTCATATTCGATATGGATAATACGCTTTTGGAGGGAAGGGTCATAATGCAGCTCGCGGAACGATTCGGATTTCGAGATAAAATAATCGATGTCGTGAGCGAAAATTCAGATCCATATATCATAACAAAGTTGATAGCCAAAAACCTGAAAGGGCTCAATATAGGAGACATCCTTTCGGTCATAGAATCGATTCCGATCGTTTCCGACGCAAAAGAAGTGATCGACGAATTAAAAAAAAGAGGCTATATAGTCGGCATAATCAGCGACAGTTATGATGTAGCGGTGAACAGCCTGAAAAACAAATTGAATCTGGATTTCGCATTGGCGAACAAGCTTGAATTCGTAAACAGCGTCGCCAACGGAGAGGTTTCAATACCGCTCGCGTTCGTCCGCTCTTCTGAAAGCCGCTGCAACCACAGCATATGCAAAGGTAACGCCATGATGGCAATCGCGGCGAAATACGGCGTCGCTCTTGATAATGTTCTCGCCGTCGGTGATGGCGAGAACGATATTTGCATGCTTAGAAATGTCGGCGTCGGCGTGGCTTTTTGTGCATCGAATCCATTGCTCAAATCAATAGCCGATTTCGTGATAGATGAAAAAAGTTTCGCCAGATTATTAGAATTCGCAAATTAAGGAGTACAGCAAATGACCTTTGCCGGTTGGATTTTCATGATTACTGCCTGGACGGTAATAATTTCCCTGATGACTTTTTGCTATTATTTGACATTGAACGTCGCGGATAAAAATGATGATGAAAACTGAGAGATATTTATTATTATGATTCCCTTCATACGAGCTGATACCAATCAGCAAAACACTTATTTTTGACCGGTCCGATTATATATAGTATTCGTTACCGAAATGCAGTATTCGTTTGTAGCTATTCATTAATCTGTCGCTTAAAGCGGCGATTATTAGTTGCATTTCGAGATTGTTTTTTAGAATTTCCGAGTCAAATCGCGTTTTATAAATCTTAACCAATTGCGCGTTATCCGTAAAAACGATCGCAGTCGTCGGCCGAATCCAATTATCATTTATTAAACCCATGATTCCAAATATTTCATTTGGCGCGATTCTGCTTATAAGAATTTCTTTGCCTTGCTGATTTTTTTTCACCAGCTCGATTTCTCCGGATAAAACCAAGTATGCTTCGCTGGAAACATCTCCTTCATAAAATATTCGATCATGAATGTTATATATGAAAACATCATCTTTTTTTAGATTTTCTTTAAACTGGTCGAGTAATTTATTTATCTTCATTTTGCCCCTCCTTTTTTTCAAGGTTTCACGACGCCAGGTCCGACATTTATTTTATTTTACCCTTGTTACCAAAAAATCTTTCCAGAACGCTTTTTTTTCTTGGAGCCAGAGTAGCACTGACTTCATCTATCTCCTCGCCTAATTTTACGTCGAGCGATTCTGATTTTTTCAAAAGCAACATCTGAGACGGATAAATACTTCGGTGCCCGCTCATAAAAAAGCTCACTACGCAGGCAACGGCGGCGTATGGCGCTATTGGAGGACCGAAAATTTCCATAGCCATAATGCTCGCCGCCAGTGGAGTATTAGCCGCCCCGGCCAGAACCGCCACAAAACCAATCGCCGAAAAAGTTGCGATATCCAGTCCCATAATTTGAGCAAAAAGCATTCCTGAAGTCGCTCCTATGAAGAAAATCGGAGTCACGACACCGCCGCTGCCGCCGAAATTCAGCGTAATCGAAGTAAACAGTATTTTGGCCAGAAAGGCGTACCATACAACCGAACCACCGGCGAGATACGAGTAAATGATATTAGGATTAAAGCCCATATATTCGAATGCATACCAGATGTTTTTTTCCCGCGGCAGACAAGAATCTATCGTTTCGATTCCAAGTCCCAGAAACTGGTCCGAAAATATAAAAGTCATACCGATCAATATCATTCCTCCCAGTATTGCCTTGTAAGGTTTTTCCATCTTTATCCGTGCTGAAAAATGTTCAAAAAACTTCATTGTTTCAATGAAAACAATCGAACAAATTCCAAAAAATATTCCAGCCAGAACAACCTTGAGAAAAAAAACTTCACTGAATACTGGAACGAAATTAACAGAGTGCTTCGGATAACCGATCCCGAGCGCTTCCGAGACCTGATAGCTTGTGACGCCGGCGATGAAGGATGGCAGTAGAACATCGTAGAGAACGCTTCCGACAAAAAGCACTTCTACGCCAAAAATAGCCCCTGCCAGAGGCGTTCCAAAAACCGAGGCAAACCCGGCGCTGATACCGCAGATTACGAGCTTGCGACGGTCGTGCCCGTCGAACTTGAACAGATTCGAAAAATACGACGCGAGGCCTGCGCCGATCTGGGCGCATGGCCCCTCTTTTCCGGCCGAACCGCCGCAGGCAATGGTAACGATAGTCGCAAGCAGTTTTATCGGAACTACCATTATATCAATATTGCTGTCGCGTTTATGGATCGCTTCGATGACTTTTTCTGTTCCGTGCCCCTCCGCTTCCGGAGCAAAATATTTAACCAGAAGGACGCTGATCAAGAAAGCGAGAGGAAGTAAAAAATAATAATTTGCAAAATCTCCCCTCACTGAAATACTCCAGTTCAATATTTTTAAAAATACAGTCGCGACGGTTCCGACGATCGCGCCTACCGCCGTCGACAACAAAACCCATTTTGTTATACTTAAAAATAAAATTGTTTCTTCCGTTATCTTTCTATTTATAACCATGTCAGAACCTCTCCAGCCTTGCGATTTAAAAAGAAGCACAATGACCTGAACATTCCCGGCAAATTAACTCCGGCAGATCATAACTTTTGTCAGATCAAGGAAAACTCTTCGATCATCTCGTTGACCGCCACAAAACCCGGAAGGTAATACTTGGCGCTTGAATGCTCGACACCGACTTTAACCGAATATACGGTTTCAGGCAGCGCTCTGAAAAGGTCTTCATCGGTAACGTCATCTCCGACGGAAAGAATAAAATCCGGCTTATTCGCTACTATGAAATGCATTCCTCCAACCTCTTTACTTACGCCTGCGCATCGTATTTCCAGCGCCTTGTTCCCCATGAGAATCTGAAGGTCCTTATTTGCGGTAAAATGGATCAGATCGTCGCGAAGCTCATGAACTCTTAATGCACTGAGCTCGGGATCCGATTTGCGATAATGAAACACGATGGCGAACTCCTTCTCTTCAGTGAAGGCTCCGGGAAGCCTGTCGACGCACCTTTCAACGATCTGCATTATATGAGGTTTCCAATCGTTTTTCAGAGGCTTCAGCGCCTTCCATTCTCCTTTCTTTTCGCACACCCATGCGCCGTGTTCGGCCACCATGCTAATGCCTGTTCCGCCGAACCAATTTTCGAGAGTGTGTCTATCGCGGCCGCTTATTATTACTACATCATTGCCAGGCGCAGCAGATAATTTTTTCAGATTTTCGATAAGTTTCTCTCCAGGACGGGCTTTTTCCGGACTGTCAGCAAAAGGCACTAGCGTTCCGTCATAATCCAGAAGCAGCAATCGGCTTGCGGCGGCTTTATATTTTTCGAACATTTCTTTTTTCATATTTCCCCTCAAAAGTTTCGTATCCAGCTTCGAACGCTCCGTCCTCACCGCCAGAAGTTTTCTTATGAAGTCCTCCGCCCATCTGGCTATATCGTATCTCTTCAGACGGCTTTGCATTACCATGTTTCTTCTTTTCTGCTCATCTTCGGGCATTTCCAGCGCCTCCTTGATCGAAAGCGCCATTTCATCCACATCATTCGGATTCAAAATAATCGCTTCGCCCATTTCCCTTGCAGCTCCAGCGGTTTCGCTCAGCACAAGCACGCCGCGCCCGTCCGTTTTTGAAGCAACGAATTCCTTGGCAACAAGGTTCATGCCGTCGCGAAGCGGCGTAACAAGTCCAACATCGCTTACTGAATATATTGCGGCAAGCGATTCGAACGAATATGATCTGAATTGATAAACAAGCGGCGTCCAGCCAGCACTTCCGAATTTCCCGTTAACTTTTCCGACCATTTCTTCTATCTGTTTTTTCATTACCAGATATTGATCAACGCCTGTACGCGATGGAATAACCAGAGACAGCATGGAGACCTTTCCACGCCATTGCGGATAACGTTCAAGGAATAGTTCATATCCTTTCAGCCTGTTAAGTATACCTTTCGTATAGTCGAGCCTGTCGACGGAAAGTATTATTTTTTTTTCTCCGAACGCCTTTTTGAATTCCGCCATTTCTTTCTGAACTTCAGGTTTCATGGACGCACTGTTGAATTTTTCGAAATCTATGCCTATAGGAAAAGTATCCGCAACTACCGTATGACTTCCGCGATTGATTGCGCCAAGATCATGTTCATAGCCGAGCATTCTGAGGGCGCATCGTAAAAAATACTGAGTGTAATCGTGAGTGTGAAATCCGATCAGGTCGGATCCCAGAAGGCCCTCGAGTATCGAGTTCCTCCATTTCCGCGGAAGCAGCCGGAACAACTCAAATGAAGGAAATGGTATGTGGTGAAAATACCCTACCGCGAGATCCGGCCTTTTTTTTCTGAGCATCGCCGGCAAAAGCATGAGTTGATAATCATGGACCCACACTATATCGCCCGGCTCGACCGCTTCGATCACAGCATCGCAGAATGTTTCGTTAACGCTTACATATTGATTCCAATGATCCGCGGAATAATTCGTCAGCATTGGAAAATAATGGAATAAAGGCCAGATCGTCTTGTTGCAAAATCCAAGGTAGAATCTGTCCATTACCTTTTCAGATAGAAAGACAGGACGGCTTTTGTATTCAGACGCAAGAGTCCGGACGACTTCGGCCTTTTTGCCGGCGCTTACAGCACTTCCGGGCCAGCCTATCCACAGGTATTCCGCGACTTCGAAATTCCGGCTTTTCATCGTATCCAGATATGATGAAAGCCCGGTAGCAAGGCCTCCAGAGCTCTGCTTATATGATATAATCCCATCTTTTTCCTCTACCGTCACGTAAAGCCTGTTTGAAACGATAATAATTCTCAAATTACCCTCCTCGCGACTTCATCGCAATATGTCCGTCAGGCAACTTTTTTCAGACGAAACATATAATACCCATACGGCCCTGGCGTCAGAAAATACGGAAGGCGGCCGATCTTAGGGAAATCAGTCCCGCCAATCAATTCAACAGGCACCATATTTTCATATTTTTCCAGTTTCAATTCGACAGGCTGCGGAGTGTCAGCCAGATTGAATACGCAAAGAGCCATTTCATCCATAAGTTCTCTGACGAATACAAGCACCTTTTTATTTTCAGGATATATGAATGTCAGTTTGCCCGTTCCGAAAAGCATTCCGCCCTGTATTGATTTTCTAAGTTTAATAATCGATTTCATGAAATGCAGTAGTGAGTTCTGGTTGTTTTGCTGCGACTCGACGTTCACAGCATTATAGTT
>Ga0208665_10000177_pt1 | contig 10946 bp, 9 predicted proteins | sample Methanogen_OWC_FD_187365 | JGI IMG/M metagenome (GOLD analysis project Ga0208665, IMG submission 187365) | Enriched soil microbial communities from Old Woman Creek wetland in Ohio, USA - Methanogen_OWC (SPAdes) (version 2) | ecosystem: Environmental > Terrestrial > Soil > Wetlands | place: USA...
ATTTCGGCGCCCTATTTGAATCGCTGCTCTAACTGGAGGTCCAGATGAACCCAAAAAAATTTGCCTCTGCCGTAACGGCTCTTTTCGTTTTAATCGGAGGCTCGCATGTGTTCGCGAAGGACGAGAGCCGCATCGAGCGGGTGCAGTTCGAAAAGGGCGCCACCTCGGCGGTGATCAAAGGTCGCTTGAAGGGCTATTCGGGTGTGGACTATCTGGTGCGGGGAGGAGCCGGCCAGACGATTGCTGTTTCGCTCAAAAGATCGAATCTGTCGAACTACTTTAATGTGCTGCCGCCCGGCAGCAGTGACGTGGCGATGTACGCCGAACAAACTGGGGATAAGTTTAAGAGGGTTCTTCCGACCGACGGCGACTACACGATACGCGTCTATCTGGTGCGCGCCGCAGCGCGCCGCAACGAGTCGAGTGACTACACACTGACCATCTCCGTGTCCGGCAAAGCGCTTGCGCCCGTTCCAGCGTCCAAGGACGCGGTCATTCCGGGTACCCCTTTCCATGCATCGGCGAAGATCGCCTGCGTGCCGTACATCGAGACGCTTGGAGAAAAGAAGCCTCAGGAGTGCGAGGCTTTTGTCATCCGGCGTGGTTTCGACGGCACCGCCACGGTCGAGATCCCGCAGGCGGACTCCCTCACGCGCCGTATACTGTTCGTGAAGGGCAAGCCGGTCGCGTCGGACTCTCCATACCCAGTGATTCACTCCCGCAAGGACGACCTCGCCATCGTCACATTTGACACCGATGAGCGTTACGAGATCCCCGACGCTCTCGTCTTCGGCGGCTAAGTTAAAGGAGCTGATCGGTCGTTCAGGCAACCAGGAAGTTTCTATCGGGCCGCTTTCCGAGACAGGACCCAGTAGAGCAGCCCGGCGGCCAGCATGGAAGGGATCGAACCGCCGACGGCAAGCTTCAGCAGGGCCATCGCTTCGTAGACGGCGAACCCCGCCGCCCAGGCCGCGAGCGCCGCGGGGTTGACCCCGCGGCGGTACCAGTAGGGGCCGCCTTCCGTGTAAAGCGCGGCGGCCGCCAGCTTCCGCCCGCGCAGGACGAAGTAGTCGGTGAGCACCACGCCGAAAAGCGGGATGAACATGGCCCCGATGAAGAACAGGAAGTTCTCGTACTGCTCCATGGGAAACACCAGCGCGACGAGGATCGACAGGCCGCCGGCAAGCCACATGACGGCCCGCGCGCTCAGCTTCCGGGAGATGTTCAGCAGCGAGCAGGCGGCCGAGTAGACGTCGGGGAAATCGGAGGTGATGGTCGAGAGCACCACCATGAAAAGCGCCGGCACCGCCAGGCCGAGGCCGCCCATCGTGTCCAGGATGAGCCGCCCGGGGTCGGTGGCGCCGGTGAGCAGGGTCACCTGCAGGCCCAGGGCATACATCCAGGACGACAGCAGGAAATACCCCCACCACGTGTTCCAGAAGGCCGAGCGGGTGCTGCGCGCCAGGCGGGAATAGTCCGCCGCCAGCGGCATCCAGGAAATCGGCATGGCGATCACGAGATCCAGGCCGGTCATGAACGCCATCGGCCCGCCGGCGGCGGCGGCCGATGCGGCCGGCAGGCCGCCGAAGGCCACCCACGTCATCGCCGCGACGACCAGCAGCAGCGCCAAGACCGACACGTTCTGCAGGATCTTCCAAGCCGTCTTGCCCGTCCACAATGCCCAGAGCAGGGTCCCGGCCCCGATCGTGATGACCCAGAAGGCGTCGCTTGCCAGAATGCCGCCGACGGGCTTCCCGAGGGCGGCCCCGGCGCGGCCGCCGATGATCAGCATGATGGCCGCCCAGCCGATCAGCTGGATGATGTTCAGCACCGCCGCGAGGTTGGAGCCCCGGAGACCGAAGGCGGGCCGCACCGAGACCATGGACATGATGCCGTGGTCGGAGCCGATCACCCCTCCCAGCGCCATCAGGGTGTTGCCGATCAGATGCCCCAGCAGGATCGCCCAGAGCCCGCACCAGAACCCCATGGGCGCCAGGAACCCGCCGGCCCAGATTTCGGCCAGCGAGATCGCCACCCCCGCCCACAGCAGGAAAAAATCCCTGCCCGCCAGATTGCGTTCCGATGCCGGGACCGGTCGAATGTCCACGATGGCTCCTTGCAAAAAAAAATCGTCTCCCTCGCGGGAAACGATTCGCCTCGCCTTCCGGCACCGCACCCCTTCTCGTTTCCCTACGCCGGCATTACCCGGATCAGGTTCAACGGGTATGATCTCAGGCCCGGTGGAAGGCCACCCCGTGTGCGGACTGCTGTATGCGGTTTATCTAAACGAGAGGCCCACGTCTGTCAAGCCAAAAAGGACCGGGTAATGAGGGCTGAAATCTCTGCCATTTTGCCGGATTATGGCGTTGACAACCCCAACGGCTTTCGGTATGGGGGGAGCCGGGCGTTGGTTGCAGCAATCGCTCTGCAATTCCGGACACGGACCGAAACGCCAAACCCATGCGGCTTCCAATCGACGATGAAATGGTCATGGTCGAACCTCAATCTCCAGGGAAAGTTCAGGCTCCTGGCCTGGGCCGGCCTCGTGATCTGGCTTTTCAATTTCTCAATCATATTCTTCCAGATCAACCACATCAATCAGACCACCCTGCGGCTTGAGCGCTTCGAGGATCTGTACAATTCGATCCTCGAAATCCGGCGCTATGAAAAAAATTTCCTCCTGTACAAGGGCCGGGACAACCTCGACGAAACCATCAGCTTTTTCCAGCTCGCCCGTGAACTGTATGCGGGGATTTCGGCCGACGAAGAGACCGCCCGCAACCAAGACCTTCTCCGACGGTTGAGCGGCGCCTTCCAGGAATACAGCTCGGTTCTCGACCTCGAACAAAGTGCCGGCACGCACTCGATTACCTCTGAGGAAACTCAGGAGAAAATTCGCTCCATCGGCAAGCGCATGGTCGATTTGAGCCATGAACTGCTGGGCCTCAGCCGGAGCAATGTGGCCGACACCGCCCGGGATGCCGTGCGCTGGCCGCTGCTGATCACGGGGCTGATCCTGGTGCTGTTCGCGGTGGGTGCGGTGCTCGTAAACCGCAAGATCATCAACCCGCTGGTGGAACTGGAGCATGCCACCGAAAAGATCGGCCGGGGCGACTTCGGCCCCATCCGCCACTCCGCCCGGATCGAAAGCGAGGTCGATCGCCTGGTGATCGCCTTCAACCGGATGGTCGAAGAGCTGGAGGCAAGGCAGGAGCAGATCATTCACTCGCGCAAGATCGCCTCCCTCGGCACGCTGGTCTCCGGCGTGGCCCACGAGCTGAACAATCCCATCAACAACATCATCCTGACCATCGACGCCCTGGTCGGCGGCCGCAACGTATCGGAGGATCGGCGGGCGGCCCTGTTGCAGGACATCCTCGCCCAGGCCATCCGGGCCAGCGGCATCGTCAAGAACCTGCTGGACTTCTCCCGCGCCGAAACCTCCACCATCCAGGACGTGGACCTGACCCAGCTATTGAAGGACACCCTGCAGATCGCCGGCAATCAGATCACTCTCGGCAACATCGAACTGCGCCGGGAAATCGAACCCGGCCTGCCCGTCGTACTCGGCAACCGCCAGGGGCTGCAGCAGGTCTTTCTGAACCTGGTGATCAATGCCGTCCAGGCCATGCCCGGCGGAGGCCAATTGACCGTCAGGGCCGCCGCAGATGAGAACCAGCGGGTCGCCGTCGCCGTCGAAGACACCGGGACCGGCATTTCCGCCGACCACTTGCCGCATATTTTCGACCCTTTTTTCACGACCAAGGAAGTCGGCCAGGGAACCGGCCTGGGCCTGTCGGTCAGCTACGGTATCATCAAGAAACACGGCGGCCGCATCACCGTGAACAGCATACCGGGAAAGGGCAGCACGTTCACGGTGGTCATCCCCACCCGGGAAGAAACGATCGATGGATAACTCCTGCGTCCGAGTGGCGGTCGTCGACGACGAGAAAATCTCCGGCATGCGGCTGCAGGAGCACCTGCAGGAAATCGGTTACCCGGTCGACCTGTTTCTGGACGGCGAGTCCTTTCTGGAAAGCGACCGGTGCGCCCCGCACGACCTGGTGGTGACCGACCTCAGGCTTCCGGGCGTGGACGGGCTGGAAATCATCCGCCGCGTCAAGGCCCGGCGGCCGGAAACCGAAGTGGTGGTCATCACCGGCTTTGCGTCCATCGACACAGCCATCGAAGCCACCCGGGCCGGTGCCTTCCACTATCTGACGAAGCCGATCCGGCTGGAGGAATTCGAAAACCTGATCTCCCGCGTCAGCGAGAAGATCCTGCTGCGCCTGGAAACCGCCGACCTGCGGGCCGCGATGATGCAGGCGGCCGGCCGGGAAGGCATGATCGGCACCAGCCGCGAAATGGTTGCCCTTTACCGGCTGATCGAAAAGGTCGCCCCCCTGGAATGCCCCGTCGTCATCCAGGGGGAAAGCGGCACCGGCAAGGAGCTGGTCGCCCGGGCGATCCACCGGCTCAGCCTGCGGCGGGAGGCGGCCATCGTTTCCTTCAACTGCGGCGGTTTTTCCCCGGAGCTGATCGCCAACGAACTCTTCGGCCACGAGAAAGGGGCGTTTACCGGCGCCTTCAGCACGAAGATCGGGCTGCTCGAAACCGCCGACCGCGGGACCGTCCTGCTGGACGAAATTGCGGAGATGCCGCCGGAGATGCAGGTCAAGCTGCTGCGCGTGCTCCAGGAAGGGCAAATTTACCGGGTGGGGGGCAACCGGCCCGTCCAGCTCGACATCCGCATCCTGGCCGCTTCCAACCGCGACCTGGAGCAGGAGGTCCGCGGGGGCCGCTTCCGCGAAGACCTTTTCTTCCGGCTGAACGTCATGACCCTCTTACTGCCCCGGCTCGCGGACCGGGAGGGAGACCTGTGGCTCCTGGCCGAGCATTTTCTCCACAAATTCAACCAGGCCTACCGGAAACACGTCAGAGGATTCGCTGTTCCGGCGCGTGAAATGCTGGCGCGATACGATTTCCCGGGCAACGTGCGCGAGCTTGAAAACATCGTTGCCCGGGCCGTCGCCCTGGCCGATGGCAACGAGGTGCAGGTCAAGGACCTGCCGCCGTTTCTCGCCGAACGCGGTCCCTCTTCGAAAAGCCGCATGAAGAGCCTGGAGGAGCTTGAGAAAGACCACATCGCATGGGTCCTGTCGGCAGTCCGGGGCCACCGGGACCAGGCGGCGGCCATTCTGGGAATCACCCGTTCGACCCTGTGGCGCAAGATGAAGAGATTCGGACTGAAAACGCCGGAGAGGTCTGAGACAGAGCATCCGGGGTCCTGAGCCGGCCCCGCACGGCTTGGCGCCTGTCTTCCCGAATTGCGGGGGGGGCGGACTCAATCCCGGCCGATGAAGAAAAGGGCCGCTTGAAGATCGTGTTCCGAAACGCCGTGCAAGTGGCTGTGAGTGTCGTCCTTCAAAAAGGGGCTCACCACCATGTCGGACGTCTTCAGGAGCTCCGGCAGCCCGCCGGGAGGCATCTCCGAGGCCTTCCGGCCCGCGGCGTCGATCCCTCTTTCCTTCAGGATCGCCAGCCCCCGTTCGAGGTTTAGGGCCTCGGTTTCCGCCGCCGGTCCGCTTCCCCGCGGCAGGCCCACGAGAGTGATCTCCGGGGACAGGAAGGGACTCAGACGGACCAGGAGCCCCAGGGCGCTTTCGGCCGGACCGCCGCCGTCGGTCAGGCCCACCACCCGATGGATGCTCTTGAGATGCCGCACCACCATCAGCGGAAGCTCCCGGTGCGCTTTCTTGGCGGCCTGCCAGAACCGCCGGCTCAACGCCAGAGGCCCCCACTCCCGATAGGGCGCCCCGGCCACCAGCAGGTCGAAGCCGCCCTTCCAGAAATAGCCCGCCATCTCCTGGACCGGATCACCCATCAAGATCACGGGTTCCTCGATGTTGGCGCACTGGCTTCGCTCCGCCAGGAGCAGGTCGTCGATGACCGACTTGGCCTGCCCGCGGATCTCCCGCTCCCAGGACTTCCAGGCCCAGCCCGCACCAAAAGAAATGTCCCGCCCGGGCGGGTCAAAGACGTAAATCGGCCGGATGCGGATCTGCTCCCCCAGCAGACAGGCCGTTCTCAGGGCAAAGCTGGCCTCCAGGCTGCGCTCGACAGCCACGAGAAGATTCAACATGGTTGCTTCCTCCGGTCACGGGTCTTCAGGCCTGCTGCTTTTGGACGCGCCGCCGGGCCTTTTTCACCACATCGCGAATCTCGCCGATCCGAAAGGGTTTGGCGATAAAGTCATAGGCGCCGCGCACAAAGGACTCGCGGGCGGTTTCGATGGTGGCATAGCCGGTGATCATGATGACCTGGGAGTTCGGGCAGCGCTCCTTGACCTTGTCCAGGAACTCCATCCCGTCCACTCCCTGCATCTTCAGGTCGGTGATGACAATGTCGAAGCAGGTTTCACCCACTCGCCGGACTGCGCTGGCACTGTCGGTGAAAACCTCCACCTCGTAGCCGTCGTCCTCCAGCTCGGGTTTCAGCCGGTCGCCGACAATCGGCTCGTCGTCAAGAATGCAGATGGTTGTCTTATGTTTCATCTCCGTCCCTCCTTCAGAATGTAGGGCCCGCCGGGGCACATGTGACAGGCGGCCATGAACCGCTCGAAATACAGGTTCACGGATGTGTCGTCGGTCATCAGGATGTCCAGTTGCCGTGCAAACCCGATCAGCCGCCCGATTAGATACAGATAATCCCACCCTTGCTCCAAGGTTGAATTGGTCGAACGCGCGATCACCAGGTCGCCTTTGCCTTCCACCTTGAATCCGATCTTCTCCAGGATGGACAGCAGCAGCGCCGCCCGCCGTGAACGGCGGGTGATGTCCGTGGCCCCGCCGAGGAACCGGAAGAAGATGCTGTTTTTTTCCGGTTGCGGCCCCAGGCAGGCATCGACGACCGTGAAGTGGTATCCCACCCGCAGGCTCAGGTTCAGGTAGTTGGACCCCAGGACGGCCACATTCAGGCCGGCGAGGCTCTGGCCGGCAATGGCGGCGCTCTGGGTTCGGGTGATGCTCGACATGAGCCCCTTGAAGTCGGCCGCGATCGGGCGGGTGCTCCAGGTATCGGGCCCTCCGAGACCCTCCCAGAGCGCCTTCATGGGCTGGGATCGGATCTGTTCGGGCAGCACCCACCCGGCCTTCTGCACCCCCTCGTCCAGGCCCCCGCCGATGTCGATGAGGATCAGGTTGAGGGGCACCTCGGTCTTCAGGCGCTTTCCTCCGTGCGCCCTCAGGAACCCCGGGTCTTCGGCGATCTGGGCCAGAGTCAAGGTGGATTTTTCATGGATGAACCGCAGAACGTCGTGAAAGCTCCGGCAGCCCTGGGCGGTGAATTCGGGGCTTTCCGGGTCGATCAGAGTCAGGGGGGCGATCCGCCGGAGCAGCCGACGCAGAAGCTGAAACTCGTAAGTGGTCTCGAAGGAGGCCCGCTCCAGGAGCTGGTGGTGGAGCAGCCCGTCGATGCGGCCCTCGTAAACGACGTTGCGCTCGGCATCCACCGTGACCTGTTGTCCGGCCTTGAGAATCTCCGTGGCGACGCCGGCGTCGACGATGGTCGGCACGCGGAACTCGCGGGCCACTGTGGCCATGTGGCCCGTGGGGCTGCCTACGTCCGTGATGACCGCGCTGGCGCGGGGGATCACCCGCGCCAGCAATGGAATAGCGAAGCGCGAAACCAGCACCGCGCCGCTTGGGAAGCGGTCCAGGCTCTCATCGTCGTCGACCGGCCAAACCGGACCGGCCCCGATTCCGCGGTAGGCAATCACGCCTTGGTTTTCCATCAGCACGGTTTGCCGCTCCATCACGGCCTTCAGCTCCGGGCTGCGGCCCCTGCTGCCGCGCGCGATCCCCAGCGGCCGGGCCTGGAGAATCCACATGCGTCCTTCCGCGTCCAGGCCCCACTCAATGTCCATGGGGCGCTTGAAAAATCGCTCCACGGTCAAGACCGTCTCCTCGATGCGCACGACCTCCTCCGGCGTCAGGCAGGGCTGTCGGCGCAGCTCAGGGGGGACCTCCACGCTGCGGGCGGAATCGGGGAGCACGACCATCCACTGCTTTTCGCCGATCCGGGATTCAGTCACGGCATACGGCGGATAGCGCGAGACGCGATAGGTGTCCACGGCCGCCCGTCCTTCGACCACCACCTTGCCCAGCCCCCAGCCGGCCCCGATCAGGCTGGCCTCTTCACTGGGCGCGTTGGGATCGATGGTGTAGGCCACCCCGGCCACCCGGCAGGCCACCATCGGCTGGTAAAGCACGGCCATGGCCAGGTCCGTGTGGGGCACCTGCCGCCGGGCTCGGTACTCCAGCCCGGCCGGGTTGTACAAACCGGCGACGACCTTCTTGAAACTCGCGAGCAACTCCCGGAACGGGACGTTTAAAAATGAATCGTGCAGCCCGGCGAAGCTCATCTCCCCGTCCTCGCCGACCGCGCTGCTGCGCACCGAGAAGAATGCCGCCTCCGGGTTTCCGGGACAGATTTTCTCCACCGCCCTGAGGATGTCCCGGCGCAGGTCCGGGGGGATATCGCCGCCTAGAATCAGCAGCCGGATGCTTTGCGATACGGCTTCCACCGTCCGGCCGTCCTTGCCGGTCGAATCCAGAAGGCCCTCGATCCGGTCGAACAGGTTGTTGTAAGCGAGGTACTTCCGGAATCCGGCGATGGTCACCGCAAACCCGGCCGGAACATCCGCATTGGGCAATGTGGTGACCCGGGAGAGGTTGTAGGCTTTGTTGCCCACCGCTTCCTTCATTGCCGCCGTGATCTCCCCAAATGTCAGAATGACCTCGTGGCTGGGGATCACAATCTGGCCTGCCAGCTCCTGCTTCAGTTGCTTGTTCAGCTCCTCAACCACGCCGTAAATGTCGAGGTGTTTGTTGTCGCAGATGAAATTGAAATTGACCGCGCTGCGCATCACCGCTTCCTGGATGTTCGCGACCGCATCCTCAAGGTACTTCCGATCGAACACGTACTCGCCTCCCAGTTTGTCTTCCATGTCGGCGATCAGCTGCAACGCCGTGTTGTTTTGCTCGAGAATCTGCTGGAAACGAACAAACAGGTCGTTCAAGGGCACGGTCCGCTGCTTCCGCCAGCGGATCGCTTTTTTCAGCCGCTCGGAGATGTGGCCCGACAACGTCGTCAATGGCTCCCCCGGCTTTTGAAAAGAAGGCCCGTGAAGGATCCCGCCAGCAGCGCGATCGCCACCGCCGATATTCCGTAGACCAGCCGTCGGTTGGAGGCCATGTCGCCGACCATCTTGACAAAGCCGGTCTCCCGGACCGCGACCTCCCGGGAAACCGACGGGCCGCGGGCGCCATGGTCGATGCAGGTGGCATTGATCGTGTAGGTGCCGGCCGTGGTGGATGAGGGAAAGCGGCAGACAGCCGCAAACCGCCTGCGGCCGCCGGACCCGGCGGTGTAAGTCACCGCCTCAGGCACGTCGCGGTAGAGCCCCTCGGAGCTTTTCAGATTCACAAACATCTCGAAGATGTCATCCGGCGGCAGCCCGGAGGGGCCGATGGAGACCTGCCGTTTCAGATGCTCCACGCCCAGGCCCAGTCCGTCGGCCACCCGCTTCCAGTCCAGGCCCTGCGGCATGAGCAGCATGTAGAGCACCGGCGTGTTTTCCAGCTGCACCTTTTCGCGGGTCATCCAGAAAGGCCCGAAGCGGCCCTTCACATCGTACAGATCGCCGGACTGCGGCCCGACGACCTCAATCACCACATCGTCGGCGGCCGGGATCTCGCCGGTGACCGACACCTCCGCGCCGGAGAAAAATGTGCCCACGTTGATGGCGCTGGGGCCGACTGCCAGTTCAACCGGCGCGCCGCCCCGTGCAGGTACGGCCGAGATCGCGACCAGGCCCGCACAACACAGGCAGGTGACTGCAAGAAAACCGCGCATGCCGTCAATGACCTCCGTGGTAGGAAATGAGAATGTGGGGCGTCAGAACCAGACTGAGAAGCATCTTGACCATGACCAGCAGCACCAGCGTGGCCAGGAATATTTTGAGTTGATCGTCCTTGAGCCGGGTGCTCAGCCGGGCGCCGATCTGGGCCCCCAGCGTCGAACCGATCAGCAGGAGAAGCGCGAGGACGAAATCCACGGTGCGGTTGGAGTAGGCCTGCATAATCGTCACGGCGATGCAGGTAAAAAGCACCTGGAACAGGCTGGTCCCCACCACCACGTGCATGGGCATGCGCAGCAGGTAGACCATGACCGGCACCATGATGAAGCCGCCGCCGACACCCATGATGGCCGCCAGCATGCCCATGAGTCCGCCCAGCACCAGGGGAGCCAGCGGCGAAAGCACGATCCCCGACTTTTCGAAGCGGGTCGGAAACGGCAGCGAACGGATGACACGGGCATAGACCGTATCCCTGGGCTCCGCCAGCGGCGCCGAAGCCCGGCCGCTGTGCACCCGCAACGCCTGCAGGCTTTCGATGAACATGTAGCCGCCCACCAGGCCGAGCATGACGACGTAGGTGATCTTGATCAGAAAGTCGGCATTGCCCATCTGGCGGAGAACCTTGATGATCTGGACGCCGCCGGTGCCGCCCAGCACGCCGCCGATCAGGAGGTACATCCCCATCTTGAAATCGACGTTTCCCAGCCGATAGTGCGCGTACATGCCCGAGGCCGAGGCCGCCACGATCTGGTTGGAATCCGACGCCGCCGCCACCGTCGGCGGGATACCGAACATGATCAATAGGGGCGTCATCAAGAACCCGCCCCCCACGCCGAACAACCCGGACAGCAAACCGACTACAAAACCTAGCCCGACCATCAACGGAAGGGCCACGCTATGGTGTGCTATAGGCAAGTAGATGTACCAGGGCATATTCACTCCGTTGCTTGATGGTTATGGCAGCAAGCAAAGCAAAAGACGGGCCACGATTTTTTTGTATTTATATCAAATAATTAAAATATATTGC
>Ga0208665_10000178_pt1 | contig 10933 bp, 3 predicted proteins | sample Methanogen_OWC_FD_187365 | JGI IMG/M metagenome (GOLD analysis project Ga0208665, IMG submission 187365) | Enriched soil microbial communities from Old Woman Creek wetland in Ohio, USA - Methanogen_OWC (SPAdes) (version 2) | ecosystem: Environmental > Terrestrial > Soil > Wetlands | place: USA...
CGCGTTAATGGCGTCAACTCCGCCCATCCCGCCGGTAATGGTAAGATCCATTATCAGCACATCGAATTTCTGGCCCGACTCAAAAGATTTTTTGTACAATTCAACCGCTTCTTCTCCGTTGCAGGCGGTCATGACCGAAAAACCAAGATGAGTCAGAAGCTGCGCGGTAACATTGCGGATGCTTTCCTCATCGTCCATGACCAGTACCTTTTTCCCGGCGACGCCCGACGCAGCGGAGGCTTCAGGCCCCTTCGCCAGCGCCTTCGGCCTGACCGTCTCTTTTTTCGCAAGCGCAGATTCTTTTTCAGGAAGAGCTGGAAGGAACACTTTGAAAGTCGATCCTTCGCCGACTTTAGATTCGACGGTAATGGTCCCTTCATGCTTCGTGACGATCGAGAAGACGGATGAAAGCCCCAGGCCGTTTCCCTTGGGTTTGGTCGTAAAATACGGATCGAATATCCTGGAAATGTTCTCCGGCGAAATACCTACGCCGTTATCGCCGACCGCTATTTCAATATAATTGCCGGCTTTCAGGCTCCCTTCCGGACCGGTAAAGGTGGTATTGGCCGCCGAGATTCTGACGGTCCCGCCGTTGGGCGAAGCCTGAGCCGCGTTAATAACGAGGTTGGTTATTACCTGATTGATCTGACCGGAGTCGATTTCGGCGGGCCAAAGATTTTCGGCAATGGACAGTTCCGGCCGGCAGTTCGTTCCCCGTAAAGAGAAATTTACTACGTTCCTGATAAGTTCCTGCAGCCGCATTATCTTTTTGTTCTGAGCGCCGCCGCGGGCGATGGACATAAGCTGAGTGGTGAGGTTCTTGGCCTCGAAAGTAATATCTTCGGCCTTGCTCAGTATTTCATAGACCTGGCCTTTCTGTTCGACGAGAGAGATCGCAAGAGAAATATTGCCCATGATCCCCGTGAGAAAATTGTTGAAATCGTGCGCCAGCCCTCCCGCCAGAACACCGAGAGATTCGAGTTTCGTGACTTTCAGGACCTCTTCTTCCATTCTCTTTCGGTTTGTAACGTCCTCGGACATCGAAATAAAGTGTGTCGTCACGCCGTTCTGCTGGATCGGCACGATGAATTTCTTGTCGGCGAAGAAATCGCCGTTTTTCTTGCGATTGGTAAGATCGCCGCCCCATGAAAAACCCGAAACGATCGTCTTCCACATTTTCTTGTATTCTTCGGCAGGAGTCTTCCCGGATTTAAGGAACGACGGAGTTTTTCCGGCGACTTCGGCCAGAGAATAACCTGTTATCTCGGTGAATTTTGCGTTGACGTATTCGATTTTCCCGCTGACGTCGGTTATGAAGATAAGGCTGGGGCTTTTCTCGACGGCGAGCGAAAGTATCCGGACCTTTTCTTCGGAACTGCGCCGATCCTCTTCCTGGACTATCGCGGCGGTGATCATTTCGATGATTCCCGTTTCGTATTTGCTCAAAGTCCGCTCCGAATAATAATAAAGAGAAAGACATCCGACGCATTTTCCGCCTGAATGAACCGGACTTCCTATATAGTTCTTCAACGCATAAGGCCTTACCAGAGGGTCGGAATCGGCGTAAGAAGTTTCGTCAAGGTTTCCGAGGATCAAAATGCCGCCCTTCGCGCCGTTTCTGATCGCGTCGCACGCGAGCCTGCCTTCAGGAATACCGATCGGCTCAAAGTTTTCAGGGATATTCCAGGCCCCGGCGTTGCACAGCCAGCCCTGGAGCATCCTGTCGTACGTCGCGAAGCCGGCCCCAAGAAGTTCGCCGCAAACCCTCACGAGCATATTGATGTTGGATTCGAAGTCCATTCCGAGATTGGCGAAGACCCTGTTGAGCTTTTCGAGCCTTTCCTCCGCCATTTTTCTGTCGACGATCTCGTTCTGGAGTTCGCACGTGCGGTGAGCGACGATCATTTCCAGTTCCTCATGAGACCTTTGCATAAGCGCTTCGGCTTTTTTTCGTTCGGTAATATCGACGTTCATGAAATATACTTCGACCACGATGCCTTTTTCGAAAATAGGAAAAATTACGGCCCAGATCCAGTGCTCGCCGCCCTGCCGGTCGACGACCCGCCATTCACGCGCGGCTGAAGAGACCCCCTTTTCCCATACGCCGAGGTAATCGCCGACGAAGTTTTTCGCGATTTCCTCGTCCTTGAAAAGGAGGTCCTGTATTCTGTGGTTCTCAATTACCTCGGCTGATTTATAGCCGAAAAGAGAGGCGCTTGCGTCGTTCCAGTGGTATATTATGCCGTCGCGGTTGAACCCCTGAATCGCGACAAGAGGCGTGTCCCTGATTACCGATTCGAAGCGCTCGACTATCTCGAAAATATTGTTTTTCGCGGCTTCGAGCTCCACTTCGGCGTTCTTCCTTTCGGTGACGTCAAGGCATTCGAAAATGACTTCGGTCACCGCATCCGCCTCGAAAATCGGAACCAGAGTGCCGTCGATCCATTTAGCGGCGCCGTGGCGATCGCGTATCTCCAGTTCGCGAACCGTGCGCGGCTTCCCGTCGCGAAACACCGCCGCGAATTCCCCGGCGAAAGAAACGGCGAAATCGGCGCCGTTAACGGATGGACCAAGGGAATCGGAACAGCCGAAAATAATACCGGGAAATTTTTTTATTCCTACGACTTCGGAGGGGCCGAAGCCGGTCAGCGAGGAAATCATGAAATTCCATCCCGTCACGGTGCCGTCGGGCCTCGCCGATATTATCGCCATATAGGGATTGTCGCCGAAAACCGAGCCGAAGCGCCTGGCCGCCGATGAAGCGTTATGCGCAAGATCGGAAATTTTATCGGCGAGAGCGTCGGCCGCGGCGTCGATTCCGTAAAGCGCGCCATCCGGCGAAGGGCCGCCCGGATCAGCGGCCGGAGGGAGGCCGGCAAGCTCGCGCAGGCGCGCAAGCGATTTTTCGAGGCGCGCGAATATTACCGCGTCGAGTATCTTTCCGACGGCGAAGTAAAGAAGCGCGAGCGCAACGAGCAAGGTTACTGCCGCGGCAAAGGCGCCGGCCGAAAAAAACTTCGCCGTAAAAAACAACGAAGTCGACAGTACGACGGCAATTATAATATAAAAAATTGTCTGGTTTCTCAAACTCATAAATAAATTCTTTTAATGCACAAAAAATTATTGAGCCATTATGGCCAATAGCGGCACGAGTAATTGTACCATATTTCAGTTCATTTTTAAACAGAAAAATAGAAAAGCCTTTTGCGGCACCGGCGACGTTGCGCAAGCCCGGCCGCGAAACGACTTCGGTGAATCAGCGCGATTGGTTGCGCTCCCTGATGACCGAGTCTATAAGCCTGTTGAGTTCGCCCTGCTGGTAAGGCTTGGAAAGGACGCCGACGAATCCGAATTTTTTATAATCCGACATCACCGGATCGTTGGAATAGCCGCTCGAAACGATGGCGCGAACTCCCGGATCTATCTCCAGCAGGTGCTTTATCGTGTCGAATCCGCCCAGGCCGCCGCGAACGACGAGGTCCATGATTACGACGTCGAAAGGGGTTTTCGATTCGAGGTTCGCTCGATACAGGTTAATGGCCTCTTCGCCGGTCCTGGCGATGATGACCCTGACTCCGAATTCGACCAGCATTTCGTGAAGTGGGATGATTACCGTTTCGTCGTCGTCCATTATGAGTACCCTGCGGCCGCGTATATCGGCCAGCGGCAGTTCGTCCTTGCGCGCGTCGAGGTTGGCGCCGAGCACGGCCGGAATGTATATGAAGAAAGAAGTGCCCTTTTCAGGCGTCGAGTCGACCGTAATAAATCCGCCGTGGTTCTTGATTATGGAATACGAGGTCGAAAGACCGAGGCCGTTTCCCGAAGACTTGGTCGTAAAATAAGGGTCGAATATCCGCGTCAAATTTTCAGGTAAAATGCCGCATCCATGGTCATGAACGGATATTTTCACGAATTTCCTTCTGCCGAATTCGTCGGGAGGCACGGTGAACTCGAAATTCTGAGTGGAAATTTCAAGGACGCCGCCGTCGGGCATCGCCTGCTTGGCGTTGATCGCGAGATTGGTCAGCACCTGGGCGATCTGGCCCTCGTCGATTTTGACCGGCCACAGGTCTGGGGCGAGGTTGAATTTACATGTGATGTTGGAACCCGACACCGAGAACTGCGCCGAATCGGAAACCAGGCCGTTGATCTGCGAAATCCGGGTTATCGGAAGCCCGCCGCGCGAAAACGTGATCAGCTGTTCGGTGAGGTTTCTGGCCCGGTAAGCGATATTTTCGGCGCGCACCAGTATTTCGTGCGTTTTTTCTTCGGGCTTGAGGCGTTTTTTGGCGAGCGTTATGTTGCCGACGATTCCCATGAGGACATTGTTGAAATCATGCGCTATCCCGCCGGCGAGCATTCCCAGCGACTCGAGCTTGGAAGTCCTTATGATCTCGTCCTGAAGCTTATTGCGTTCGGTCACGTCCCTCAGGTTGGCGACAATGCCGTTGACTCCGTCAATGTCGATCATGTTGCGGCTGATGCCCTCCAGCAAAATATAGTCGCCGTTTGATTTTCTGTAGCGATAGAGAAGAGGTATATTGACGCCGGGCGAGGCGAGGTTGGTCCTGACGGTTTTCGTAAAAAGCTGCTGGTCGTCCGGATGCAAAAAATCCAGAGGGCTTTTTCCGATCATTTCTTCAGGTTTGTATCCGACGTTGCTTTCGACCGAAGGGCTCGCGTAAGCGATAAGGCCGTCCGGCGAAGTAATGAATATCATGTCCAGCGAATTCTGGACGAGACCTTTCAGGCGCTTCTCGCTCGCCGCGAGTTCTTTTTCAGCCTTCATGCGCTCGACGATCTCTTCCTGAAGTTTCACGTTGGCTTCCCGGAGCTCGGCCGTTCGCACGCGGATTTTCTCCTCCAGCTCTTCCTTCGACTTTCTCTCGGACTCGAGCAGGGCCGTTTCGGCCCTCTTTCTGTCGGTAATGTTGCGGATGAGGACGATAAACTGGTCTCCCATATACGAAACAACGCGCGCTTCGAAATTCTTGTAGTTGACACCGGCCGGAAGTTCATATTCGATCGTGGCGAGATTTCCCGTCATTCTGACTTTTTCAAGAGCGGTTTCGAACTCGCCGATAACGACTTCGGGAAGGATGTCCTGCCATTTTTTTCCGAGAAATGCGTCCGGCGCGACAAAAAGGTCGTCGGCGTTGCCCGCCTTGTAGTCCGTTATGACTCCATCGGAAGATATCCTGAAGTAAATATCGGGAAGGGCCTTGAATATCTGTTGAAGCTCACTGGTCCTGGCCCGAAGCTCCGAGGCGTCGTTCCCGCGCTTGATGATGCGCCACATTTCCGTCATCAGCAGCGTGAGCTGGCGAAGGTCAGAGTCGTTGTATTCGCCTTCCTTGTTCCCGACGCCCGCCAGCGCCACGATATGTTCGCCCTCGAAAATCGGGACGTTCATATGGCGCCTGATAAGCACGTGGCCCTCAGGATAGCCTTTTTTCAGAGGGCTCGCCGCGGCGTAATCGTTCGTGATGATCGGCTTTCGCTGGCGCAGCGCTTCTCCCCAAAGCCCGGTTTTATTTGTCTGGAAAATGAAGCTCGTGTTCGGCAGGTTGCATTCCGCCATGACGTCTTTAGACCACGAGTACATGGAAAGAATGGATTCGTCGTCATTGGTGAAGGCCAGGTAACCGATACGGCTTCCGGTAAGCTTTACCGCCTGGTCGAGAGTGAAGTCGGTGATCTCCTTGAGCGAGGCCCCGGTCATGCGGGTAAGACTCAGAAGCGCTTCCAGCCTGGATTCGTCGAGCGAGAGCATTTCTTCGGAATGTTTGCGCGCGGTGATGTCGATAGCGGTAACCAGAAACGAAGGCCTGCCGTGATATTCGATGATCGCGGCGCGCGCCGACAGCCACATGACTCCGCCGGCCTTGTTGGCGACCATCAGTTCAAGATCGACGGGGCTTTCATCGATGCGCTGAAAAAGGAGGCCTCTGTCCTGGAGCATCTGCCTGTTTAAAGGATGGACGAATTCCCAGAAACTTTTTCCGATGAGTTCCTCGATCGAATAGCCGCCCATGGCGGCGGCGGCGGGATTGACATAAACGATCCTGTCTCCGGAAATTATAATGATCCCCGCCGAAGTTTTTTCCGCGAGGGTCTCCTGCATCATTACGCTGAGGGTGACATAATTGAGGACCCTTTGAATCGCGCGCCGGCCGTCCTTCTCGCGGACGAGGCAATCGGCGGCACCCTCTCCGACCATTTTGCGGGCCCGTTCGAAGTCTTTTTCGCTTGCGATAATGATAACCTCGTGGCCGCGCCAGAAATCATCCACCCTTGGCGAGTCGTATCCCGCGACAATAGAATCGAGAAATGAAATGGAAACGAAGACGGCGTCGAATTTTTCGCGCGAGGAGAGTTTCTTGAGAAATTCCAAATGATCGGACGCGAAAGAGAAGCCTATTTTTTTGCTGCGCAAAGGATCGGAAAGAGCCTCGCCGATAAGCGACGCATATTCCTGATTGTCTTCAGCGACAAGAATATTGAAAAAATCCTTTTCACGCAGCATGTCAAATACCGTCTTTAATTGTTAAAATATATTTCTTCATTTTAGTAAGAATAACAAATCAGTCACTCGTTTGTCAACATTCCGGCGCGCCCCCTCGCCATCGACAACCGCCGCCATTATGCGCGCCGAAATGCGCCATTCAAGCTCCGGCGCGACAGGCTTCGTCTCGCGTCGCGAAGCTGACGGATGACATTCAAACACGCCCGCTTATTGACATATTAAATCTAAAAATATATAATAAACCGGTCCGCACCACATTCCGAATTCCCGTTAATTCTCAGGATATGTTTTTTTAGAACCCGCTCGGCCTTTCGTTCATCGCGCATTCGCCAGGCTGGTTCCAGACGAAATAATTTTTATATTTTCAATTTTTTTCAAGCGAGGTCAAACATGAGTCGTTCGTCAAAAAGGTTTTTTCTGGCTTTATGCTCCGCCGCCTTCGCCATTGCCGTTTTCACGGCCATATTACCGGCGCGCTCGTCCGCGCAGACTTCCGACATTCCCGCCGCCGAACATAAGGTCGCGAAAGGCCGCGTAATGGTATCGCTCCAGTGGGGGACGGGCGAAAATTCCGTCGGACGCGCCTCGGAAGCGGACGCCGTCCACAGCTTCGTTTCGCCGACAAGTTTCATCGCGAAGGACGACATCGTCTATATCCTCGATTCGCCTAATTTCCGAATACTCAAGGTCAACTCACGCACCGGCTCGATCGAGGCCCGCGCCGCGCTCGCTGAAAAATCTTCCGGCGAAGTGATGCTCTACACCGACATCGCGATAATGCCTCAGGGGTTCCTGGCCGTTTCAAGTTCGCGCGAAAAAATGATACTGCTTTTCACGCCCGAATTAAGGCCGGCCGGAAAAATAAAGCCCGAGGCGCCGGTCGGATTGATCACGAAAATTTCCACCGACGACAAAGGCGCGATTCTGATCGAAGATCCAGTCGCGGAAAAATACTTCATAACCGACGCGTCGGGCAAGCTTATAACTACCGCCGCGATCGAATGTCAGCCGACCTTCCTTCGCGACGGAAGGCTCGTGCGCTTCGAAATCGCAGATTCGGCGAAGCCGCCTTTCAAGGTGACGGCGAAGGTGTTTTCGCCAGTAGCCGCCGCAACGGGCGAAAAAGGCGCGGCTGAATCGAAATATGAATTCGAATTCGAAAAACCGGTGCAGAATCTCATCCTGCTGGGCGAGACGGGGCGCGTGGCGCTTCACGTTTACGCCGTGCTCGGAGCTTCCGGCGACGTCCCGGAAGCCGCCAGGACTATAAAGGTCTCGCAGACCGGAAAGGTAATCGAATCGCTCGACGCGCCGATATCGCCGTCGATGGCGACGATGCGCTATGTCCGCGAAAGCGAAGGCGGAAACGTCCTTTTCGCTTCCGGCGACGAGGAACGCTACATCATCTCGCAATATTCTTATAAAAAATAATGGCCGGCAGGCGCCTTGCGACCGTTCTGGCGTTTGCGCAAAATTAAAAGGGGGGGCTGCCATGACAAAAATTTCCGTATCGTTTTTGCTGGTGGTTTTCTTCATATTGTTTTTCAAAAATTCCGCTATGGCTGACGATATTTTCTTCGACATATTAAAAAACGACCTTGAAAAGGTAAGGCATGCCATAGACGGTAATCCGAAGCTGCTTGAATTGAAAAGCCTGAACGGCGCGACGCCTCTATACGCGGCTGCGGACGCCGGAAGCGCAGGGATCGTGGAATATCTTTTGAATAAAGGCGCCGACGTCAACTTCACGAGCGACATGTATTCTTATTATACGCCGCTTTTCACGGCCTGCTATAACGGACGCGAGCGGATCGTAAAGATGCTTCTGGATAAAGGCGCGGACCCGAACGTCGCCGACTCCAACGGCCTTACTCCGCTGCACGAGGCCGCGTCCCGCGGCTTCGTCAACATCGCCCGGATGCTTCTTGACAGAGGCGCGAAAACGGAAGTCCGCGGCTTTCGCGACGGGTATACCGTTCTTCACAGCGCGTGCTTCGAATACAGCAATATCGAAATTCCCGGAAGCCTTAAAGCGAAAAGCGACGCCGTTATCGATCGCCCCGGAACGATCAGGCTTCTGATCGAAAAAGGCGCGAAAATCAGCGCCTTTGATTTCAGAGGCCGGACTCCGCTTAAAATCGTCGAAACCGTCGGCTGCCTTGATAAATCCGTCAACGAAAACGTGCGAGCGGTTCTCTCGGCGGCCGGCGCGAAGTCTGAAGAAGCGAAACCCTGCGCGAACGACGTTCTCGAAGCCATAAAAAAAGACGACGCGAAAACGCTCCGCGAAATCATCTCTGAAATTCCCGAAGCGCTGATTCTTCAAGACAATAATATGCCGCTTCTTTCCATCGCCATCCGCGACGGAAAAAACGCCATCGTCGAAGTATTGCTCGATTGCAGCGCCGACTCCAACTCTTTAAGCTTTAACGATTCATACGGCTACGCCAGGCACTCTTCGCCTCTGCATGTCGCCTGCAACGTCAATAACACGGTCGCGGTGGAACTGCTTCTGAAAACCAAAAAAGCCGGTCTTGAAATAAAAGACGGCAGGGGGCGCACTCCGCTTCTGATCGCCGCCGAAAAGGGCTTCGACGGACTCGTAAAAACGTTAGCCGAAAACGGCGCCGACGTCAACGCGTCCACCAGCTACGACGGCGGCGCGCTTCATCACATGGCGGCGAAGGGGTATGCCGACATCGTCGAGCTCCTCATTCAAAAGGGCGCCGACGCGAATACCGTCAACGACCGGGGCCAGACCCCGGCCCAATGCGCCGAAGCGGCTAACCAGAAAAGGGTCCTGGAAATTTTGAAAAAACACGGCGCTAAAGGGCCGGAAGATGAAAAGAAAATAAATATCCACGAAGAAGCCGGGCGCGGCGACGTGAAAAAAATCGCCGCCATTCTTGGCCGGGACCCGAAACTCGTCAACTCGAAAAAAGCCCGGGACGGCTCCACGCCCCTCCACGCCGCCGCCCTGGCCGGATATGACTATGCGGCTTCTTTCCTGATAGAGCACGGTGCCGTCATCGACGCCGCGGATCTTGGCGGCATGTCTCCGCTGTTTTACGCGCTGATGAAAGGCAGGCAGAAAGTCGTAAGGCTTTTAATCGAAAAAGGCGCGAACGTCAATATGAAGGCCCGCGGGAACGTGCTGCCTGTCCATATCGCGGCATCCGCCGGATTTACGGTTTCAAGGCTTCTGACCTATATGCTCGTCGCCAGGGGCGCCGACGTAAACGCCAGAACCGACGCGGGCCTGACGCCTCTTCACGCCGCGGCCGCATCGAACAATATCGATACGATCAAGCTCCTTCTCTCACGCGGCGCTTCTTTCGACACGAAGGACAAAAACGGCCTGACGCCTCTTGCGCTGGCTGAAAAAATGCATCAAAAAGATGCAGCCGATTTCATCAAAAATTGCGATTGGAAATCGCTCATCGCGCCATCTACCGAAGAACTATTCATGGCGGCGTCAGTCGGCGATCTGGCGAACGTGAAAAAAATCATCGAAAAGTTTCCTTCCGCCATTTCATCGCGCGATATAAGCGGCGGCAATACGCCGCTTCATTACGCCGCCATGAACGGCGATATCGACATTGTCTCCTACCTCCTCGAACACGGCGCCGATATCGAAGAAACCGGCCCGAACGGATGGACTCCGCTCGAAACCATCGCCACCGTTCCATTTCACGCCAACCATCCGAAGATCATCGCCGCCCTCGAAGCGAAGGGCGCCGTTCCGGGCGGGCCCCGCAGACACGCGGGTATCAGGGATGTCAGGGAGACCGGCCGGGCAACCGGCGTGATGTTCGAGGCGGTAGGCAACGGACACGTCCGCCTCGTCGAAATGATCCTGAAAAAGGGCGTCGACATGAAGGCCAGATCGGCGCAATATACATTCCTTCACTACGCGGTTCTCACCGGTCGCGTCGATATCGCCAAACTTTTAATCGCCAACGGCGCCGAGTTGAATCCGAAAGGAATGGACGACACGACGCCGCTTCATATCGCGGCCGAGTCGGGCAATGCCGAACTGGCCATACTCCTCATCGAAAAAGGAGCCGACATTAACGCCGTGACGAGGGATGGGAAAACCGCCCTCATAATCGCCCGCGAAAACGGCCGCGAAGATGTCGTAAAAATTCTGGAAACAGCCGGAAAAAAATAAAAAATATAGAAAGAGGTAATTCAGATGTTCAAACAAAAATTCATCAAATTTCTAATGTCCAGAGGCGGGTTGACGTTATTTAATTACGTCCTTCTCGCCATCTTCACCTTTTCTCTGGTAAACGCGTTTTCTCTTTTATTCAACAAGATCGACGACACACTGAAAATGGATTCCATCATGAACGCGATCGCGACGATACTCGTGGCCTACGGCGTCGTCCTCGAAGAACGCGAAGG
>Ga0208665_10000180_pt1 | contig 10883 bp, 6 predicted proteins | sample Methanogen_OWC_FD_187365 | JGI IMG/M metagenome (GOLD analysis project Ga0208665, IMG submission 187365) | Enriched soil microbial communities from Old Woman Creek wetland in Ohio, USA - Methanogen_OWC (SPAdes) (version 2) | ecosystem: Environmental > Terrestrial > Soil > Wetlands | place: USA...
CGGTTCCTATCGCGCGCGGCATGATGCCGCGCGATACTTCTCACCCCACGGAGACGGACGAATGAAATACAAAACCTTCCGCGCACTCGTGATTATCTGTCTGCTCGGCACAGCCGGTGGCGGCTTCTACTGCTATACCCTGCACGTCCAGCACACCGCGCACCAGCTCCAGATCGAAGGTGCAGAGGCTGCAGCAGCGAACCTCGACGACCAGGCAGTTTCCGCGGATTCACAGGGCTCTTCCCTCACGGTTCCACCGGCTGTGAATCTTCCCGCTGGTGCGACCGCCCTGCGGCCGATGGATGTGGAAATTCTCGCCGCCGCGGCCGCGAATATCTCCGGCGACAAGGTGAAAGATGCAATCAGGGGCCGGCCCTGGAAAGTGAATCTGTTCAAGGATGCCGGCGCAACAACGGTGAATCGCCTGAAAATCGATCTCAACCGCAACGACAAATGGGATGAAAAATGGTCCTGGGATCCGGAAGGCCTCCAGCGCCAGGTCGCACCCGCAGACGATGAAAAATACACGGTTCAGACCTGGTATGACACGAACCTGAACGCATGGACATCCGCCAAGCCGAAGGCCGGTGCGGCACCCACTCTCGCCGAGACGGCGCCCGGAATCCCGGCAATGCCCGCCGGTTCCACACCTGCCGGCGAGCTTGCCCTGCGGCCGATGGACGAGGAGATTCTCGCCGCAGCCGCCGCGAATATCTCCGGCGACAAGGTGAAAGATGCGATGAAAGGCCGGGCCTGGAAAGTGAATCTGTTCAGGGATGCCGGCTCGGCAACGGTGAACCGCGTGAAAATAGATCTCGACCGTGACGACAAATGGGATGAAAAGTGGTCCTGGAAGGCCGGCAGAATCACCCGCGAAGTCGCATCAAACGACGACGAGGTCTACGAAAAACGCTTCTTTCTGGATAAAGGCGGGAAAAGCTGGCTGCTTCAATAATTTCAGGGAAAGGCCCGACAGACCATCGTTTCGAAGAGGGTTCCCGTTTTATGGGCTTTCAGAAGAGAGATGGCCGACCACGAGAAATCATCCTGCCTCGCTTTGAAAAGAGCAGCCATGACGGGTTTCTGAAGTCTGTCCAGATCGAGAGCCGGCGGCTCGGTTATCCAGGGCAAAGTGACGGGCGTTTTCACGGCCCAGTAGTGGCGTCCGGTCACGGGACCGCCGTATGTAGCCGGAATGAGGTCATGTTCGGCAAAAGCGACGAGCAGCGGCTCGAGAGCTGCAACGGAACTGGGCAGTGTATCGTGCATCAGAACGATGCCGCCACGGCCGCCATTGGAAAGTTGCAGCTGGCGTTTGACATTTTCGCAGGTTCTCACCATGTTCCGATTGCGCCAGTCATAAGGATCGACGGACCAAAGCATCACATCCATGCCTTCCTGCTGCACGGCCTGGAGAACGTTGTGATTCAACCCGCCGTATGGCGGCCTGAAGACGCGCGGCCGGACACCCGCAACCTGCCGGACAAGGGTATTCAGCTGCCGGATTTCATCAAGCGCCCGTTCAGCGCTCGCATGGGAAAGATTGGCATGGTGAGCGGTATGATTGCCTATCACGTGCCCTTCGTCGTGAATCCGGCGCACGATTTCCGGATATTTCCGGACATTCGTTCCAACAACGAAGAAAACAGCTCTCAACCCGTGCTTTTTCAGCGTATCAAGGATATATGGGGTCGTATTCGGGTTCGGGCCATCATCGAATGTCAGCAGAAACTGCCTGTTCCGCCCCATGGTCGAAGCGATGAAGCGCCTGTCATAAAAAACACTTCCGCCCTCTGTCGGAACACCGGCTTCGATCGCATCACCCGCATCGGAGGCCGCGGACAAAGCAGACCCGGCCCGCACGGTCAGTGTCGTTTCCGCTGGAACGGCCCCGGCCGGTGGTTGTCCGAGAAGCATGAAGAAAAGGAAACAGACCGTAGCAAAACGCGCTGTATTTGATGTGCTCTTACTCATGACAGTCAATCTATCGGCAGCCAGCCTTTCGTTTATGAGAAACGCGCGTATGGTATGCTTAATATGCCTTTCTGGCAATACCACAAAGAAAGCATTTCAGTCAGTGAAGAAACCGATGCATCCCATACTCAAAAAGCTCCTTTTTCTCCTGCCGGTTTTCTGGATACTTCTCCCCCCCTACATCAGCTCCGCCGGCGACATTCACGAGGCCGCGAAAGTTGCGGACCTCGATCGAATCAGGGACATCCTTGCGCAGAATCCCCGGGAAGCGAATTCTCAAAACATCTACGGGATGACACCCGACGGGTACCAGATGACCCCTCTTCACTGGGCAGCCCGCATGGGACACCTCGATGTCGCAAAACTGCTTTTGAGACACGGGGCATTGGTCGGTTCAAGAACTTCGCGCGGCATGACCCCGCTGCACATGGCTGCCTTTCGCGGCCACGCCTCGATGACGGCACTGCTTCTCGATAACGGCGCAACCGTCACCGCAACGGACTCCTTCGGAGCCTCCCCGCTCCACCTCGCCGCAATCTCGGGATCCGTCCCAACCATACAAACCCTTCTTTCACGCGGAGCCCCGATCGATGCTCCCGGAAGCAGCGGCGCCACACCCCTGATCGAAGCCATCCATCAGGGCAAAATCAAGGCTGTTTTCGCCCTCGCATCCGCCGGTGCTGACCTGAAGAAGAGGGACAATGCCGGAGAAACCGTCCTGCACGCTGCGGTTCAGGGCAAGCAGGCTGCTCTCGTCACGTATTTTCTTTCAGCCGACGCATTGAAATCAGCCGTCACCGGAACGGGCCGCACGCCGTTGCATCTGGCCGCGCACAATCTCTGGCCCGAAGGCGTCCAACTGCTGCTCGAAGCCGGTGCCCCGGCGAACGCCCTGGACAACGGCGGGGATACCCCGCTGCTGCTTGCCGGCAGGCAGGCATACTGGGAATTATCGATGACGCGATCCCATGCAAAAGAATGGATCAGCCTGTTCGATCGGATCCTCTCTCTTTTCCTTTCTCATCGATCAGACCTGGAAATCAAAGCCAAAGACGGCACCACGATACGAAATCTTGCCAGCTTTATTGTCGGTATCGATCGCTTTGAAAGTTTGCAGCGCAATGCAGCCAGGTAGTAAACCCGAAACGGAATATCAGAAGTGAATCACCCGATGCGCATCGCGATCGTCGGAGCTGTTCTTGCTGCAGCATTGTTTTTTGTCTGGAATGCATGCATTCCAGATGCATGCTGGAGCATATCCATTCCACTCTGTATCACAACACCGGGTCCTTCTCCGAAGGTGTACCCGGAGCTGGCATCGGTGTCACTTGCCACCGAATATGTGAAGACCATCAGCGCAAATCTGCGAACAGCAGAAGCAACCATCGGCCACGCCTGGAAAATCAACAATGTATCCTCTCCCACTGCCGGTATATCGATTTCCCTGACGGCTCCATTCGACGCGGCCATAGCGGAAAGATTCGACCAGTTTCCGGTTCAGCTTCCCGTCATGCTTGAAACGGTCCGTCAGCAACGATTCTCGACGATAGGTTTAAGACTTGCATCAGAAGCTGAATTCGTTGAAAACATCCTGGCTTCATATGCAATGGGCGCAACATGGAATTCTTCTGACAAACAGATGGCACAAATCGCCGATCAGCTAAAAAATATCGACATGCGCTGGCAGAAGCAGCAGGATCTGATACAAGGACTTGAAAAGGAAGTTTCACATCTCACAGCCAGAGTTGCAGTCGCAAAACGTCGGAATTCAGGAAAGCTCACTCGTTCCGCACGGCATCGAAAAAAATCAGAAAAACACCGGAAAAAAGCTCCCGTCCCCAAGCGGCTGGATCTCCAGAAAAGAAGCATGAAACAGCGTCTTCACCAAGCGCGAATCGAGTTTGAGCGTCTTGACAGGGAGAGAATCACTCTTGCTGAACAAAAGCATGCTCGTGAAATAGCACTCCAGCGCACGCAAATCTGTGAAACCAAACTCGGACTGATCGAGAATGAGAATAGATTCCTGGCTGCCCTGTTCGAGTCCGATTACGGCAAACCAGACTTCACCAGGCAGGAAAGAAAACTTCCGTCGGCATTTTTGAAAGCCGCATTCATGGCTCGTCCTCTCGCGTTTGTCATCGGTCCGCTCCTGGCCTGGCTTCTCTTTCGGAAAAAGAGAACCATTTCAAGGACCGTCTTCCCGGGCAGTAAGATTCCGTTTCTGGGGCTCATTCCGCCTCTGCAGCCGGAAACGCTGGAAGCCATGCTGCATCCGTCGTCATTTGCATCAGCCGCACCCAGAGAAGCTCTGCTCATACGCAAAATTGCGATGGATCTTTTCCACCTGGCAAAACAGAGAGAATGTCGGCGGCTCGCCTTTTTCGGCACCCACGGGGGCTGCGGCACATCCGCCTGCGCCGCGCTTGTGACGGCGGCACTCGCAAACGATGCGAAACAAATTCTCCTCGTGGATCTTCACTGGGCAAGGCCGTCCCAGCACCGGCTGTGGTGGATTCCGTGGGCAACAGGTGCCACAAACTGGCTTGTGTCTGGATCATCCGTTCCATCCCCGATCCAGGCAGATGCAGGCCCAGGAGCTGCGCAAGCCAGGGTTATTGCCGCCGGCCCGCTTCCCCCGTCTCCCGAAGATGCCCTGAAAGAAGCACCCTGGCCGCTCTGGTTCTCGGCATTTCCGGCCGATCCGCCGGACTCGCTGCTTCTCGTCGATGTCGGCAACGCATCTGAATCCGTTGAAACAGGTAAAAGACTCGCCTCAGCGCTTGACGGGATCATCCTGGTCGCAAATCCTGACAATCCCGACCGGCTCAAACACGCCCTTGCAGAGTTTGAGGATGCCGGGCGGCCCGTCATCGGCATCGTCTCTACGAATGGGGCTTTAAAAAGCTCATGAAGACGGGATACCGATTTGGACTGGTCTCACTGTTTTTCATCCTGTTTTTCCTCTCGTCCTCAACAGCCTTTTGTGATTCATTGAAGATCCTGATGCCTTCCAGGCTGAATCTCCCCTCCTGGATTCTCGATTCGCTCAGAAAAAGTCTCGGGAAGACTCTCTCGCATGAAGTAACCCTTCATCTCCGGCCTGTGGGCTCAGATATCGGCCCCGTAGATGTCGCTTCCGTTCCATTGTTACTGATCGAAGAGGGAACGAATCTGGCATCCGTAACTTCCAGCCTTCGCCCAACCCCGGTCACCCTGGATCTGTTCTGGGTTCTTGGAACCAGAATCGATCTGCTTTCGCCCCTTGCCTCCGCGCCGCCGCGAACGATGCATGAATTCAACTCAATTCTGGAACAGCTTCAAAGACGCAATCCAGAACGGTTCCCCTGGTTCGAGTCTCTTGAAGCGCCAATGACGCTTTACAAACTCAGGCAGGCTCTGCGGACAGGCGCACGGGACACTGCCGCACATCAGCTCCAGCAGGCGCTCGACAGGAAATGGCTGAATCCGTTTTCCCTTGAATCAGACGAAAGCCTGGCTTATGAAGTATTCGAAGCCGGTGATGCAATCTTTACCTCGCTGTGGGTTCCCGGCAATGCCATCGCATCTCCGCCGGAGCGGCAGAATCGAAAAGTCATCTATTCGCCGTTTCCGGGAGAGAATGGACCGGCACCGGTGCCTCAGATCAAGCTGCGCCTGTGGACCAACCGCGATGATCCGAGATGGTCGCGCAGGCCCGGAACGGCTTTTTCGCTGACACCGGATCTTGCGGAAGCCGTCTTCCTGCCCTGTGATATTCCGTCTGAGCGTTTCTGGGTCAGACACGACAGTTCGCGATTTTTCAACCGCCTCATCGAAGGCAAACCCTAACTGGAGCAGAAATGTATCTTTCCCTTCGTATCAAGATTCTCTCTGTGCTATTCCTCGTTATTGCAGCACTGGGTTTCGTTTTCAATGAAAGCGCCACGCGCCTGATCGTCGAGAAAACAGAAGAGATTTTTCAGGAGCGTGTCGACACCCTGCTCAGCTCGATCAAATCCTATTGGGAATCAGAGCGCAACCAGGTCCTGCGGAATGCGATGCTGTTTTCCGAGTCCGACAAGCTTGTAAACTACTCGGTATACGGCCTCACCAACCTTCTTCAGAAAGAAATGGCCAGACTGCTGGTCAACTCCGGTTTCTACGAGCTCAAGCTGAACATGAAAAGCGGTCTGATGCTCTCTACGCGTAATCCCCCGGCCCAGGGCTCACCCCTTGTCATTACGGATCCACGTATGACGCTATCCCGTATCGAGATAACCGTTGTCGAGGACAAGCTGATTCTGAGCGCCATCGTGCCGGTGTTCAAAACGGAAGAGTTCATCGGCTTCCTGACGTTGCAACGCGAACTCGACGACAACCGAATGCGCAGAATGGCGAGGAATCTGCTCGCGGATGCAGCGATCGCCGTGCGAGGCAGCATTCTCGCCACGTCACTGACCGGCCAGGCGCGCCAGGATCTCGAGTCATCCATTACGCAGCAGCCAGACCGGCCCGAGCGCATATTCACGCTCAAACTGGCTGGTGTTTTCAACTCTATCGGCCAAGTCGAACTCGGAGAAACCATCGACAAACAACCGTTTCGCATCTACTGTGCCACGTCTCAGGAACGCATGCTGGCCCTGGTTTCGCAGGCCCGCGGCCAGACGCTGAACATCACGCTTCTCGCCCTCGCCATCGCAATGTTGATCTCGTTCCTTTTCTCGGAAAAGGTCCTTCTGTCAAGAATTCGCCAGGTGCGTGACGGCGCTCAGCGGTTGTCGCAGGGGGATCTTTCCTGCCGCCTTCCTGAACACGGCCGGGATGAACTTGGCGATCTCGCCCTCTCGTTCAATGAAATGGGCGCCGCGCTTCTCAGCAACCGCGATCATATACAGCACACCATCGATCGCCTCGAAGCTCTGAAAACCTATATTCAAAACATTCTGTCAAGTCTCAGCACATCGGTCATCACCTTCGACCGGAGCGGACGGGTCGAAACGGCAAACGGTGCTGCCCACCGGGAACTCGCATCCGTCTGTTCCCTCAATCCCGGCCTTCCCCTCATGCACCTGCTCCGGGTCATCCGTCGCGACTCGCGCCGCATATTTCTTCAGTCACTGCGCAATCTGCTGGAAAGCGGCAAAGAAGGTATTCCGTTCGATGTCCAGCTCAATCTTGGGCCGGGCCGGGGGATGAAGGTCATGGAAACCCGGTTCACGTATCTTCGCGATGCCGACCAGAAGCCTTACGGAATGGTCATGACCCTCGACGACATCACACAACGTCGAGTCATCGAGCAGCAGCTCTACCACGCCGACAAGCTCAGCTCGATTGGTCAGCTGGCAGCCAGCGTGGCTCATGAGATCAAAAACCCGCTCGCCTCGATCAAGACGCTCGGCCAGCTCCTCCAGGAAGAAACGGCACAAGAGGACAACCGCCGCGAGTATATCGATGTCATCGTCACGGAGGTGAATCGATTAAACGGTGTTGTCGAACAGCTGGTGACCTATGCCAGGCCGGAAGCTTCGAAAATGCGGCGCATCCTTTTTTCTGAAATCATCACTCCCGTGCTGGCATTGGTAGATCATGAAGCCGGCCGCCACCATATCAGCCTTGTCGCCGAGTATGCCCCCGATTTGCAGCTTCTCGTTGACTCGGAAAAGATGAAACAGGTATTGTTAAATCTGATTTTCAATGGAATACAGGCAATGCCCGAAGGTGGCACCGTAACCGTTTCAGGGCGCCATGACGTGAACAGTCCTTGGTCCGTCATCCAGATTATCGATACCGGAACCGGCATGCCGGCCGATATCGCCGCCCGCATCTTCGAGCCGTTTTTCACGACAAAGCAGCGAGGTACGGGACTCGGCCTTGCTATAGTAAAGAAAATAATTGATCTTCACGGAGGCAGAATAGAAGTCGAAAGTCGCCAGGCAACCGGCACCTCTTGTGCAGGCACGACATTCACCATATATCTGCCCCAGGAAAGGAAGGAAGCGTAAGTCATGGCATTCCAGTCAAACAGCATCCTGATCGTCGATGATGAAAAATCAATTCTTTTCAGCCTCAAGGCGGCTCTCGCCAAGGAAGGCTACTCCGTACGCACGTCTGAAAGTCCGCAGGATGCGATAAAGTTTGTAGAGCCGGGCACCTTCCAGGTCATCATTTCCGACTTCAACATGCCCGGCATGAACGGCGTCGAGCTGCTAAAACGCGTCAAGCAGATAGACCCCGAAGTCGTATTCATCCTCATGACGGCCTATGGAAGCGAAAAGCTCGCCATTGAAGCGATGAAGGAAGGGGCCTACGATTATTTTTCGAAGCCTTTCGACATCGATGAGATGCGCATCATTGTCGCCAAGGCCTGCGAACGCTTCACCCTAGCCTGGCAGAAAAAAAATCTCGAGGAACGCTTCCTGAGTGAACCCGAATCGGATCGCATCATCGGCGTATCCGCGCAGACAAAGCAGGTCAAGGAGCGGATCGAACAGGTCGCAAAAAGCGATATCACCGTCCTGATCAATGGAGAGTCGGGTACCGGCAAAGAACTTGTGGCCGAATCCATCCAGCGCCAGAGTCTGCGCGCAAGCGGCCCGTTCGTTAAACTCAACTGCGCAGCCTTGCCGGAAAACCTGATCGAAAGCGAATTATTCGGTTACGAGAAAGGCGCTTTTACAGGGGCTGCAGGAAGAAAACGCGGGAAATTCGAAGTCGCGAACGGCGGCACGATCTTTCTGGATGAAATAGGCGATATGTCGCTGAATACTCAGGCCAAAGTCCTGCGCGTCATTCAGGAGCGTGAAATCGAGCGACTTGGCGGCAATGACCGCGTCAAGGTCGATGTGAGAATCATCGCGGCAACACATAAAGATCTCAAGGCCATGATCAGCCAGGGCCAGTTCCGAGAGGACCTGTTCTATCGCATCAGCGTCGTCAATATCGCGCTCGGCCCGCTGCGCGAACGCCCCGAAGACATCGTCCTGATGGTTGAACACTTCGTTGGAATCGCCGCTCAGAAGCTCGGGCGGCCTCTCAAGGGGGTAACTCCGCGCGCCATGACCGCCATGAAGAATTTCAAGTGGCCCGGAAACGTGCGCCAGCTGGCGAACATCATCGAGGGCGCGGCCGTTTTTGCAAAAGGCGATCAGATAGACCTCGACAATCTCCCCGAAGAAGTCAGACTCGGCTTCGAGCCCGAGTCGGCGACATCGGGCCTCGATTGGATAGCCGTTGAAATAGAAAAAGGCCGCACGCTCGATGAACTCGTCGCCGATATCGAAAAGGAGATGATTTCACGCATTCTGCGCGCCACCGAAGGCAACCAGTCCCAGACTGCGCAACGTCTCGGCATCAAGCGCGGCACCCTGCAGTACAAAATGAAAAACTACGGATTATCCTGACCCCGTCCCGCGAACACATGCGACAGGTGCACGCTCGCTACGGTTTATAATACAGCACCCACACCTTGTAGCCCGGCACGCCGGCCGGGGCAGTTATATTAACCTCTATATCGCCACCATTTGATGTCGCCCCGTCATATTCGGCGATATCGGTTCCATACCCCCGCATTTCGAGAGAAACGGCATTGACAGCAGCCTCGCTGTAGCTCAGATGCCGCAGGCCGTTGACACCCGAAACATCATTCCTGAGCAGAAGATCACGGAACCTGTGCGCCTCGGCCGAAAAACCGGTTAGCGAAGCCGACAACCCGAGTCCGTCACAGTACATCGCCAGGGCAAACTCGTTGAAAAAGCCTTCTATTCCCGTGGTTGCCGGCACAGCATTATTCACCAGCCTCGCAGATACATCGGCAAAGCCGCTCAACCCGTTGTTCGCTTCAAGTGTCTGTATGGCACCGTAACCACCACAACGCTCGTACAGATACTGAACGAACAGATACGACATCCCGTAATTTTCAAGCCCGGAAGAATCCGGCCAGTGGTTCAGGGAGACCGTGCCCGGCTGCCTCAAATACGCTGCAACCTGACTTACGGGGGTGGGCATCTTCTGCGTAAACCCGTAGCCCACAATCTGCTGGGCCCAAACTGAAAGTCCTTCATTGAGCCAGGTCGAGCCCTGAGCGCCCTTCTGATTGTAATACATCATATGCTGGAGTTCATGAGCCAGGACGCCCTTGAAATCATCAGGCTTGTCTTTTGCCCACTGGTCCCAGAGGTAGATGATCTCCGTACCGGCAGAGTGTTCAAGCGCAGCATTCTTATCCCGCGGATTAAAATACCCGAGCGTATATAGTCCGCTCGTATTGCCTTTGTTTATCTGTGGAGTCAGGAATAGAACGACCCGCGGCTGAGCATCGACGTTCCCTTCCGGATGTTCCTGATGGGCAGAAACGCCGTCCCAGCATGCCGTGGCAAGAGTCGCCCGGATTCCATCAAACCAGGCCGCCACCTTTTCCGCATCCGAAGCGATCAAAACCGTCTCAGACGCATCAGTATATACCAAGCAATATACTCCAGTGGCAACAAGAGTTCCCGTGGCAAGGATATCGCTCGCCGCGCTTTCCGGATTGGCGCTTGTAAAATCGATCATCCAGAAGGTTGTCGATGTCGGTGGCGTGTCGAATGCGCTGGCTCGCACGGACCGGCGCGACGATCTGCCACGATCTGCCGGATGCCACGATCTGATCATCGGTCCGGCATCAAAGAAAGAACCGGCTGGAAGCGGCTCTGCTCGTCCGATAGTGGCCCGTTTCGATGCGGGAAGCTGGGGAATATCCGTTGTCTGCCCACCCATAACCCCCGTAAAGACCCAGGAGTAATTCCCATCGAGCGCACTCGATCCATCACCGGACGTAACGGAGAGAAATGCGAGTTTTTCACCGGGTTCGAGAGATGCCAGGTGCAGGGTTCCATTGTTCGAAACACCTGATCCGAAATAATCATATACTCCATAACTGGTCAGCGTTGTCA
>Ga0208665_10000181_pt1 | contig 10839 bp, 7 predicted proteins | sample Methanogen_OWC_FD_187365 | JGI IMG/M metagenome (GOLD analysis project Ga0208665, IMG submission 187365) | Enriched soil microbial communities from Old Woman Creek wetland in Ohio, USA - Methanogen_OWC (SPAdes) (version 2) | ecosystem: Environmental > Terrestrial > Soil > Wetlands | place: USA...
AAAGTTCAAAATAGAATTCATCAACAAGCCAATCGTCGTCGCGGTCGACACCATAATGGGAATCCGGTCCTATCAGAAATACAGCGACATGGAATCCGAATTGAACGACATCCTGGCCGAACTGAAGGCGCTCGTCCGGACCGAGAACATAGCCCTTATCGGCACGTTCAACCTGGATTCCCGATCCGAAATCGCCCGCCCCACGCGCGAAAGCGTCGCCAGAATCCCGGCTTTTTTCTACCAGCCATATGTGACCATGACGCTTTACTCCGACGCCGTAATCAATTATGAAACGCCTTTCCTCGAATGGGAATGGGGCACATCCGACGTAATGGTCCCCATAGTCGAGCTCGATATTCTCAAAAACAAGATGAACGGGTTCAAGGGTAAAATGTTCTACCGTTTTTTCGATTCAGTGGCCGCATTCAGGGAATGCGTCGAAGCGGAAAACGAAAATTTCAGGGCGATGCTCGAGAACATCGAATATTACGAGCAAAAGCGGGGAAGCAAAAAAGTCCCACCCCCCGCGCCGCCGCCGCCGCCCGTACCGAATATCAAGGTCAGCACCAATCAGGACCCCAAACCGAACCGCCAAAACAGCGAAGAGGAAATAATTTAAAGCCGGAACATTTCATCTCCGGAATATTCCAAAAATATTATATAAAAAACCGGCCTTTCGGGCCGGTTTTTTATATAATGATATATATTTGACAAAACACCTGCTGTATGATATAATTTTTCAAACCATAGTTATAGTCATCATCGGAGTTCCGGAGCAATCCGTCCGGAACACAAGCAATCCAGTGTGTACGTAGTGGTAATTTCAGGCCGGGGCGTCTTTGCCGCGGGCCGGTTAAAAGACGCGTCGATGATTATTCGGCGGCAATTAATTTTCGAGGAGTGAAGTCAATGGTAACAACTGAGAACGGAGCGAATCAGGAAGTCAAAAAACAGGCCAATCACGGCGAAAATATCGAGACCATGGAACAGGCGATGGCTTCGATGGACGCTATGAAGGCTGACGGAAAGAGCGCCGTCATCGAACGCGGAAACGTGGTCGCCGGAACGATCATCAAGGTCGCCAACGACACCGTTTACGTCGATGTAGGCCACAAATCCGAAGGCATAATCCAGATCGCGGAATTCACCGACCTGGATGAAAAGCCCGAAGTAGGCTCCATTGTTCGCGTAATGGTACTCAAGCCCGAAGACAAGAACGGCGATCTCATACTCAGCAAGAAAAAAGCCGACATAAAGCTCGCGTGGGATGAAATCATGAACTGCATGACAGCCATGAAATCCATCAAGGCGAAAATCGTCCGCACGATCAAAGGCGGCTATGAAGCCAGTTTCAAGGGCGTAAGGTGCTTCGTTCCCAGTTCCCAGCTCGCCGAACGCAAGGATATCAAGCCTTCGGATTTCATTGGCAACTTCTACGATTTCAAGATAATAGACGTTCAGAGGAAGCGCGGAAACGTAGTGCTTTCCAGAAAAGCCCTCGTCGACGAGGTCGAAAAAGAGCGTTTGGACAAAATATTCTCGAACCTTCAGGAAGGCGGCACGATCACCGGTACCGTCAAGAGCATCACCGAATACGGCGCATTCGTCGATATCGGCGGCATAGACGGCCTGCTTCACATCACGGACATGTCCTACGGCCATGTTTCAAACCCGGCCGACATCGTCTCCATCGGTTCGACCCTCACCTGCAAAATACTCAAGCTTGACCGCACCACTAAAAAGATAAGCCTCGGTCTCAAGCAGCTGAATAAAAACCCGTGGGAGGAAGTTCCCACCAAATACGCGGTCGGCGAACTCTACGACGGCACCGTCAAGAACACCACCGACTACGGCGTGTTCGTCACTCTCGAGCCCGGCGTCGACGGCCTGGTCCATATTTCCGACCTCTCCTGGAGCGGCAGGTCCAAACCTTCCGACTTCAAGGTCGGCGAAGCCATGAAAATCAGGGTCCTGGACATCAACCTCGAAGACCGCAAGATCAAATTCGGCGTAAAACAGGTCACCGACGATCCCTGGAAAAAAGTCATCGAGACCTACACCGAAAACACCATAACGACCGGAAAAGTCAAATCGCTCGTCAGCTACGGCGCGTTCATCGAGCTCGAAGACGGAATCGAAGGTTTCGTTCACATTTCCAATATCTCATGGACAAAAAAAATAAACCATCCGTCCGAATCGCTGAAACTCGCGCAGGTCGTCGAAGTCAAGGTCCTCAAGATCGATAACGACGCCAAGAAGATCAGCCTCGGCATCAAACAGACCCATCCGGACCCCTGGACCCTCGTCGAAGAAAAATTCGCCGTCGGTCAGGTCGTCACGGGCGAAGTCACAAACGTCAAGAAATTCGGCGCGTTCGTCGAACTCGAAGACGGAATCGAAGGTCTCATCCACGTTTCCGATCTTTCCTGGACGAAACACCTCAACCACGCCAACGAGGTCATCAAAAGCGGCGAGAAAGTGACCGTAAAGATTCTCGAAATCAACTCGGCCGAAAAGAAAATCGCCCTCGGTTACAAACACATGCAGAAAGATCCCTGGCAGGAGATCGACGCCAAGTACCCGATAGGCGCTGAAATCGAAGGCAAAATAACTCATTTCACCAAATTCGGAGCTTTCATCGAAGTCGAAGAGGGCATCGAAGGCCTTCTCCACACTTCCGACCTGTCCTGGACGAAAAAAATCTCCGATCCTTCCGAAATTCTCAAGGAAGGCGAAACGATCAAGGTCAAAGTCCTCAACATCGACCGCGAGCAGCGCAAGATAAGCCTCGGCCTCAAGCAGCTCGAACTCGACCCGCTCGTTCACTATAAAGAGAAAATGGACAACAACGTCGTCCTCGACGGCAAGATCAAGAGCATCCAGGAATACGGCGCATTCGTCGAATTCGACGACGGCATCGAAGGCCTCGTCCACATCTCGCAGCTTGCCAACGAACGCGTCGACAAGGTCGAAAACGTGGTCAAGGTCGGCCAGCACGTCCAGGCCCGCATAATAGAAGTCAATATCCCGGAGCGCAAGATCAAGCTCTCGATGCGCACCGACGGCGGCGGCAGCAATAAAGTCTCGCTCGATCACGTCAACGACGAGAAAGAAGCTAATTTCTCGCTCAAGGAAAAACTCCAGGACGCGCTCGCCGCAAAACAGAACGACAACAACCAGTAATAATCGAGCCTGTTTCAAAATACCAATAAACGGAGGAATTTTAAAATGGCAGTAAAAGTTGGAATCAACGGATTCGGAAGAATCGGAAGAAATTTTTTCCGCGCTTGCCTCAACCATCCCGAAATCGAAATAGTCGCGGCTAACGACCTCACCGACGCCAAGACCCTCGCCCATCTGCTCAAATACGACTCTATACTCGGCATATTCAACGCCGACGTCAGCGTCGACGGCGACAACGTCGTCGTAAACGGTAAAGCCATGAAGGTCCTGAAGGTAAAAGATCCCAAGGAACTTCCCTGGAAAGAACTCGGAGTCGAAATCGTCGTCGAATCGACCGGGCTTTTCACCGACGCCGAAAAAGCGAAGGGCCACATCGAAGCCGGCGCAAAAAAAGTAATAATTTCAGCTCCCGCCAAGAACGAAGATATAACGATCGTCATGGGCGTCAACGACAATAAATACGATCCCGCGAAGCACCACATAATCTCGAACGCTTCCTGCACGACCAACTGCCTCGGCCCCGTCGTCAAAGTCCTTCTCGACAACTTCGGAATCGAGAACGGCCTCATGACCACCATCCACTCCTACACCAACGACCAGCCCATCCTCGATCTGCCCCACAAAAAAGGCGATCTGAGAAGGGCCAGGGCCGCCGGGCTGTCGATGGTCCCCACCACGACCGGCGCCGCCAAGGCAATATCGCTTGTCATCCCCGAAATGAAGGGCAAGCTCGACGGATTCGCTATGCGCGTTCCCACGCCTAACGTTTCGGTCGTCGACCTCGTCGTCAACCTCAAAAAAGAAGCCAGCAAGAAACAGATCAACGAAGCCATGAAGAAAGCCGCCGAAGGCCCCCTCAAAGGCGTTCTCGCCTACGAGGAAAAAGAGCTCGTTTCGAAGGACTACTACATGAACGAAAACTCCTCCATATTCGACGCCACGCTCACCTACGTGACCGGCGAGAAGAAAATGGAAGGCGAAAAAGAAGTCGTCTACGGCAAATGCGTAAAAGTCCTCGCCTGGTACGACAACGAATGGGGCTATTCCTGCCGCGTTCGCGACCTCATCAAATTCATTGACAAAAAGAAATAATCTTTCGCGATAGAAGCCAGACTGCCGGATAACGGCGGTCTGGCTTTTTAATAAACGCAAACAATTTGTTACTTTTTTCACTAAGTCTTTTCGGCGGGTCTGGCGCGCTCAAATTAAAATTCAGTCCATTCGCATCCGGGCGCGCCGGAAAGCGAAAAAGTAAAATATAAACGAAGAATATTCGAACAATTGCATATTTTGAAAATCCATAATTTTCAGGAGGTTTCGGGAATGAATAAAATGTCGATCACGAACGCCGAATTCAAGGGCAAAAGGACTTTAGTCCGCGTCGATTTCAACGTGCCGATCAAAAACGGCAAGATCACCGACGACACGCGCATCCGCGCGACGATCCCCACGATCGAATACCTCTTAAAACACGGCGCGAAGGTCATATTGATGTCGCACCTGGGCAAGGCCAAGGGCGAAGTCGATCCCCAGTTCTCGCTGAAGCCCGCCGCCGACCGCCTTCAGGAACTTCTCAAGACCGTGCCGGTCAAATTCGCGAATGACTGCATAGGCGATCAGGTAAAGGGCCTCGTCGACACTCTTTTAGAGGGCGAAGTCCTCCTTCTCGAAAACCTCAGGTTCTATAAAGGCGAAGAGAAGAACGACCCCGAATTCGCCAAAAAGCTCGCCGCATGGGGCGAAATTTACGTCAACGACGCGTTCGGAACGGCTCATCGCGCCCACGCGTCCACCGAAGGCGTTACCAAATTCATAAGCCCGGCCGTCGCCGGATTTTTAATGGAAAAAGAGATCTCCATAATCGGCAAAGCGCTTTCGAACCCCGAAAGGCCCTTCTACGCGCTCATCGGCGGCGCGAAGGTTTCCTCCAAGATCGACGTCCTCGAAAATCTCCTCAAGATCGTAGACAAGCTCATAATCGGCGGCGGAATGGCTTTCACCTTCCTCAAGGCCAAGGGCATCGCGGTCGGAAAATCGCTCGTCGAGGACGACAAGCTCGAAGTCGCCAAAGAGATCATCAAAAAGGCCGAAGCTGCTAAAAAAGAGATCGTACTTCCGACGGACGCCGTCATCGCGGCCGAAATGACCGAAGAATCGCCCGAATCGGTCGTCGACATCAACGCGATACCTGCGGACAAAGCCGGATACGATATCGGCCCGAAGTCGATCGAATACTTCAAGAGCGTCTTAAAAGACGGCAAGACCATCATCTGGAACGGCCCGATGGGAGTTTTCGAGGTCAAGAAGTTCGCGAAGGGCACCTTCGACGTCGCTCAGCTTCTGTCGGAGATGAAGGCGGTCACGATAGTCGGCGGCGGAGATTCCGTCGCGGCGGTCGAAAAAGCCGGCGTAGCGGCGAAACTGACCCACGTGTCCACCGGCGGCGGCGCGTCGCTGGAATTCATGGAAGGCAAGGTCCTGCCCGGCGTCAACGCTCTCACCGAGAAAAAAGCCGCTGGTTGCTGCTGCTCGAACTGCTGATTTTTAAAAAATAAATCATAGACCGTAATTAAAAGGGGCTGTCCGAACGGGCGGCCCCTTTTTTTAATTATTAATATGAGTGATATAACTTTTTTTGTTCCGGCTTTTTCAGGCGGCATCTTCGTTTGTCATCGGTATCGGAAGGCCCGCCTCGCGGGGGATCGTTAATATATAGACATTACGAGCGGGCCGGAATAATCTTTGTATAAGCGGGAAAATTTCTTCTCGCGGCCGGCATTATTGTAGTATAATATGAAAACTATTTTGCGTTCATCCCGACAACGACTCTTTCACAATAATTCCATCAATGAAAGAAAGGCGAAAAAGCAATGAAAAAGCCGGCAAATATTATCTACGGGCTCGACGACGATCCCGGCATTTACAATCTTATCATTCTCGGCATTCAGCACATATTCATACTCACCGTGGCGTTCGTGCTGCCGGTCGTCGTGGTCAATTCGATCGGAGGGACGATCGAGGAGTCGGAGAACCTCATCTGCACGGCGATGGTCGCTACGGGCCTCGCGACGATCATTCAGGGCCGCAGGCTCGGGCCGGTCGGCTCCGGTTATTTCTGCCCGCTTTTAAACGGGCCGGCGTTTCTCAACGTGTCGCTCATGGCGGCCAAGGCGGGCGGGCTCTCGCTCGTTTTCGGCATGACTTTTCTCGCCGGTTTTTTTGAGGCGTTCTTCGCGAAGATGCTCAATAAAATGCGCTTCCTTTTTCCGCCCGAGGTCACCGGGACCGTCGTCACGATGGTCGGCATCGAAGTGATACCGGTGTGCGTCACAAAATTCATGGGCTTCAACGCCGCGACTAACACGGACAATAACCTTCACATCATAATAGCCGCCGTGACCTTCCTGGCGATGATCTCCTTCAACGTCTGGGGACGCGGGCCGGTCAGGCTTTTTTCGGTCATACTCGGGCTCGGAGTCGGCTACGCGCTTTCGATCGCGACGGGCGTCCTCGGGCCGGAGGATTATCAAGAATTCCTGCAGCAGCCGTTTTTCAGGGTGCCTGGATTTTTCAGATACGGCATGTCCTTCAGCGCGGCGATGGTCATCCCGTTCATGATCGCGGCGATCTCGTCGTGCCTGAAAACGATGGGCGATATGACGATCTGCCAGAAGATCAACGACAGCGACTGGAAACGCACCGACCTCAACGTCATATCGCGCGGGATATTGGCCTGCGCGTGCGGCAACCTTATCTCCGGAATAGTCGGCGCGCTGGGACAGTCGGTATCGTCGAGCAGCATCGGCCTCGAAGTCGCGACCGGCGCCACGAGCCGCAAGATTTCCTATTCGCTGGGCATTCTGCTCATAATCGCCGCTTTTTTGCCGAAATTCGCCTTCATCTTCGCCGTGATGCCCGCCCCCGTCATGGGCGCGCTCATAGTCTTCACCATTTGCTTCATGATCGTCGCCGGGCTCCAGATCATAACATCGCGCATGATGGACACTCGCAAGATCTTCGTCATCGGCGTCTCGATCATCTTCGGGCTCTCGGTCGACATAGTGCCGCAGGCGTTCTCTCACCTTCCCGATATCGTGAAGCCGATAACGAGTTCGTCACTAACGCTCGCGACCGTCTGCGCGATCTTTTTGAATATCTTCCTGATGATCGGCACCAGGAAAAAGTCTGATATAAGCATTAAAACAAAGGAATACTCATCGGCCGTGATCGCCGATTTCATGGAGACGTTCGGCGGAGCCTGCTCGGCGCGCCACGAGGTCGTCGCCAAATGCACGAGGGCGCTGAACGAATTCATCGAAGCGGCCTCGGCTTACGGCCTTTGCGGCGACGGAATCGCCGTCGGCGTCACTTTCAACGAATACAGCCTCGACGCCGGTATTTCGTACACCGGAAATCTCATGGAATTCGGCGCGGCGCTGCCGTTGCCAAACGAGATCCTCGACGACGGCACGCTGAAGCTCGCCGGCTACCTGATAAAAAATTCCGTCGACAAAATAACGGCGCGGCGCGACGACGCGAGCGGAAAATGCGACATCAAGTTTCATTTCGAGCATTGATTTTTAATTCGTAACAAAATTTTTTTGTTACTCACACTAATTCTACATATTTAATTATTTTGGCATATATGGTATATTTTCTGTTGAAATGAAAAATGTCGCGATTTTAATTGCCTTCATCGTCGCCACATGCGCGGCGGCGTTCCTGTTTTTCTCCGGCCGCCAGGCAGACGGAGACGTTCCCACGAAGCGGTTCTTTACCGCGAAGGTCGACGCCAACAGCCAGGAATTTCTCGACGAATCCGAAAAGGTCAGAACATATAAGGCGGCGCTCGAAGCCATGCCCGACAATTTCGACGCGTTATACAACATCGGCATCAGTTACCGCAGGATCGGAAAACTCGTCGAATCGATCGATGCTCTGAAAAAGGCCGTCAAACTCCGCCCCGACCACGCCAAGGCGTATTGCCATCTGGGGCTGTCATACGGCATCTGCGGGCAGGACAGCGAAGCGGTTGAAGCCTACAGGGAAGCCGTGAGGGTCAGACCGGAATACACTTACGTCCACTACTGTCTCGGCGAAGCCTATATGGCCGTGAGCGACCGTGAGAACGCGACGAAGGAATACAAGATCCTGCTCGAACGCAACAAAGACCTGGCCAGAATGCTTTTCGACCTGATAAAATAACGGAAAACCCCGATTTTTTTCATTGAAAAGAGGGATTCGCAATTGCCCGTCACCATATTATCCGAATTAAAAGCCCTGCGGGCTTACCTGATCTTATACGCGCTCGTCAACGCAGCGATGTGGTCGATCGCGTATTTCGGCGTCGTCGGATTTTTCAGCCCCGCCATGCCCGTAGTGGCCCTGGGAATGCTTTACATATTACTGCTCGGCCCGGCGATATCGCTCATGGGCCTGTTCAAGGAAGGCGGACGGCGAAAATTCATTCACGTCGCCGCGGGCGTCGTCATTTCATGCCTGACAATATACGCGTTCCGCCCCGCGTATTTTCAATTTCACGAATACGGCATCGAGGCCAAATTCGAAAAATACGGTGCGCAGGTCGAAACCATGTGCAAAACATTGATGAAGGAAAAAGCGAAAATGCAAATTTTCGCGCTCAACCAATACGAATCGTTCAAATTATGGCCGTCTTATCTTTCGCCGACGCGAAATTACGGCTGGCACGACGACGACTTTTTCTTCCTGAATTTCGAGGGAAGCCCCGACAGTTCGGCCGGAGTGATTTACCTGCCTCCCGAATACGCCATGGACTCGACAAAAGAGGCGCGCCTTAAAAAGTTATCCGCCCGCCACATGTTCGGGCCGTGGTACAGATACAGGGATGACGATATTTAAAATAGCGCGTCGGGATTGGCTGGACGGTAGTGCTTGGCCATAGTAGAGCTTTCCTTTATGATTTTTTATTCTTGATTTTTCTGATTCATCCGTTTTAAGAAAGTTTCGTTTCCGCCGTCTAAATGATATTTTATTCCCCTTAAATTGGGAAAGTCCGGGACGCTTTCTTTAATCAAGTTATAATATTTTGTTGCATTTTTCATGTCTTTCTTGGCAATATAAGCCCAGGCCAATATTTCATAACAATTTATACTGAACTTCCAACCATCAGGCATTTCATTGTTTTTATACCGATTATATAAATTGTTTGTTTCAGCAATACACTTATCATAATCTTTGTCGATAAAAATATGTCCTGTGGCAATACTTAGCTTCACAATTGGAACTGCGACATGACTTGGAAATTTCTCTAAAAACTCGAAGCAATGAAGATTTTTGTTTCTTTCAGAAAAAAGAATCAACGTCGCCAATGCCGCATAATCTCTGTTTTTGCACTCGTCTTTCATTTTTTTCAAGCCGTCTACACAGATTTTATGATTTTTTTCAAGTGGTTTGTCGTTATAAACGTCCGGATCTTCGTTATATAAAACAGCCATGAAAACTAGTTTTTCAGCAGAATCGGTATCCGGATCAGCAAGTGCGTTTAAATATTTTTTCTTCCAAATTTTATATTTTTCTGTTGCTTTTTGATTGTATTCAAGGCCATAACGAATATGTGCGAGAGCGCAGTAAGCTTCGAGCGACGCGGGATTGCGTTTTAATATTTCGACGGTATAGTCCATGGCGATATGTAGATTTTCATATTGCTTGCCTTTATCAAATTCGGCCCTCGTCGGAAACGTGATGCGAGTTACATCTCTATACAATTGATTGATAGAACATTCATTACTACTCGGATTATCCTGAGCTATGGCATATAAACTGAACGAAGAAAAAAACAGTAAAGTAAGAATAAATATTATAAAATTTTTCATGCCAAACTCCTTATTTATTTCAGCATCTTTCGGGCCGCGCAAACGCGATTTAATCCCATTCGAATCGAGCGGCCCGGAAAAACGAAAAACACGAAACGCCAGCCAGAACTATCTTTTTCTGATCACATAGACGACTATCTCGTCCCAGGCTTTTAAAAATTCGTCCTTTTTGTATCTTCGTTTTTTGCCGGAGAGCGAGTCGGCGAAATAGATCTCGTCCGTCCCGACGCCCGTTACGGCGACGGTGTGAAGAAGGATCTCGGGGATGAAAATATTGGCGATGAAAGGCGTCGGAATGTTTTTCAGGCCCTCCCATTTTTCGCGCGTCAATCTGACCTCGTAAATTTCAGGGTCGAGCTTCAGGCGCAGGCCGCGCGGAATGTTGATATGCTCGGTGCCGCGCTCCTGCGTGAGGCAAAGAGCGGCCATCTCCTTCTCCGTCGTCTTGACGCCCAGAGTTCTGAGAAGAAGAGCGCACGAGCAGGGCGCGCAGGTGTAACCGGTGGATTGGAGAAAAACGCCCTTGAAATATCCGGCTTCGTCGAAATCGTTGTTCGCGCTGAATATCGTCAGGCGCCATGCGAAGACCATGACCAGAAACGCCATGACCAGAAACAATTTTGGAAGCATCTCGCTTTTAATTTTCAGCCCGTCGAAGCGCGCGCCTATGATCAAAAACGCGCCGCAAATGCCCCACCACCTGAAATACGCGTAGTCGGCGAACCAGAAAAGCGCGTATTCGACCTCGGGATAATAATAGACATACAACTGAAACGCCAGAAGCATGGCGCCGGCCACGATC
>Ga0208665_10000182_pt1 | contig 10817 bp, 8 predicted proteins | sample Methanogen_OWC_FD_187365 | JGI IMG/M metagenome (GOLD analysis project Ga0208665, IMG submission 187365) | Enriched soil microbial communities from Old Woman Creek wetland in Ohio, USA - Methanogen_OWC (SPAdes) (version 2) | ecosystem: Environmental > Terrestrial > Soil > Wetlands | place: USA...
AGAGCCCCTTAAACAGGCTCGTTTTCTCAAATCATTCGCACGCATCTGCCGCAACGAGGGATTGAAGATCTTTCTGGAAACGAACGGCACGCTCGCAGCTGAAGCGGCGGAAGTGGCCGATCTCATCGATTTTTGGAGCGTGGATCTCAAGCTTTCGAAGACCTGGGGCCTCAACGGCCGGTTAATGGAAAAACATCGCCGGTTCCTCACCCTCGTACCTCCGGAAACTTCTTATCTGAAGCTGGTCATCGATGCCACGGATGACCCCGACGAGATCATCCGGCTGCTGGAAAAAGTAGATACTCACAAATATATTGCCGTCATCCAGCCCTTTTCCGCAAGTGCTTCATCGCTCGCAGACTGGGACAGCAGGCTGATTCTCGAATGGCTCCAGATGCTGCGTCCGCATTTCCGGGAAGTGCGCTGGATTCCGCAGGTGCATAAATTGTTGCGAATCCCCTGAGTGTGTTGTATCCTTTCCAAACTGTTTACTCCATCGGCGTATCATGCCAGGGGGATTGTCGTGGCATTAAACGATAAGCTCTTTTTCCCGAAATCCGTTGTCTGTCCGGTCTGTGAAAAGCAGTTCATGCGGTATGCGCTGCGCAAGTCTCAGTTCAGCATATCCAAACGGGATTATGATTACAGGCCGCTGTATGTGGGCCAGATCAATCCGAGACTTTTCTCCATCTGCGTTTGTCCGCACTGTTTTTATGCGGGCGAAGACAGGTATTTCTGTCCGCGCATGACCGAAGACGATCTCCGCCGCAAAGAGTATTTTCAGAGCCACAAAGCCCAATGGGAAGCGCAAACCCGAGTCCGGGCGGCCAGTTCGGGCCAGCAGATCTGGAAGGACCTCGCCTCGGAAAAGCTGAAGGTCATGTCGCCCGAGGAGCTGGCTATTCTGCGCCGTATTTCCCCGCTTCTTCAAAAGTCGGCTGCCAACATCATCGCCAAGGGAAAGCCCTTCAACGAGCTTCAGAAAGAGTGCGATCTCGATGCCGCAGTACGCTCATACGAGCTCGCCGCGATCTGTTACAAGGCGCGCCGGGCCAATCACCGCATTCTGGGCTATACATATCTGAACGGCGCCTGGGCAAGCCGCGATGCGGCTGAGCTGACGACCGACGATGAAAAGAAAAAAGATTACGCTGCATTTGAGAGTGCGTATCTACGCGAAGCGGTAAATTTTCTCACTATCACCAACAAGGCCACCAGCCTGGAAGACCAGTTCATGCCTGACGGAACGCGGATTCCCAAGGAGAACATCCCTGAATCCCGCATTTTCGAAGTCCTGTATATTCTCGCTGGCGCCTGTCGCAAACTTGGCGATATAGAAATGAGCAACAGGTTCCTCGAACAGATCATTTACGGCGCATCAGGAGCTCAGGGCATCATGCTCTGGTTTGTGAATCAGGCCCGCGAAATGCGCCAGTCAAAAGAGATTTCGATATCGGAATCGGATGTCCCACAGGAAGACGGCGAACCCGGGGAAGACGGGGAAAGCTGAAATATCAGGGGAAATATTTCAAGACAAAAATAACTGCGGGTGGTTCACGGAGAACCCCCGCAGTTTTTTTAGCCAGCTTTTACCAGTCCGGCGAGGGCATGCGGAGTCATGCCATGCGCTGAAAGCATTTCAGCGAAACTCCTTGTCGAACCGGTGAGCCGCGTCGGGCCAAACCGCGTGATGCCGATTCCGGCACGGGCTGCCAGCCATTCGGAGGGACCGCCGGCCGGAAGATGGCTTTCCATCACGATGACATGGCGCGCGGAACGGGCGAATCGCACAAGTCCACCGTCCGGATCCGAGTGGTCCATGAAGCCGATAACTTCTATCTTCGCCCAGGCCGGGTCAGCCTGAAGCGAAGATTCCGAAAGTGCCATCGCAAGCAGATGCGGATCGGAGCTGAAAAGCCGGGTCAACCCGAGGTCATTGCCAGCACTGTTGACGCACCATCTGCGCCATCGAAGCGGCTGTTCCTCAACAGGTCCGGGAAGCTGGTCTCTGAGAGGTGTGCGGTGCAACCGCACATAGGCGGGGACCGAGCGGCGGTGGGCGGCGCGGTCGGCCTCGTATCTTTCGAGCAGCACTGCAAGCAGGTTTTCGGCATCTTCAGGCGTAACCGGTTCATACACGTCGAAGCCACCGAGGGCACGGATCAGTCCGATGTCGTTCAGCGACTGGTGAGACTTTCCATCGGTATGATAATCGAGGCCCGCATAATGGCCGGCGACAATGACCGGCAGGCCTTCGGCGGCAATCGCGAACAGTTGGTCGAGAGCCCTTTTGTGAAAGGAAGCGTAGGTGTTCACGACGCTGACACCGCCGCCAAGCGCCAGTCCGGCGGCGATGGAGGTCATATCCTGCTCGCTTATGCCGACTTCGATGAACCGCTCGGGAAACCTCACGGCAACTTCCGTCAGACGGCACGACTTTTCAAGGTCGGCATCGAGCGCGAACAGCATCTTCTGCCGCCCCATCGAATCGAGAAGCCCGGCAACGAAGCCGTCGGCGGTGGAGCGGGAGGGAGGAGACAGCGGAGTGGCCGGAGCCGCTGCGAGCATCGATGCTGCAGGCATCACCGTATGATCCCGGCGCCATGATGAAAAAGAGGTTGATATATCAGAATCGCCCGTTCGCTCGACCAGCTCGGACGTCATCGCCAGATACTCGCGCCAGTCGGGGATCCGGCCGTGCCAGACTCCCTGTCGCCGCGCCGTCTGAGGTGGCATGCCGGTCAGCGATGTTCCATAGCCTTTCACGGTTTCGGCAATCACTACCGCCGGTTGTCCGCACCCGGTCGCGGCACACAGGGTCTGGTCGAGCGCCTTGACTGAATGGCCATCACAGCGGAACACGCGCAGACCGATTCCCGTCAGAACACCGTTCCAGTCACGTGCATCCTTGATTTCCTCGCACCGGCTGTCGGACTGGAGATAATTTCGATCGATGATGGGAACGCAGTTTGTCAGGCCCAGCCGCGCATGCGTCAGCAGCGACTCGAACACCTGGCCTTCCTGCAGCTCGCCATCGCCGAACAGGACGAAGCAGCGATGGGGGATTCCGGCACGGCGCCGGGCCGCGGAGAGGCCGATCGCCTTTGATAGCCCCTGTCCCAGCGATCCGCTGTCCGTGTCGACGCCGGGTACCATGCGGTCACAATGGGCGGGCAGGCCGCCGGCTGCTTTATAGGAGAGCAGTTTTTCAATCGGGAACAGGCCGCAGGCCGCCAGGATCGCATACTGGGCAATCGCCGCATGACCTTTCGAAAGAATGACGGCATCGCGCCGGGCTGTGGGCAACGTCGCATCGCCGGCATGCAGGTGATACAGCACGGCGAGAATTTCCATCGCCGAAAAACTCGCGCCGAGCCAGCCGTGCCGGGCCGAAAAGAGCCCGGCAAGAGTGTTTATGCGATGAATGGCGCAAAGTTTTTCGAGAAACCCGTAGCGGCAGTCTCCGGTGCTGTAGCCAAGCGCGTCGAGAAGTCTGCCTAGAAGAGGCCTGCCGACGAGGAAGGGAGTCGGAATTTCAACACCGGTCGTCACATGCATGTCGTTCATTCTTCAAGCTTTACCGCAGTCCGGCGCCGGAAGCAACCACCACGAACGCAACAGATGAATTCCCACCATCAGCGGATTTTGGGGAACAGGGCACAGTTGCAGGGAATGTCCGATGGGGCTATAATGCTCCCGATGAATTCCAATGATACAACCAGCTGCTCTTTTGCGCATCAGGCCGCGATAAATCGCCACGGTTTCTCGCTCGGCATCGTTCTTCTTCTCGTGCTGCCGCTGCTTGCGGCCGTCACGATCGGTGGTTCGTTCCTGCTCGGCTCCAAAGCGCAGGAACGGTTCAACAGCCTTCTCGAAGAGGGCCGGCTGGCCGTCGAAAAGGACCGCGGAGATCTTGCGCTGACGGCATTCACCAAAGCTGAAGCCGAGATCAATGTCCATGTCAAAGTGTACCGGTCCATCATGCGGTTCAGGGGCGCAACATTCCCGACCGGCGAAGAAGTCGGGGAACTGATCGTCGGAGCCGCCCTTATCCAGGCATACGAGAGATTTTTCAATCTTCAGAAAGCGCCTGAAATTGTCAAGATAGCCGAAGAGCGCGCCGGCAGACTCACCAGTCCTGAAGGCGCCGAAATGAAGCGGGCCGTTGCCACTGCGCGCGAGGTGAACGGCCTCGTCGAGACACTTGAAACAAAGCGATACAATGACGTGATGAAGGGCATTCTCGCCGCTGAAAAAAACGCCCAGCCGACCGACCAGGACTTTTTCGTCACCGAGGTCCGGCTGCTCATTGCCTGCGGCAAATCCATGAAAGAACCGGCGATCGTCGATCATGCGAGAGAGATGCTGTTTTTTCTCGCATACGAAGCCGGTATCAAAAACAAGCGCATAGACCAGCTCTGGAGTTTGCTGGGCCGATGAGCATCCGGTACAATCCGCACCGGATAACCCGTGAGTCCTGCAGCTGGCCGCAAACCCACAAGCCCCCTCAGGAATCTCTCACCCAGGCTGTCCGGCACCGCGCAGCCAGCTGGTGGAGCGGTTCTGACGAGTGGGCTCCACTGTCGGCGGGGGCTCTTCCGGTCGATGCCGACCTGGCCGTTGAATACGGCTACGACGCGGTGTGCATCGCGTCGCTGACAGCGGGGAACGAGGCTCCGGACACGTCCCTTTTGGAATCGGCCTTCCGATGGCTGTCGCTGGTGCATGATCATTCGACAGTCGCGCGGCTCCCCCTCCCCCCATCCGACCCTGGCGAAGATTCTGCCTGGGATGCCTCGCCATGGCTTGCCGCGGCATTCGCATCCCGGGACCACCTGGTTCTGCGCGGGCATCCGTATCCGGCACTGGCTGCGATACGGAAAGCATGGAAGCAGTCACCGGCAGGTTCGGCAGTTCCGGCATCGGGACTGCGTCTTATCTGGTCGTTGCTCCTGCCGTTCGCGCCCCTTCTCGCGCGCTTTCTTCTCGGGCAGACCTCAGGCTGGCCGCCGGCATCGCTGGAAATCCTGGCGAAGCCGTTCATGCCGCGCCAGGCTGTGCGCGTCGCACTGGAGCGGGGAGGCTGGAACTGGATTGTCGTTGATGCGAGCCGGTTCCAGGCAGAACCCGTTCGCGAGCTCGCAGACATCAGATGGATAGCAAATGCTCTCGGGAACCGACCTTGGACGGTTCGAAGCGAGGGGGAAGGATGGAGGGTGTGTCTGAGCCAACCGCCGGCGACCGCCGTCAATTCCTGATACTGATTCTGAGTTCTCTTCTGATCAACGTCTCCGTTGCCTGGTGGTCACCACGCACGCCCGGGCCTTCCGATGCCACGCCACCCGGTGAAATCGTCATCAATGCGAGCCCTGATTCCGAGGGAAGAATGTGGGGTGAACCCATTGCAGAACCCGGCAGACAGGCACCTTCAAAGGTGTCCATCAATACCGCTGACCGGGCTGCACTGCTGGCATGTCCCGGAATCGGCCCCGTGACAGCGGATCGCATTCTTGCCGCCCGGCGTGAAGGTGCGTTCACGAGCTGGGAGGATTTTCAGCGACGTGTTCCGGGCTTCGGCACAACGAAAATGGAGCGGCTACGCCTTGAAGGCGTGCGGCTCAATCCGTGACCGGAATGGTGCGTCAGCAAGCGAACAACCCCGCCGCGCCGGTTCAACACTCTCATGCTGTCTCCAGAAGCGGTTTCGAGCTGGAAGTCCTGCCAGCATTCGTCGCCGGATTCATCATCGGCCTGCTGCTGGCAGGCTTTGTGCCGGCCTGGAGCGCATGGCTGTTTCTGACCATCGCGCTCGGCGGCGCGGCATTGTCGCTCCTGGTGCCAATCAGAGGTCCTGAAGCCTGGCTGCCGCTTCTCGGCTGCGCGATCGCATGCGGCGCGTATGCGGGAACGGCCCGCATGGAACTCCCCCCGGACACAGCTGCCCTGGCCGCATTCAGCGGGGCTTCCGGCCGGCTGACCGGTGTCTGTTCAGGCGATTTCAGGCCCCTGGCGCGAGGCGGACTGGCATTTTCCATCGACGATCCGGTTTTCGAAACCGCCTCGCAGGAGATAGCCCTTTCCTGCCGCATCAGGGTTGAATCACGCCGTACGGGCATTCTGCCCGAACCGGGCCAGCGGTATACCGCAACCGGCACATTCATGGCAGGCGACGGGAACCGCCGTCCGGCGCGGTTCAAAGCACCAGAGATTACCGAAGCATCAGGATCGGGCCGCATCGGGCCATCGATCGGATATCTTCAGCAGCAGACCCGTGATGCCATTACACGACTGTTGCCCGAGCGCCATCAGGGCTTCATGCAGGGGCTCCTCCTGGGCGACACGAGCCGGCTGAGCCGTGATGATCGCCGCATGTTCAGGGATACCGGGGTTTCTCACCTGCTCGCGATATCCGGACAGCACCTGCTCGTTCTGGCGCTTGTTCTGACAGCCATGCTGCGCTGGAGCGGCATTCCGCCGGTCTCTCGCGCACTGCTCACGGTCGTGGTCCTGATCGGATATGCGATGATGACTTCCGGCCAGCCTTCCGTCTGGCGGGCAGTGGCAATGTATATAGCCGTAACGATAGCAGCCTTTCTGGAAGCCGATCCTGGCCCGGTCCGGCCGCTGGCGGCCGCAGCCCTCGCGGTTCTCTTCTGGAACCCGGTTTGGGTGCATCACGTGGGATTTCAGCTGAGTTTTCTGGCCGTCCTGGGAATCGTTCTGGGAAGACCGCCGCTCGAATTCCTGTTTCAGCGTTTCCGCCTGCCGAAACTGCTTGCGAGGTATCTCGCCGTCTCGACGGCAGCGAGCCTTGCCACCATGCCTCTTGCCGCCTGGCATTTCGGCATGGTTCCGCTGATGGCGTTCATTGTCAATCCACTTGTGGTCTGGTCTTTCGACTTCATCCTTCCGATCGGCATGCTTATCGTGATCCTGAACGGTGTCTGGTTCAAAGCCGCCATGTTTCTCGCGGCCGGTCTCGCACTGGCACTGGACGGTTTCATGGCTGCAATCGAACTCGGCGCGGCTTTTCCGATCTTTCTGATCGATGTCGGAAGCATTCCGGCAACCGTTGTAGCCTTGTTCTACGCATCGATGCTCGGCCTTCTCGCCTGGTGGCAGCAGGCCGGGGCCGCACCAGCCCCGCTTCACCAGCCCGCGCTGCAGCCCGGCCCAGCATCCGCAAAACCTGTTCAGCAGCCATCCTCACGCATTGCATCCTATGGACTGAATCCCCTGACAACCGACAGTCTCCTGGAAGCGATCGACGCCCAGCTCGCGATTTTCCCGAAGCGGCCGCTTCGGCAGCAACAGGGAACAATAGAGACCGTGACTTTTCCGGTGCAGGGCCTGAGCCCGGAAAGTCAGAACATCTACTACCGGATCGACGACCTGACGCTGGAAACGCTGCGCGGACACCCCGACCGGCTGCTCGAAGCACAGGTGTACTGCATGGCGCTTCTCGGCAATGAACTGCTTTCCCGGCTGGCTGTCCGTCTCGAACCACCCCCGACCCCGGCCGACATCAAGGTGAAAAGGACGGTGAAAAACCGGTATTTTGCGCTGGCCCTGGCGACGGAAGCATTTTTCGATTCGCCCCTTCCCGGGCGTGCCACCCGAGCGACCCTTGCGATGCTGATTCCAAAGTCTTATGAACTCCACAAAGCCGGCTGCGAAATGCTTTCCCGATTCACCAAATTGAGGGACGAAGACAGCCGGTTCGCGCACATGGAATACCGGCAAAAGATCCTCGACTGGTGCCGTGCCCTCATCGATGCCCTGGCCACCGAGGAAAAACGCAGAAAGCCGGCCACAGGCAAAGGAGATCCGTTTGAACCCGCCTGAACATGCTTCAGTCATGAGGCGCCTGGCATCACACGGAATCATCCCTCTCGCCGTGCTGATCGTCGTCGTCGCGATTCCGCAGATGTCCGATTTCAAGCGACAGGCAATCGCTGTCGTCATAAGCATGATCGGCTTTGCCCTTGTCGCTCTCAGCGGTCGACGGCCCGAGTCCGACGCGCCTCTCTGGAAAGTCGTTCGAAGTTTTGCCGCCATCGGAACGACGCTGGTGATGCTGATGAACCTTCCCATCGGGAGCCTTCTCTGCAAACCGCTTCTGCTGCCACACTCCCCCGGCAACGCCGATGCTGTCTTCGTGCTTGCCTCCGGGGTCTCGGAGCAAGGCGAGTATTCGTATTCCGGCCTTCAACGCATCATGCATGGCGCGACTCTGCTCCGGGCCGGGCGGGCACCCCTGCTTTTTATCAGCACCGGAGATCCGACCTTTGAAAGGCCTATTCCCGAAGCACTCTGGGTGGCCTCGTTCACGGCACTGTTGAATCTGCCGCCGGACGCATTCGAAATTCTGACCGGAGGCATCACCACGACGCGCACCGAATCCATGAAAGCGGCGCAACTCCTGCTTCCGCGGGGAATACGGCGCATTCTTCTCGTGACGAATGGTCCGCATATCACCCGCGCCAAAGCGGTATTCGAAGCTGCGGGCTTCGAAGTGCTGCCAGCTCCGGTTCAATCGGAGGCGACGATTCGAAATGCGTGCGATTCCGATCTCGGACTTTTCCGGTATGCGATGCACGAATGGCTTGGCATCGTTCTCTACAGGCTGCGCGGCGATTTTCTGAAAAAGTAATCACCCCGTTCCCAACTCTTTTTTCCCCGACCGGCATTCCCGACTGATGAATGGGTGGATGCGTTTTTTGACGCATCGATTCCAGTTCACATCGAGGAGGCAACCATGGTGGCGTTGAACAAGGTGATCCTGGCAGGCAATCTGACTCGTGATCCACAGCCCCGCAATACCAGCGGCGGAAAAAGCCGCGTCGGTCTCGTTGTCGCGGTCGATCGGTTCCGAAAAGGGCCGGACGGGCCGAACAGCCACGAAACAACTTTCATCACCGTCTCAACCTGGAACGCGACTGCGGAAAACTGTCTCAAGTATCTCCGGAAGGGAATGCCGGTGCTGATCGAGGGGCAGCTCAGAGTCTCCCGGTTCGCCGGAAATGACGGCCAGCAGAAATTCTATACCGAGGTCGTCGCGGACCAGGTGACCTTCCTTTCCCACGGCGGAAAAGCGGGGCGCGAACCAGATCAGCCCGTGGCCCGGCAGGACGGGGATGCCCCCCCCGGCACTCCGCCTTCTTCGCCGGAATGTCCCTTCTGATCATGATGACCATCACGGCGCGGGGGTGTATGATGTTTCCCGGTACAGATGATGAGTATCTCAACGACGTTCTGCCCACCCCCTCGCCGCGGGGTCCTTCCAACTTATCTGCTGGCAGTGATTCTGACGGCGCTGACCCTGCTTTCCATTTATATTGGCTGGAATAGTTCCGCCAGTCAGGGGTTCGAATCACGGAAACGCAGGCAGGCGGAACGTGCGGGGCAAATTCTCGACACCATGGTGCTCAACTGGCAGCTTCGCAACCAGGTAGCGAAGCTCGGGGCAGAATTTTCTGCCAGACTTGAAGACCTCGGCGCAGGCCGTGGCACAACGCTTCCATGGTCCGCTGTCTCAACCTCGCTCTGGCGTGATTTCCCCGGCACGCGCGCCTGGCTGTTCGAGTATCAGGCATCATCGGCCGGATCCCTGCCACGCGTGATTCATGCGCCGGCCGGGGGAAATATCGGCAGACAGGTGATGGCACAGGTTTTTCATCATCTGGTGATCCGTCATGACGGCAGGCGAACTTCTGACGCCGATGAACGGCGAATTACCAAGCTCATGGTCTCCCTGTTCTCTGTCGGTATGGAACCGGCACCTCTTGCCCAGAGCCTTCGCGGGATTCCCGTGCGGGTCACGAACGACGGAACCCAGCAGTTTCTCGTATGGGATGTCATCACCGACGGAACCCGGCCTCTGGCCGGGTTCATCGTCCTTGTTCCGGAGAACCCCGGCACGAAACGCATCGCAATGGAGATTTCAGCCAAAGCCGTGCGGGATCACGAGGTCCGGCTGAACGGTTTCATCCGCTGCCACCCTTCACGGATCGGGGATCTGTTTCCGGCGAATGTGGTGCGTTCCCATGCGTTCATCAGTTGGTGCAAACGGTTCAGGAGCATCCCCTTCCGCGACCGGGAGCGATCATTGCCGCCCTGGGGCGAATCGATCGGAAGATACAGAATCTACACGAGGGCAATCCTGAATTCTTCGCATCTTGCCGCGGTGCTCCTGCCGGTCGAAAATCCGCCGGAACTGCCATTCCCACTGAAAGCCATGAGTATTGCCCTGCTGGGCGGGTGGGGCATCATCATGGTCCGCGGACTCCTGTTGAATCAATGGCCTGCCGTGTCCCTGGCATGGCGTTTTCTGGGCTTGTATGCACTTGCATGTGCCCTTCCGCTTTCGGTAGCAGTACAGACGTTTTCGAGCTATGTCGGCGAAAGACGCGAGGCTCTTCTCCAGGGCATTGAGCGTCGGTTATCCCATACGCTCGAGACGATCGATCAAAGCAAAGACCAGCTCCAGAGCAGATATCTGGCGACATTCAACCGCATTCCCGCAATGCAGGAATGGAAGGATGCCATCAGGAAAGCCGGGGTGAAAGCCCCTGGCCTGGGTGAAATGATGGTCCGTGAATTCTCGAGCGCATCGCCCTCGCTTCCACTTTCGGCGCTGTTTCTCTTCGATACGACCGGCAACGAACTGGCGACCTACGGCACGATACTCACCCCGGAAGAGATCGATGGTTTCCATAGATACTTTAGAATATATTTATTGAACACTCTCAGAAAGCGGTATGAAATCACCCGCCGAATGCCGCCCCCCGGGGAAAATCCCCTGTCCGACCGCGATA
>Ga0208665_10000185_pt1 | contig 10749 bp, 8 predicted proteins | sample Methanogen_OWC_FD_187365 | JGI IMG/M metagenome (GOLD analysis project Ga0208665, IMG submission 187365) | Enriched soil microbial communities from Old Woman Creek wetland in Ohio, USA - Methanogen_OWC (SPAdes) (version 2) | ecosystem: Environmental > Terrestrial > Soil > Wetlands | place: USA...
ACATCATAACTTTGCGCAAGATCGCACACGACCTGCATATTTTCGTCATATCTAAGAAGCCTGTTGAATATCTGGCCGCAAACCGCCGACGAAGCGGAATCGGCTATCAATAAAGGATTCAATGAAACGACGTCGCCTATCTGAGCGATAACGACGGCCTTGGAAGAAGAACAATATGATATTTCAATAAATGAAAGAAGAAATATAACAAGGAGTACAATGATTATATATAGTTTCCTCAAAAGAATCACCTTAAGATTTTTATTTTCCGCACAAGATTCTTATTATACTTAATTAGCCAAATTTAGTCAATTAGCGACAACAAAATTCGCAACAATAGTGAACAACTGTTACATTTTTAAAACCTCAAACAATCGTTTGAAAAAGCTCGAAAACACTGCATCGTGAACCATTTAGTCCGATTTGAACCAATAAGTGCACAATTACAACCAAAAACATCCAATTTAATCGACAGCACCCCAAAATTTTCCCGGTACAGAATTTGCTTAAAAAATAATTGGGTTTAGACATATATCAACAAAGGCAAATAATAAAGAGGAAAAATGATATTTGACAAACGGACAAATTTTTAAAAGCTTTGTGTTCAATAATTTCAAAATAATTCCGAAGAGCTTTAGTAATAAAGAAAAAGGGTATTTTTTCCCCCATATCACGTAAATGTAACGTAAGTATTGCTAAATTCGTCCAAAGTTGCTATAATAATTTTAGCGATTCTTATTGTTTCTGAAAAAAAAATCTCAATACAGAAACATAAAAAGGAGTTGGTTTTTATGATGTTTAACAGGAGGTTGAAAAGGAGAGGCTTTTCATTGATCGAGCTGCTCATCGCAGTAACGATCATGTTGGTTCTCGCCGGAATCGCAGCGTACTTTTTGGACGACTATCTTTACAAATCGAAGGTAGCCAAGGCCACACAGGACCTTGACCTTTTTTCGTCCGCGCTCAACACAAGGGACGCCCTTGAAGTGCCGGTCTTCAGCAACTATAATTATTCCGGAAACACCAACAATACTTTCGGTTATTCATGGTATCACGCCTTTATAGCCCAGAGTCAGGCTACATGGTCGGCACAGGGCGGCGCAGACTCTGCTTGGAACGATTATTCGAATAATAGTTTGAAATCGTTGCTCGGAAAATATCTTAAGACCGTCCCTGTCGATCCATGGGGCGCGCCTTACCTTCTCAACACCGCAGTCGGCTACGTAGCTTCGATGGGCTCCGACAACCTGACCTGCCTCGGCGGCAATACATACGGCATCACCGAGACCGGACGTGAAAAAGATATCGTCGCATATTATCTCGGCGGCCCGATAACTCTTATAGATGTAGTGATCTATGATTTTAACGCAAATTTTAAGATCGACAACAACGAATATATCGATTTTATTTTTAGCAAAGACGTACAGGTATACTCAGGGGCCAATGCCGCCGGCATGATCGGTGAATTCGAAGATGCCCCCGACGTAGCTTTCACGGCACCCACAAATCCACCCAGCTTCTACACCACGGTAACCGGCGCCGGCGCCGTCTTCAATGGACCTATCAGACTTAAAGACAACGGAAGAATAATGAGATTCTTCATTACAGGTCTTGGGGCTCCACTCGATGCTTCTAATATGATTGGAAGATACCTCAGAGCGTTTATCGATCCTGCAACTCCTGGCTATAATCTCAACATAAGGGATATGGACCAGTATTTCAAGTTCGTCGACGTGAATCTTAACTTCGGACGCCCCGTCAATTCAGCTTACAACCCGCCCGTCAAGATCCACTTCTACGGGTATTAAAAAGTACAAAAATAAAATAACTTAACGTGAAACGGGCACGCGAAAGCGTGCCCGTTTTTATCTGTTCAACTTCCATAAAGATTTTACTAATCCATATACCCACTATGAAATTTCAGGGGCGCGTAAACGCGAAAGATAACCGTTCGGCACCTGAGCGCCCCGAAAAATTATCCTGAACGGCGAAGATATTCATAAACAAAGGAAGCGAGATCGTGTGACCCCGCTTCCTTTTGTAGATAGACTTATGTGTAATACGTTATTTCACCTTAATTGGCAGATATGGATCGCCGAAAAGGTTGAGTTCGAAAAATACCCAGCGGGTGGTTCCATGGCCCATGAACTTGATGTTGGCTTCCTTCGAGGCTGCATTCGCGTCGCCGAGCCGGTTCTTTTCGGAAGCGAAGAGGGCGTTGGTGAACTGCCTGTGGAAATACTGCGAAGCGCCGCGCGATACCACGCCCGTATCGGGGTCCGGATCTTCCGGGCCGAGACCGTAAGAAGAATTGCCGATTACCGCGTAGGCGCCGTTAGGCGAATTGACGTGCGCGACCATGATGCAGCCGTTATCGGTGAACCTTCCGCAATAACAGCCCTGCGAGTATAGCAGATAATATTTCGAGTTGGCGAGTTTGGGTATGCTGTAGGTCGAAAGTCTCATATTGCTTGACACGCTGGAGTGACCTATGTGGTTGATGATGTAGATGCCGCCATTTATCGTCGAGATCATTTCGGAAGCAGTCCAGGTCTTAGACGGGGAATCCTGCAGATACTGGCGCGGATAAATTTTGGGATAACCGACGGTGGTGAAACCATGAACGGTCGCGCCGTTTTCAACCTCGCCCATGTAGGAAGTACCCCAGACTCCAGGAAAGAGATTCTCGCCCGAAAACAGAACCTTGCCGAAATCGGCCGATTCACCATACGAATAAGCGGCGATAGTCTTTTTAACGAAATTTTCTACATCGGCCGGTGTTTCAGCCGGCGCCCTGCCGACGGATAGTTCAGAGATCATGTCGATGTCGCCGCCGCCGTCGCCGTCTTTGGGTTCGCCGAAGATGCCGTTGCCGTTGCCGTCGAAACCGCCGTCCAGATTGGTGTAATATACGTCGGCCGGAAGTTCCTGGCTGAAGCTGTCGGAGTCCCATTTGAAATCGGCGTGAAGCTTGCGCACCGGAATGACAGGCGCCTTCGAAAGACCGCCGCCGCCAAGCAACACATAGCGCAGACCGTTTTCGTTATAAATTTTCCTGATATAATTTCTGAGTTTATCGGCATTATCGGAACCGCGCGTGGCCGAAAGAACGTCCTCGATCGCCACGGTCTCTACCGAAAGCCCTTTTTTCGTCAGAAAATCGGCGAATGCCTTGAAAGTGAACTGACCTTCGGCGGCAAGCAATTTTTTCGAGCTTATTATCAGGTAATCGATCTTCTTCGCCTTTATTTTTTTAGCGGTATACGATTTCATGGCTTCGGGATTTTCGACGAGTGTTCTGACATATTCCCTGTCGGAATCCATGTCCCTGACATATACTTCGTTCATTTTTTCGCTGATCGAGTTCGTCGAAAGTCTGTATCTTACCGTAACGCTGGGATAATAATATACCCTGCGCGCGTCGGCCTGATATATTACGGGATGTACGTTTACGAAAAGTATGCTGTAACCTCTGCCGCGTTGAACGGAAAAGTTCGAGATCGCGGAAGTCGGATACGAGCCGGAATAAGCATATTCAAACGCCGGCGCTTTTCCGCCATTTTCCAGGGCAATGCGTTTTTTCCTTTCGATAGAATATTTCTCCAGCGAAAGCGGAACGTTGTACCCGGCCGGACGAAGGAAAAAATTTCCTTTGATCTCGACGGGTTTGCCCGTAACGGCTTCTATATGTTCGACGGTAGTGCCCTGCGGAAGCAGTATCTGAACGGGCCTGAAAGGCAGAATGGGCATCATCGGTTCGCAGGACATCGGAAGATCGCCAAGCGTGATATCGTCGTAAGTTGCGCCCCTGGCTATTTTCGGCGCCTGGAAATCGAAGGTCAGATCCGCCGCGGAAGCAGCGCAGACGGAAAGTACGAGGAACATAAGGGCAAGTAACGCGATCCGTTTCATCAATATTCTCCTCCCGGCAACGCACAAAGCGGTACCGATATATTTTTTCGCATTTGGCAGCCGCGATTACGGCAACATGTTCGTTATTATTATTCGCTATTATTAGAAGTATATATATTTTACCATAAAATTCGCATTTAAAAAATGTATTTTTAAATTTATTCGCATGAAATCCGCGGCCGCGGAAAAAATCCCGAAAAATAAAGACCCCGGGCGAGATTTAACTCCACCCGGGGCCCTGTTTTTTAACGATTTTTTTGCGCCGAATCTTCAAACGATCATGTCGAGCTTATACTTGCCATTATCAACCGAAGGCCTGTAAACGGACTGATGTTCGTTGACCACATTTGTCTTTATGGAACTAACCCCGTTCTTCAGACTTGTTTCGATATTAAGGTAATCGTTCATCTTATAGATCTTCGTTATGCCGCCTAGCATTTTCAGTCCCCCCGTTTCCTGTATACTTTTTCTATCTGTTATTCATATCGGAATTTCGCGAAAAGTATTTATACTTCGGCCCAAAAGCAATACAAACAATGGATAATTGACAGCAAATGGTAATATTGATATAATTGAGATTGTCCTTCGGACAATCTTTATAAGAACCTGGCGCGTTTGTCGCTCAATGCTGTCGCCCGATCAGGTTCTTAAGAGCGGATACTTCGGACAATCTTTATAAGAACCTGGCGCGTTTGTCGCTCAATGCTATCGCCCGATCAGGTTCTTAAGAGCGGATACTTCGGACAGATAAAATTCAAAAAGGGAGATATCATCAAAATGAAAACGAATACCTTGTTTTTAGCCGTTCTGGCGGCGGCGATACTGGTTTGTGTCCCTTTCGCCGCGACCGCCGCCGAAGATGGCGTTACCCTGGAATACAAATTCAAGGGCGGGGAAAGCGTCGAATACGTTCTTTCGGTTGACGCCAACAGTTTTTTCACGTTATACGGGCTTGAAAAGAAAATCGTCCAGCAGAGCCTGGCGAATTTCAAAATGACCGAAGACCCGGCCACGACAACGGACAAATTCATCGCGCTCATACTCGAAATCATCAGCGAAAAGATCAACGCCGACGGCGAAAAAATTGATTCTCCGCAAAAGGGCTCGAAAATCAACATGAAACTCACAAAATCCGGAAAAATAATGGAAACTTCGGACCCATTGAAGTTGCAGTACTTTCAGGATATGCTGGTTTCCTTTCCGGAAAAACCGGTAAAAAAAGGCGACGAATGGAAAATTGAAAACACCATGAAGATACCGAAAGGCGACGGCACAGAGACGCCGATGAAGGCGGTCATCACATGTAAAGTGGCCGATTTCAAGAAGTTCGAGGGTAAGAACTGCGCCATAATCGAAACTAAGCTCGAAACGCTCGAAGATAAAACGAGGGCTTCCGATGTCCGCGTCGAATCTTCGGGCAGAATCTATTTCGACCACGAGAATGGAAAACTCGTCGGTTCCCAGAATAATTTCGAAATGGACCTGAAAGTTATGGACGACAATAATCCTTCAAAGAAAATGGCGACGATATCGACGCTGAAAGTCAGAATGAACGTCAAACTGACCATGAAATAAAAAATCCCACGGATATAACGAAAAGGGCTGTCCGGAAAAGTAATTCCTGGAACAGCCCTTTTTTTATCCCTGAACGGAATAACAAAAAACATCAAATAAACAGGCTCGTAAATTCGAATTTTTCACCGTCAAAAAGGCCGGCGGCGCTGATTTTCAACCGCGGGATGACGATGAGCGCCATGAAGGAAAGGGTCATGAAAGGCGCGCCGAGGCATGAACCGAGAGACTTCGCGGCCGCGTCGATCGCCATGTACTCGCCTGCCACCTTATCATAACTCCCTGTCGACAGAATGCCTCCCACTGGAAGTGAGAGGATTTTTTCGAAACCGTCGCCTGCCGCCACTATTCCGCCACGTTCGGATATTACGAGATTGACGGCGCGGCAGATGTCGGCATCGGAAACGCCCACCGCTATTATATTATGAGAATCGTGAGTGACTGACGAGGCTATCGCGCCGTTTTTGAGCCCGAAATTTTTTATGAATCCCACGCAAGGACGCGATTCACGATATCTGTTGACAACGACGACCTTCAGCATGTCAGCCGCGGGATCGGATACGGCCATTCCATTGACGATTTTCGGCTTCATTTCAAGTTTTTCCGTAATAAGCTGCCCGTCGATCGCCCCGATGACTCGCATCCGGTCGCCTGTAGCGACTACGGCGAAATCTTCCGGTTTTTTCGGTGAAACATCGAACTTGTTGATGGTGCCGGGAGTTATCCTTTGAAGCAGAGGCCGGCCATTCTCGGCAACGAGTATTCCCCCGATATAAGTTTTCAGGACGCCGAATTCCGAAAGGTCGCCGACGACCACGAAGTCGGCGGGATCGCCTTCTCTGAGAAGCCCGACATCAAGGCCGTAGTGAAGAACGGGATTGACGCACGCCGCGCGCAGAGCGTTCATGGGATCGATCCCTCTTTTTACCGCGCGCCTGACAAGCGCGTCGATATGCCCGGAAATAAGATCGTTCGGATGCAGATCGTCGGAACAGAACATGCATACTTCGGGATGGCTTGAAAGAAGAGGCGCGAGCTCGTCGAAATTCTTCGCGGCGGAACCTTCCCGAATCTGTATCTTCATTCCCAATTCAATTTTTTCTAGGGCTTCGGACAGTTTGATACATTCGTGGTCGGTTGAAATTCCATGCGAGACATATTTTTTAAGAGCATCCCCCGAAAGCTCTGGCGCATGCCCGTCAATGGTACGGCCGTTTTTTTTCGCGACGGCTATCTTGTTCATTATCAGCTCATCTTCCCTGATGACACCCACAAAATCCATAACTTCACCGAGACATTTTACGTTATCGTAACCCATCAGCCGTTCGACATCGGAAACCGAAAGAATTCCACCGCCCTTTTCGAATGGAACGCAGGATGGAACGCTGAAATAAAATTTAAAGGGAGTTTTCGAAGAATCGTCAATCAGATAATCTATTCCGGGCGCTCCCACGACGTTGGCTATCTCGTGAGGATCGGATACCGTGGCGACGGTGCCGTGGACCGCCGCGATCCTGGCGAATTCAGTCGGAACGAGCATGGAACTTTCGACATGAACATGAGAGTCGATGAAACCGGGGATAATGAAATTATCATAATGATTGGAATTTTTTACGATCCTTTTGATCCTGCCGTCGGCGACTTCAATCTCGCCTGGATATACGACCGAATTGAACACGTCGACGATATTGCCTGAAATCATACTCTTGATCACGGATCCTTTTTAAAAATTTCCTGATTCGTCCCATGCATTCCAGGACCCCGTCCGAAGGACGAGCGGTCTCGTGCGCTTCACAGACATGTTTTTTAAAGGACAATTAAGCGCACAGCTTAAGAATATCCATTTTAAGCCATTTTGTCAACACTTCTTAAATTTTATCCGAAATAAGCCACGAAACTTCAAGGCAAATTTAACTTCTTAAATTTGTCATTTTTTTTCCGATAGAACTATTGAGTAAAGTCAGATAAAGCCCGATTCAACGAAATTTTTTTGCCGGATAAAGGTGATATAAGATATGAGAAAAGGAATAAGCATCATAGGTTTGGTTTGCATATTGATATTGTCGTTCGCGATATTCGACGCAAAGGCGGCCGCGCGGGAAAAATCCGAAAAACCCCAGAAAAAGAACCAGAATACCGATGAAAAGTCGGCGATGCCTGAAAAACCCGAAACGGTATACGATCTTGGAAATATCGTGGTAAAAGGCGAGGACGGTTCCAGTATCAAGGACACATCAAAAAAAAGAATCGCTTATCTGACCAAGGATTCTCTCGTCTCCGGAGCCGCTTCGGAAAAAAAGACGGTAGCCGGATTCGTACCTTCTGGAGATGTTCATTCAGATCCAAAATGCGAAGGTCCGGTAAAGAATGAAAAATATACGGTTGAAAGCATGGCGGGAAATTATTCCGAATCCCGCACGACCGGAATAGCCGAATTTGAAAAAAGCATCCCGGCCGAGCGCCTGAAAACAAAAACCACCGTAAAAATAACCGGAGACGAGTCGGGAGGATACCGGTTCAAGAGCGATTTCCGCGATCTCAAGGCGGTTGTTTCTTACGAATCCGAGGAAGAATGCAAGAACTTCACCGACGCGAAACTGGTAATATCCGACGCGACCAGAAGCCTTCCCGGCTTTGACGCGTTTCCAAACAACTATATCGATTCCGATATCAGAGGAATTAAGCTGTCGGGAGGTTTTTCCTCGCCTGAAGGACGTTTCACGGTGGGTTTTGACAACATATCAAGAAAGATCAGAATACCTTCCGCCGCCCTCGAAGACCGTTATGACGCTTCGCTTTTTTCACTCGGTTACGCCAAAGACCTCGTGTGCGGCAATAATCCGCTGACGCTCGAATTGAAGGCCTCGAACGATTCGCTCGATATCCGCTCCGCTCAAAGCTCTTCCGATTCGTCGATGGTATTATCGGTCAACGCCGAAAGGCCGGTCTCGGACAAAGTGCTGGTCCAGATCACCCCCGAAATAGCTAAAAACGGAGGAAATACGGCCAAAGCCGGAGGAAGCGTCTCGGCCGTAATGAAGGACGGCTCGAACGCGAAATATACGGTGACCGCCGGCAGGCAGGCCAGAAAATACGATACTGCAACATTTTTATTTCCCGACGAAAATTCTCTGGTCTGGGCGCAGGACGGCGCGGGCGCGAACAGATTCGCAGCGGGCGCCTTCGAGACCGACGAAAAATTCACGGAAATCGCCGCGGAGGCGAGCATGCCATCGGGAACTAAATTGAAAGCGTCTTACAGGGGATCGAAAATAGACGGACTTTTATATCTTACCGACCTCAACTCGCGCGACGCCAGATTCACGTTCGCGCAATTCGCAAATGGCGCCAGCGCGGGCAAATTCACGCTCGCCGCCGAACACCCGCTCGGCCCCGGGTATGCCGCCGACTTATCGGCGAAATCCACGACCGTTTCAGATTCCACATCCGGACTCGCGCCATATATTCCAAAATACGAATATTCTCTCGGTTTGAAATACGATGGCGAAAACGGCTGCAGAGGAAGGATTTCAGGAAACGTCAAGGAAAAGATGGACACTGCCAGAACCGATGCCGCCAATGTCCAGGTTCCGTCATACACGACAGTCGATCTGGATCTTTCAAAGGATTTTTCGGAGAACGGCAAAGTCATGTTCAGGGCCGGAAATCTCTTAAACAGCGAACTCAACCTGAGGCCGGGATATAAGTTCCGCGGCAGGTCATTCGCGATAGGACTCGGATACTCGTATTAAATATTTCAAAACAAAGGAGTGGTAATCGTGGTCGAATATTTCCAGAAGGGCGGACCGGTCATGTACGCGATACTGGTCATGTCGATATACGCTTTAACCGTTTTCATCGAAAGGTTTTATTATTTTTACAAGATAAGTTTCAACTACAGGAATTTCACCATGGACCTGAAAAAAATGATAGTCGACAAGGAAGTGGACTCGGCTTTCATGAAACTCAGAAAGACTCCGGGACCGCTTCCGGCGATACTCCTTCAGCTCATGAACACGATCGCCGACGGAGCGTCTGACCTGAAAGGCCGCCTCAACGAAATTGGAAGCTATGAAATACAGAAGGCTGAAGGAAAGTTGAAGCACCTGGCTGTTGTCGGAAACCTTACGCCGCTTCTGGGGCTTCTGGGCACAGTCACCGGAATGATTTCGGCTTTTTCATCCATTTCACAGCGCGGGGCCAACAGCCCCACCATCGTCGCCGGCGGAATATCGGAGGCGCTTATCGCCACCGCTTACGGCCTCATAATAGCCATTCCGGCTGTCGTCGCATATAATTATCTGGCGACGCGCTATGAATCGATAATTCTCGAGACCGAACACGCCGCCACCGAATTTCTTGACTTCATCGAGAAGAAGGAAGGTACGAAATGAACTCCGGCGTAAGCTTCAGAAAACCCAGGAAAATGAGGGCTGACATCAACATGATCAATCTCATCGACGTGATGTTCATCCTGAATATTTTTCTGCTCATCACCACGTCTTTTTCAATGCCTTCATCGGCGATAGACGTCAGCCTTCCAAAAACGACGCAGGCCAAAACCCAAAACAGCGATCCGGCCAACCTCGAGGTCAAGGTGGACAGGATGGAGAGGGTCTACCTGAACAATTCCCGCGTAAGCCCGGAAAAACTGAAGGATACTTTCGCCGAAAAAAAGATGCTGTCGCAAAACGTCAAGCTCGTAATAACCGCCGACGCCATGTGCTCGCACGGAAAAATAGTCGAGATACTCGACCTGGCCAAAAAATATGGCGTCACGAATCTCAACATTTCAACCGAAAACACCGTTGGAGAAAAGTATGAACGACAAAGGGCAATGGCGAACTGAAACAGATGAAGCTGTGAAACGGGAGATTCAGTCTTCGGCCCCCGCGCCTGAAAACGATAACGGGCGCCAGCCGATGTTCGCTCTGAAGGGTCCGAAAACGGCCGGAATGAAAAGGACGGCAGACAGGATTTATCGCTTCGCGGCGCACATCGAAAGGGCGGTCAGACGATCTCCTGAACTGCCTGCATTTATACTGTCGGTTCTGGTCCATCTTTCCGTTTTCATCCTCTTCTCCTGCTTCGCTTCGGATTATTTCGGAAACCCGTTCGGTAACGGCATTGAAGCGTCTTCGGGCGATATGACCGTCAGAATCGATTATACCGGGTCTCAAACGCGGTCCGCAAAAGCGCCCGCTTCGCCTTCTTACAGGCCACTTGTCGCGAAAACCGTCGCCATCAGAAGAAGTTCCGCCGGCG
>Ga0208665_10000187_pt1 | contig 10689 bp, 13 predicted proteins | sample Methanogen_OWC_FD_187365 | JGI IMG/M metagenome (GOLD analysis project Ga0208665, IMG submission 187365) | Enriched soil microbial communities from Old Woman Creek wetland in Ohio, USA - Methanogen_OWC (SPAdes) (version 2) | ecosystem: Environmental > Terrestrial > Soil > Wetlands | place: USA...
TCATATTGGTGAATCAGCTCTATTATTAGAAAATACGGATGTCGGAATTATTGTAAATAGAGAAACATTTTTCCCTGATTTAAATGATAGAAATTTTTATCAGGATTATTTATCTTTTAAATTAATAGCTTTTAGAGGTAAAAGAGATATTGAACTAGATTATTTTGCTCAACCATTCTTAGATAATGGTTTTAGAGTTCAAGAAGATATTGATTTAGATGAACCTTTATATTTAGAACGAATTGGAAGTAAATTAGAAAATTCAGAATCTCCCGAAGTAATTCAAAATAGAATTGCTAGTATCAATGAACGAATGGGAAATAGAAGTGTCAGTCAGTCTAATAATAAATTACCTAGACCAAATGCAAATGGTTTAGATTTTAATACTCCACAGGATGATAAAGAATTAATGATTGGAGATCTTTTAGCGGTTTTAGAATAAATATATAATAAAAATACTTAGTAATTAAAAGTTACTAAGTATTTTTTTTTTCATAAGTTTTGTATGAACCTTTTATTAAAACAACATTATATTATAAAATTTTAATGAAAGGAAAGTTAATTTTAAAAGAAAATTTTGAATTAACAACGAATTAAATTGGCAGAGAAAAAAATCAAAATACAACAAAGAAATGATGATAATTCAGATTTTGATACTCTATATCCAGAGACTAAAGCTGATATAGTTTATTTTAATGATGGTACTACAGTAGAAGATATTTATGATTTTGTCAATAATAGTGTCAAAGTATTTTGTAGTTTAACAGAACCAAATGCTGAAACAAATGATGTATGGTTTGATTTAACTGATAAGATTATCAAAGTTAAGAAAAGTGATGGAACATGGGATCCATTTGGAGCAGTATATTTGTAAAATAAAATTAAGGAGGATTTTGGTTTGCAAGAGATAAGTAAAACTAAAATAGTGGAAGAATTAAAAAATTTAAAACAAGATGAATCAATTATCTTAGATCTTTCAAGTGAAACATGTTTGGTATTTGATTTCTTAAATTATCAGGTTTATTCATTAGAAAATTTATTCACATCTTATATTAATAGAACGAATGATAGTTATAATGAAGAAAATTTTAATAAATTTATTGAAACTTATACTAATAAAATAATTGAAAGAGATATGTTTGCAAGAGAAGTATTCAATCAAATTTTATCACCAGAAGGAACTCAAATTCTATATATGAAAAAATTAAGTTACTTAGTTGATAATAATACTGAAACGATTAAATTTTTTAAATAAATTATAAATTAAAGGGGAATTTTATAAATGGAAAACAAAATGCAATTAGAAACTAAAGACAATTTTATTCTTTGGAGCTTATATGAAACACTCGTACAAAAGAAAAATTTTATTATTAATATAATTGATAATGGAATTATTGAAAAAGACATTGATACATTTAAATTATTATTAGGACAATATGTAAATTCATCTGATCAATTTGCAAATTATTTATTTAATACTGTTAATCAAGGAACTTTAAAAACTTGGAATATTGATTTTATTAGTTCTTCAATTACTTATGAATTAGAAGGAACTTATGATATCTGTGAAATGGCTCTTGGAAATTTAAATTTAGTGCCAGAGTTTCAAGATAAGATTAGAGAATTAATTAAAGAGGTTATCTAATATGGAACCTGTAAATGGATTATTTTTAGATAGTGCTGATTTTAAACAATGGCAAGATGATTTTTCTCCTAAATTGGATAAATATGATAAATTATGTGGAAGAGAAGCTTGTGAAACTTGTGAATCTTCATGTAGTATTGATCCTGATTTAAGAGTTAAAAATATTACATTTGTAGTTACTGAAAAATGTAACTTAGATTGTTCTTATTGTTATGAATGTCATAAGACTGGTGCAAGAATGACTAAAGAAGTTGCTAAACAAGCTGTTGATTTTATTCTTAATGAAGAATTAGTAAATGGTTATTATAATTTTGATGTTTCACCAGCAGTTATATTGGAATTCATTGGAGGAGAACCATTATTAGAAATTGATATAATGGATTATATAGTAGAATACTTTAAAATTAGAGCATTTGAATTAAATCACCCTTGGGCTATGAATTATATGATTTCTATTACGAGTAATGGAGTATTATTTAAAACTCAAAAAGTTCAAGACTTCATGAAAAGAAATGTCGGTAGAGTAAATATTGGAATCACTATTGATGGAAATAAAGAATTACATGATAAATGTAGAGTATTCCCTAATGGTTCTGGTAGTTATGATATAGTTGAAGAAGCTGTAAAATTATGGATGCAAGATGATGAAAGAGCACAAACTAAAATTACTCTTTCTCCTGATAATGTAATGTATTTAAATGATGCTTTACAAAATATTAGAAAACTAGGTTTAACTGGAGCATTTACAAATTGTGTATTTGAAGAAGGCTGGACTACAGAACATGCTAAAATTTTATATACAGAAATGATTAAATTATCTGATTTTATGTTAGAAGATGAAAATTACAAAAAATTCTATTGTTCATTATTCGATCAAACAATTGGTAGTAAGAATGAAGAAACTAGAAATTGGTGTGGTGGAAATGGTTCAATGTTAGCAATTGCTCCAGATGGAAGATGTTTTCCATGTATTAGATTTATGAAATATTCTTTATCTAATCCAGAAGTAGTTGAACAGCCAATTGGAGATATTTGGAATGGACTAGAACGTAAAGAAGATAATGAATGGTTAAATAAATTAAAACAAATTACAATGCAAAGTCAGTGTAATTATGATGATAATAGAAAATGCTTAGATTGTGAAATTTCTAAAGGCTGTTCTTTATGCTCAGGTTATAATTATGATTATTATAATGATCCTAATCATAAAGTAACATTTATTTGTGAAATGCATCAAGCTAGAGTTCTTGCTAATACTTATTATTGGAATAAACTATATGAAATTTTAAAAATTGATAAACATTTCGATTTAAATATTAGAGAAGATTGGGCATTGAATATTATTGATAAAGAAGAATATGAAATGTTAAAAAAATTATAAATTAATGGAAGGGGTGTCAAATATCATATGATAAAAATGGAACTCCAATTATTTGCATGTGTTAGTTCCTGTACAGGTGGATGTATGTCTTGTACAGGATGTAGTGCATGTTCTGTTCAATGTCAAGGATGTACTTCATGTAATGGATGTACTGGTTCTTGTTCAGGATGTACTGGAAAATGTACTGGTGGATGTGCAGCAGGATGTACTTCATGTGTAGGTGGATGTGGAAATGGTTGTGCTGCATGTGATACCACTTGTAGTTGGGCATGTGGTTCTAATTGTACTGGTTCTTGTTCAGGATGTACTGGTTCATGTACAGGTGGATGTACTGGATGTACTAGTTCATGTGGTGGAAATTGTACTGGAGCGTGTTCGTATTCTTGTGGGGCAAATTGTACTTCATGTACTGGAACATGTACTGGAAATTGTACTGGTTCTTGTTCAGGTGGATGTAAAGGAAGTTGTGTAGCTCAATGTGCTGCAAATTGTATAAGTTGTACTGGAACTTGTTTTACAGGATGTACTTCATGTACTGGTACTTGTAGTAATACTTGTAATACAGGGTGTACTAGTTCATGTGGTGGTTCATGTACTTCATGTACTGGTTGTTCAGGATGTGGTTCATGTACTGGATGTGGTGGATGTTCTTCTACTTGTTCAGGAAGTTGTTCAGGAACTTGTAATACGACTTGTACGATAAATTGTGGTGGTTCATGTACTGGAGGATGTACTTCATGTACTTCATGTACTTCATGTACAGGTTGTTCTACTACTTGTACTGGAGCATGTACAGGTTGTTCTACTACTTGTACTGGAACTTGTACAGGTTGTTCTACTACTTGTACTGGAGCATGTTTAAATGGATGTGTTGGAACTTGTACAAATGCTTGTGCTGGTGGGTGTGCAAATACTTGTACTGGAAAATGTACTGGAACTTGTACTGGAGATTGTAATAATGCATGTACTTCTTCAGAAGCATCTAGTCTTATTGCAAATTTAGGTAGTAATATTGTTAAAGGAAATATTATTAGAATTAATGATTTTACTTCTATTAAAAATGCAATTAACAATGAATTAATTAGACGATCAAAAACATTACCGACTAATAATACTATTACAAGTGTAATTAAAACTAAAAATATAGCTGAAACTGCTCAAAAAATCTTTAATGATTTGAAAGTAATGGATGTTACTAAATTTAAAACTATTGAAACTAAAACTTTTACTAAAGCTGAAACTTATACTGAAGGAATTGCTTACATTAAAAGTTTAATGGTTCAAAATATAAAATCATAATAAACATATAAGGAGATATTATATATGGCAATTAATCAGGAATTTTTATTAAAAAAGATGGAATTGATGTGCAATTTAATGGAATTAGATTATGTTGAGTCTAAAACTATTGCAACTTCTCTTAAAGATTTTGAAGTAACTCTTGAAGAAGAAATTGATTTAAGAAATACTATCATTTCAACCATTGTAAATATTACAGATAAATCTAAATTAGATTTTGCTGAAATTGAAGAAGTTATTAATCTTATTGGTTTAACTCAAGTTGAATCATTATTAGCTTTAATTGAATTAAATACTAAAGGTGAACTTCAAAGTGCTATTTTAGAAGATCAAGAATCATATACTACTAAGTTTTTAAATATGGAATCAATAGATTTCTTTATTGTTACTGAAAAAAATTTATTCTTAAGTATTGTAAGTAATGTTGTAATCGCTTCTAATAATCCTACTTTAATTAAGTTTGTACTTAATAAAATGGATAAATCTAATGTTATAAATGCTATTCCAGATCTTTCGACTGGTATTGGTGCTTAATAATTATTATTTCATATAATACTCTATCTTTATAACAATAAATTAATTTTATAAAGAAAGGAAGTAATTATAGGTATGAATATTAATTGGAAAGTTAGACTTCAGTCCAAAGCCTTTGTAACTACCATTATTGCTTTTATTATATTTTTAGCAGGTAAAATATTACCTTCATTTGGTGTTACAATTGATATTGGTATTCTTGGAGAAGCATTGAACTATGTTCTAATAATTCTTATGGGATTAGGTATTGTTAATGACCCAACTGTTAAGAGTTTTAGTGATTCAGCTACAACTTTAGCTAAAACTGATATAAATCAAACTGCTAATGATGTAATTGACAAATAATTAAAATTTTATAAATTTAAATGAAGAATATCTTATATATTATTATTATATAAGATATTCTTCATATTTTTAAAGAAAGAAAATTGATAAATGTATAAATTAAAAATTTTTAATGAAAAAAGAATTAAAACTAGACATATTATAATTACTCAAGCAATTAATCTAATCGATTTTAATTTTTATATTGATCCAATAGTTTATAAAGGAACTTATAAATATACTTGGGGAATTTGGCAAAAATATTTATTAAAAGATTTATATAAACCTGCTCTTCCAATGCATTATTTTGAAGAATTACTAGATAAAGATTATGTAGTGTATAAAGGTCTTCCAGATTATCATAGAAGTTATTTTTTAAAAGATTTAGCTAATTATGATATAATTGAATCAATTTATAAAGATGCTATATTAGTTGTAATTGGAGAGAATTTTCAAATAGATATTCCTGAAGGAAGAATGTATGATCATCTTGTAACTAAAGTTATTTTACCGCTGATGAATCAATATAAGATACCTAAAGATAATGTTAAAATTTTAGATCAATGTTTAAGTAATAATTGGAAAACTAATCTTGAATTAAGTCCATTAAATTATGATTTAAAATTACATAAATATTATGATCCAGTTACATTAGATATAACTATTGGAAGATGGAATAAAAAAAGATATTAGAATAGATAATACTTCTGTTAAAGGAAGTATTATCTATTATTTTTTTTAACTATATTCGAAATAATCATCTAAATATATAGAACTTTTATCATCATTAAATAAATTAATAAATCCAATTCCATTATTAATATAATAATTAGAGTTGTCAGTAATATTTAATATAGGAGAAGAATAATCCCATATAGTATTATCATTTTCTCTTGTATATAAAGAAATTCCATTAATTTTCTTAACAATTTTTAAATGTCTATCATTTAAAGCAGTATTATTGATTTCTTTTATCAATACTGCATTTAAATAAAGAGTTTCAATATCTTTAATAAATTGATAAGTTTTAGTATTTTCATTTAATTTATAAGGATCTAATTTATATAATCCTGATTTCATAATATGATAATCACTATCACTTAGAATATCAACATCATTTATTTTACCAGAAAAATTTGAAAGGACTATTAAGTAACCAACTAAATTATCATTACTATCTAATTTAGTTTCAAATAAAAATCCAATACTTCCAGTTTTATTAGACTCTCCCAAATGCATTTTGAAATTTATTGCATAGTTATCTGATAAGGAAAAATATTTAGGATTTTTTATATCATCTACATTAGCAGCTTTTTCATTTAGATAATAACTAGCTTTATTAGATTCTCCAAATTCAAGTGAATTTACAAAGCTAATATTTCTTTCAAAGTTAGTATCCAAATCATAACGAATTAATTTTAATTCATCTCTATCATAATATAATGATGGATATAATAAAACTCCACTTCGGTCATTACTATTAGATTTAGAATATTCATAATCTAAAGTTAAATCATATAACCCAGTTTTAGTTGGAGTAAATCTTTTCTTAAATGTTTCTTCAATATAACCAGCAATTTCTATACTATATAATTCAAAATCAATTAATGATGCAGATCTTATATCAATATCATTATAAATTTCTAAATTTAAGATATTTTCTTTTTGATCGTATGGAAGATGGATAGGTAAAGTTAAACTTCCTATATCATTATTACTATAAAAATTTGAATATGATTCATTACTATAAGTAATACTATTTCCATCTTTAAATGTGACTTTAACAGTAAATCCTTTACTATCTATTAAGTTAATATCATAATGTAATTTATACTCTAATGTTACAAATAAATAATCATAATATTGATATTGCTTTTCATAGCTTTCATAGCCTGCAATTTCTTCACTTAATCCGGGATCAATTTCTTGGAAAAAATTATCATTGAAATTATCTCCAACATCTTCTCTTCTAAATCTTACAATATTTAATCTTTCAATATCAGCTTCTTCTAATAATAAAGAAAATATTCTATAATTTCCAGTTTTAGGTATCCAAGTACCATTTTTATCAACTTCATCTTTATCTGGATTTAAAATTACATCATAGAAATTTGCAAATTCTTCTTTATTTAATTGTGTAATTGGTGTAATTGAAGTAGTATCTGAATCTTTTTCAGTAAAAAACATTTGATTTATAGCATTTGATAAATTACTAACTAAATTTAAATTCATTTTATTAGTTGTAATTTTCTGTGCATTAGTTCCATCTTCTTCTATAAATAATAATGATTTATCAGTTTCATTATTTAATAAGTAATCTTTTTCTCGTTTAGTTGTATTAAATTTATCAACTTCATCATGTTCTAATTGTAAAAAGAAAATTTGTGAACCATAATCATCGTCTATTGTATCATATACATAGTAACCTGGATAACCACTAAATGTTAATCCATACTTACCAATTTTATTATTATATTTAATAAGTCCTAATTTAACATAATCTTCTAATTTAGTAAGATTTGTTTCTCTAAAATCGAAATATAATTTAGGATTTCCTGTAAAGAATTCTCTATCTATCTCAATAATATCTAAATTATTATAATTAAATGTAGCTTTTAAATTTCCATGTGATAATAAATCAATACTATACGTTTTATCTTTTTCTAAATATACACTAGAATAGAAAGACTTCTTTAATTTTTCTTTTTCATAATAATTAGAAGGAATACTTATAATCCCACTATCACTAAATGCTCTAAATTTATCAGTATATTCTCCTGTATTTGTAAGGATTGTATTATTATCTAATTTAATTTTTTCCATTAAGAAATAAGAATTAATAATTTTAGATAATTTAGAAATAATACTGATTTCTTTATAAATTGCTATTTTCTTAGTATAATCTGAATTAAATAGTTTTATTGAAGGATCATTTAAATTCTTCAATGTATGACTACTTACCGCTTTTGGAGAAGTAATAGAATATAATATTTCTCTTTCATTACTAATAATATTGTATAAGACATCTATAATTGTATCTGAATGTACATATATAGTAGATTTATTAAATTCTCTAACTGTTGCCATATCATTTACGAATAATAATAAATACCATAAATCCGTCGTTCCATATATTTCTTTACTTACATATTCAGGTCTATAAAAATTATCTGGACTAACTGTATAAGTTATTAAACCAGTCTTTAAAATATTTGAATATTTATTAAGAATATCAAATCCAAATATTAATTCTCCTTCAAATTTATAGTAATCTGAAATATTATCTAATAATATAAAATTATCACTTGTTCCATTTATAGAATCTTGTAAAGAAGCATAATTATAACTTGAAATATTTGTTTGTGAATATGCCATATATTATATCACTTCCTTAAATTACTATAATTGTTAGAGGAATAGTAATTGTATTTTTATCACTTGTGCATTTAAGCGTGAAACTTCCATTAGTTTGCCCACCATCTTTTAATGTTAATTCACTCCAGGCTGTATATTCAGCATCAGTAGCTAAATCTGAAATTAATATACTTATTAATGAATCAGATTTAATAGAACCATCATTAAATATTTGAGTATATGGACCAGTTCCATCCCATGTAGTTGATAGAGTTGCATTTATTATAGTTTTTTTACTTCCATATTCATCTATTTCATTTCTAACTAATGTTGGGAATACAGTTCTAAAATATTCTAAAGTTTCTCCATTAGAAAAATATACAGTATTTGCATCAGATTTTATTCCAATTTGAACGAATTCTCCAGTAACAGGATCTTTTCTAAATATTTCATATACACCATTTATATCTTCAGCCATATTAATGACCTCCTTATCTTTAATAAAATGTTAATCTGGTATTAAAATATGAATAATAAGAATTTTATATTCCTTATTATTCATACTTAAATATTTAATCTTTTTTTTCTCTTATAAAACTTAAACAACTTATTTCATAATCAGAATAACCTAAATTTTGAAAATAATTTATAGCTTTTGAAATATTATCAAAATAAAAGTTATCACTATTTAAATTAACTATAATTCTATTCATAATTAATTAGAGACCTCTACAGTAGAAACTAATAATTTATCCAATACAAATTTAATCTTTTCAGGATCTTTACTTTGAATTGCAACATTACATATTGATTCAAAAAATATTTGTTTCTCAATTCCTAAAAAAAAATTAGGAATTTCGCTATTAATTAATATCATACTAATTAAATTATTATTTTCGAAAATTTTAGAACCTAATATTGAACTATAATAATAAATTTCAATAATGCCAAGTACTCCTTCATTTTTTTCAAAACCAAGAGAATCATATATATTTTTTATTTTATTTAAATCATCATTAATATCATTTCCACTATTTCGATTAGGATCTGATAATAGTTCTAATAATATTTTTCTAAATTCATATTTTGTAGTATCATCTATAAATTCATTTTTTAATAAAGCTGCAATAGTTGCAGCTTTATCATAATCATATAAAGATATATTGTAAAATAAATCAAGTTTATTTTTTAAAAATTCTTCATTTGTCATATTTCAATCCTTTCATATATTTTTATTTTATATTTTGAACCATTAATGTTTGTAAATAAGAAACTATATCACTGTAATTATTAATTCTGATTAAATTATATGCTTCTATAGTTTTATACTTTGTAGCATCCATTACATTTACATCTACAAAAATTTTTTGAAAATCACTATTTAAAATTTTACTACCAGCAGTACTAGTTATTGTATTATTAGAAGGGATAGTTCGACTTCTTCTTGTTAATTCTGCAACTATATATGTTTTATATGTAGTTAAATCTGAAATTCTAATTGGATTACCATTTACAAATTTGGAACCGATGCTTGAAATAGTAGTTGAAGCTTCTGATGAAGTACATGCATTATTACAATCTCCTGTACAAGACCCAGTACATGACGTGCATGATGTACATGAACCATTACATGTTCCACTACATCCACTACAACTTGACGAACATGCTCCTCCGCATCCACTACATCCACTACATGATCCACTACATGATCCACTACATCCACTACATCCACCAGTACATGAAGAACAACCAGTAAAACACCCCCCAGTGCAACTTATACAATTTCCTGCACATTGTGCTAAACATGTACCTGTACATGATCCACTACATCCACTACATCCACTACATGAAGTACATAAAGTAGAACATGCACCAGTACACATTGGCTGACAGCTAGTAGAACAACTTCCTCCACAGGATGTACAAGCAGTATCACATCCTGTACATGCAAATAATTGTAAATTCATTTTATATAATCTCATTTTTAATTCCACCTATGACTTTTTAAAAATTTTTAAAGAATTATTATTTTGACTAAAATTAAATTCAATTAATCTTTTTTTATATAATTCAAATTTATCATCATTTAATATATTCATTATAATATTTTCTTTATATTGAAATTCATTTAAATATTTTTTAAAGAAATTTT
>Ga0208665_10000189_pt1 | contig 10688 bp, 9 predicted proteins | sample Methanogen_OWC_FD_187365 | JGI IMG/M metagenome (GOLD analysis project Ga0208665, IMG submission 187365) | Enriched soil microbial communities from Old Woman Creek wetland in Ohio, USA - Methanogen_OWC (SPAdes) (version 2) | ecosystem: Environmental > Terrestrial > Soil > Wetlands | place: USA...
ATCGGTGACATGGTTCCCTTCAAAGGTGAGACCGCCCAGGAGACGTTTCGATTCGGGAGTCCAGCCCCCGGCATCGAACGTCAGGGCCGGAGCGTCGTCGGCGGTGATCCGGTGCCCGTCGCCGTTCAGCCGCACCGGCAACCCGCGTTCAACCGCCCGCCGGCGGCAGGCTGCAACAAATGCATTCAGATGATCAGTGGCGGTTCGCATGCGGGTGTCACGCGTCAGTGATGCGTAAAATCGTATGCCGGCCCCGGTCAGGATGCCGAGCGTCAGAACGACGATCAACATCTCTATGAGCGTGAACGCTGCCCGCGCATCCCGCTTTGGAACGCCGTGCGGCATGGCTCGTGCCTTTCTTCGGCAACCGGTCGGACCGGCTTACCAGTAGTGGTGAGCGCTGTCCTTCGAACCGTCGGGACCCATCTGCCCGTTCATGCCGATCCAGCGAGGCCCAAGACGAAGAGCGCAGACGACTCCGCGGCCACCCATATTGCCAGTCGAACCGATGATCCACAGGCCGGTATTGTCGGTGTTGTAGAACCGGTAACTCGAGCCGGGCCAGGTGTAACCCCAGCGGTTGGCGGCTTCGGGGCAGATGAACAACTTGGTATCTTTGGCGATATCATTCAGCTGCAGCAACGCGTTCGAATACTTCCAGCGCAGGTTTCCCGACCTGTCGATCCAGGCATACCGGTTCTTGCCGGCATCGAGCTCAAAGTTCTTGGCTTCCCAGAGCGAAATCAAGCTTTCGATCGACTTCTGATTTGAAAGACACGATTTTGCGCGGGCGACAGAAGCGATGCTCTGATAGCGGGGAATGGCGATTGCAACGAGAATGCCGATTACCAGCACGACAATCAGCAACTCAACGAGCGTGAATCCGTTCCGAGTCATGAAGAGCCTCCCAGGATGCGTCAGCAGGCTGAAATCCTGCGTACAGCGGCCAGTTTAACGCACCATCTTGATGATGTCAAACATTGGCAGATACATCGCCAGAGTCAGTAGAACAACGAAAATCGCGAGAAAAATCACCAGCAGCGGTTGAATCAGCGACACTGCGGCCTCGATCGTCGATTCCAGATCGCGCTCGAAGATCCTCCCGGCTTTCTCGAGCATTGCGCCAATATTTCCGCCTCGCTCACCGACGTCAGCCATGAGAATCAGACTCTCGGGAAAAAGATCCCGCCGCTTCCCCATGCCGGCCGAGACCGATTCGCCCCGCGCGACTCCCGCCTTGATCTCGCCGAGGGCCGTTCGGAAAATCTGATTTGTTAAAGCCTTTTCAACCGCCGACAGCGAGGTGAGAATCGGCACGCCGCATTTGAGAAGCGTGCCGAGAGTTCGAGAGAACAACGCAAGCTGGAGCTGCTGGGCAAGACTGCCGAGGAGCGGCATCCCCAGGGTGACCGAACTGAGAAAGCGAGAGCCCGACTCGGTGCGGTTCAGCCTGAGATAACCCAAAGCCAGAACCACGATGCTTCCGAGAATCAGCAGAGAGTTGTTGCTCAGCATATCCGATATGAAAAGAACGGTCTGCGTAGGGTAGGGCAGTATCTGCCCGTGTGCCGCAATCTGCTGGATGAACACCGGAAACACCTTCACCAGCAGTCCCCAGCTCACCAGGAGTGTCATGGAAAGCAGCACAGTCGGGTAGATCATTGCCTTGATGACTTTCGACCTGATACGGAACATTGAGTCATGAATTTCGGCATACCGCTCCAGGACTTCATCGAGAATGCCACCGACCTCGCCCATTTCCACCATGGTGATGAAAAGCATGGAGAAAACGTTGGGATAGGCTTTGAGAGCGTCTGAAAACGACTTGCCCGACTCGATTTTATCCTTGATGTCGCGTAGCAGCGTTTTGAGCGAGCCGAGCGGAAGCTGGCGGTGGAGTGCCTGAAGACTCTGTATCAGGGGGCAGCCGGCGTTCAGCAGGCTCGAAAGCTGCATGAGAAAATAATTCATCTCGACGGGAGAAACCGACAGAGCCGTCCGCTCCGCTGCGGCTGCAAACGTGGCCAGAGGAGCTTCTGAAATCTCAAGAACATAATACTGCCGGTCAGCGAGCCAGACTCCGACTTCTTCGGGGGAGTCGGCCTCCATCAAACCGTCCATCGGCTTTCCGTGGATGTCGAGTGAGCGGTAGGAAAACCTGCGCTGGCTCATCTTCCGCCGGAGGGCTGTGTTTCACCCTCTTCCCGCCGTGTCAGGCGCACGACTTCGTCGACGGTCGTCACACCTCTGACGACTTTGTGAAGCCCGTCTTCCCGCATCGTGCGCATGCCGGCGGAAATAGCGGCTTTTCGAATCGTGCGGGCCGGCGAAGAGTTGATGATCAGAGCGTGGATCTCATCCGTGAGCGTCATGATTTCATGAATCGCCGTGCGGCCGACATACCCTGTGCGGCGGCAGGTCAGGCAGCCGGTTCCGCGGGATAGCTGCTCCGGCTCCATCCCGCTGCCGTCGAACAACGTTTTTGCGGTTGCGTCCGGCAGATAGGGAACGCGGCACGAGGGGCAGATGCGTCGCACAAGCCGCTGAGCGCCGACGCCGATGACGGCGGACGCAACGAGATATGGTTCGACTCCCATTTCGATCAGACGTGTCACTGCCGAAGCCGCATCGTTCGTGTGGAGAGTCGAGAAAACCAGATGGCCGGTTAATGCTGATTCAATCGCAATCTGAGCCGTTTCAAAATCGCGGATCTCGCCGATCAGAATGACATTTGGATCCTGGCGCAGAATCGATCGCAGCGTGCGCGCGAACGTGAGGCCGATATCCGGTCTGACCTGGACCTGGTTGATGCTCGGGATCAGATACTCGACCGGGTCTTCGACTGTCGTGATGTTGATCTGCCCGCTACGGATGAAATTGATTGCCGCATACAGCGTCGAGGTTTTCCCCGAGCCAGTCGGACCGGTCATGAGGAAGATGCCGTTGGGCGAAAGCGAGATCGACTTGAACTTGGCCAGCAGCTCGTCATCGAAGCCGACCTGATCGAGCGTAAGCTGCATGCGGCTCTTGTCTAAAATACGAATAACTATTTTTTCGCCAAATACGGTCGGAAGCGCGGAAACACGCAGATCGATCGAGGTATCCTTGACTTTGACCTTGATGCGGCCATCTTGCGGAAGGCGCTTTTCGGAAATATCCATCTGCGCCATCAGCTTCAGGCGGGAAATGAGCTCGCTCTGAATCGATTTGGGCGCTTTCATCAGTTCGTTCAGGATCCCGTCGAGGCGATACCGGACCCTGATGACTTCCTCGTCGGGTTCGATATGAATATCACTGGCCCGGTCGGCGATCGCCTGCTGAATGACTGTGTTGACGAGATTGATGATCGGCGCGGCTGACTCGTCGCCCGAACCGATATCGAAGGTCGTGAAAAAACTCTCGTCGAGCTTTTTCACATCTTCACGGCGCTCGGCGGCTAAGGTGTCGACGGCTGCCTGCAGCGACTCGCTCGTGCCGTAGTAATGCCTGATGGCCGCTTCCAGCTGGGATTCGGGGCTGATTCCGATGTCGATCTCGTAGCCGGTCTGGTAGTTGATCTCATCAATGATGAAAACATCCAGCGGGTCGGACATCGAGACCCGGAGTCGATTCCCTTCAAGCTGAATCGGGAGGAGCGTGTGACTGCGGACGATTCCCTCTGGGATGGTCGTCAAAACCTCTGGCCTGATCGTCAGGGCATTCAGATCGAGGAACGGAATGTTCATCTGCCTGGCGAGGGTAACGGCGATGCTTTCCTCGGTGGCCATGTTCATTTGAACGATGACCTTGCCAAGGCGCAGGCCAAGGGATTTCTGCTTCTGAAGTGCCTCTTTGAGCTGATCGGCGGTGATCAGGCCGGCTTCGACCAGCGTGTCGCCAAGTCGTTTGCGAGGCATTGACTGAGCCTTCGTCTGCATCGCTATATATCTCCAGGTGCTATATCGTTAGATGTAGAACATTCCGCCCCTGGCGGCCGGCTCATGTGCGCTTCCAGAAACGGCGGCGGGCGCTTTCATACCGGGGATTGATCTCGAGCGCCCGTCGGTAGGCAAGCATGGCCTCGTTGGCCAGCCCCTTCGCCTCGAGTGCCTGACCGAGCTTGTAATACCCGTCCGCGTAGCCGGGATACTTCTGGATGAACTGGCGCAGCTGCCGGATTGACTCTTCGACGAGCTCCGGTCTGTCGAACAGCACGGAAAGCTCGTAATCGTAGGCATCGGTATCTTCGAACTGGTACTCGGCGAAAAACAGGGCGATGACCTTTTTGTATTCGAGAAGCGCGTCCTCATGACGGCCCATTTCCTCGAGGTTCTGGGCAAGTTCATTGATTGCCTCACGGTATTTCGGATGCAAGGAAATCGCCTGCCTCAGCAGTTCATCTGATTTTGCCAGATCACCGAGCCCCCGATAAGCCCGCCCGAGATGAAAATACGCATCAGGCCAGCGCAGTTCAGCTTTGAGGATCTGCTGAACTGTCGTGATGGCTTCTTCATATCGACCGCCATTCAGAAGTGCTTTCCCGTAGTTCATGAGATATTCGGGAGATGGGTTCTGCTCAACACAGATCTTGTATTCAGCCAGGGCTTCCTCGACACGGCCTCCCCGCATCAGGGAATTGGCCAGACCGTGTCTGAGCAGATGATTTCCCGGGTCAGCGGCAAGCTTCTTCCGGTTTTCCTCGATCGATTCTTCGAGGAGGCCGGGGCTGAAATACGAGCGGGGCCTGTCGGTAAGAGTCACGACATTTACTTCACATTTCCGACAGATTTCGTTCCGGAAGCCGGGGTGACCGGCGAGTCGAGATTTACCGACCTCGGCTTTTCGCGAAGCTTGAACTCCATTTTTGAGGGCTTGTCCGGAGCGGATGCTGCAGGAGCCGTCGTGGGCTGCGAAGCCACCGATTCGTTGCTTTCGGTCTGGACGGTGCCGAGCAAGGCTTTTGGACTTCCAGGAATCGGGGGGAGCGCCGGGCGGACGATAGCGGTCGGCGTAGCGGGCCCCGTCTGAGCCTGTGCAATTTTTTTGGGCGCATCCGGTCTTTCCCAGGTGCGGTATTCTTCTTCGGGACCCGAGGGTGAGTAATACTGCAGAAACTCGACGACGTCCCCCGAGTCATTCAGATACTCGTGAAATGTCTGCGGAGGGATATTGGCGGCTGAATTCGGACCCATGACCTTGACTTCTTTGTCGATCCGGAGAGTGAGATTGCCCTTCAATACGTATATTGCCTCAGTGACGTAGACGTGCCGATGGCTTTTGAGGTGAGCCGTGGGGAGCATGGTCAGATGCTGCATGGCGACCAGGGTCGGACCGACTTTTGCCGAGTCGATGAGCAGCTTGACGCCGATCCGCTTGTCGGGAGATGTGAAATAAGGCGCATCGTCAAAAGAAAAAAACCGATGAGAATTGGGCGCCTTGGCTTCGGCTGCTTTATTCTTTTCCTTGGCGATCGCTGTCTGGGGAATCCCCGTCAGGAGGAGAGCGGCGCCGAGAAGCGGGAGAAGGGTGCGGTAAACAGGGCGGGCGGAAGCCCGGAGTGTGGCAAGCGTATTCATGGGTCGAATGATATCTGGAGGAAACAAGGCTTGTCAAGGCGCTTTGCATTGACTTCGCCGACTTCTTCAGGTACATTTGAGAAATCCATGCGAGTTACACCGAAACTCGCCGCTGTGCCCTTGAAGGCATTGGCGGCTCTGGGATTGACAGGGCTGTGCCTGCTGGTGGGCACGGCCGGTTGTGGTTTGTCGTCGCGCTCTGCCGCCATTCCGGTGGCGACGGAGACCGGAAAACGTGAACCGGAAACGTCTCGAAAGCTCGCGCAAAAAGGCTCCGTGCCGGTCAATTCCAGTCAGAGTGGCTCAGAAACCGAAAGCGCGGTGGCTGCGGCCGAGAGACGGCGTGAAGAAAAAATCAATACGGAGCTCGAACGTGTTTCAGTCATGCTGAAAGGCAGCAATTACGAGGGTGCTCTCCGCGAGGTCGATCGGCTTCAGAATGATAACGCCAGAGATCCCAATGTCACGATGCGTACCAGTTATCTGAAGGCGATGATTTTTCATCGCATGAATGATGGAACTCGCCGGAAAGAAGCGATGAATCAGATGCTCAAAAGCATGGAGATGCTTCAGAAAGACCCGCGGTTTCGCACAGCTTATGAAGATGGGAAAGCCGGTTCCGAACTGATCAAGATGAGCGTTGAACAATCGGGGAAAAAATATGGCTCGAACTGATCGTCAGGGCTCCGTGTTCCTGATGGCCCTGACGGCTCTAACCGTCCTGTTTGTTCTCGGGTTTTCCATCACCTACTTCACCGGGTCGGAAGACATGTCCTCGGCGGTTTCGTATGAATCTGAAGTTGCCTTCAATCTCGCCGAATCCGCAGTCGAAGAGTTTGTGGCCCGGCTGAAAAACTCCCTGAACCATGATGACAACAACAACCAGTTGTACAAGGTCCTTCGCGCCAATAACACCAAGACAGAAGATAAAATTCCGCTCGACGCGCCTCAGGTGGCAAGGCTTACCAGTTATACGCGCGAGACGGCTAAACAGGTTTTTGGAATCTCCATCGATCGCGGTTTCCTGGTCGATGCCGTCATCGTGCTCAAGCACATCAACGGAGTTGAGGCAAAATCCGGAAATAAGACCCTGTACAATATCAAGAAAGACTTCAAGGAAAAACAGGGCGAACTGACAGTGAATGCCAGCGTCACGTATCGCGGAAAGACGGCGAAAGTATCGCTGACGTTCCTTATCCGCGTCGTGAAGACGTTCGTTCCGCCGTTCAATTATTTTACCCTCTTCGTGAAAGACGCCACGGTTTTTGGCGACTCGTATTTCAACATGTCGCCCTCGGATATCGGTGCCCAAACGAAGAATTTGCGACTGGATCACGGCTGGAGATCGATTCCGGGGCAGGAAAAGTTCGATGCTCTCGACAATGTCGCCTACTGGGAGCGCGCTCTTTCGCTTACCGGAAACAACGCACAGGTGCCGCCGGGCCGGATCTACATGGGCCAGGATCCCGAAGCAAATATGCCGCCATCCATCATTCTTCAGTCGACAAACGGCACAAAACTGCTGACGGAGTTGCGCTCCGATGCCGGTGACTCGCGCAGGCCCCTCAATGCCCAGGAAAACCTGTTCCTGAAATTCGATGTCGTTCCGACGGCCGAAGGGGCGGCCTGGGTCGGAATGAAGGATTATGTCAAAAAATACATGGAGCTTCAGGGTCAGGAAAAGACAAAAGACGGTCTTTTCGGCCTCTGGACGGGGTGGAGCAACGATACGAAGGTGCGTCTGATCAACGTGGGCTCTGACAAGATCCTTACCGACACCAAGGAGACTCTGGGCGAACCGACGTTCGGAAATGCGATGATTTCGTTCAACAACTACAGAAACCAGCGGCTCGCTCGGGCCTCCGGAAACGAAAAAATGCTCATCGAGCGACTCTATCCCGAGCCTGCAAACAGTGGTCTCGATCTGTTTGGAACGGCCGAACTCGAAGGCAAGCCAGCCTCCCCGAAAGACGGGCGCATCAATACGAAAAACATTTCGCCGACCCTCGTCTACGGGCCTGTCTGGCGCATGTATTACCGCATCGTGTCGATCATGACGAAAAACAACAAGCGGCTCGAGCTGCCCTTCATCAACATCAGCCCTGGCTCTGACGGCTCTCCTCCGCCCATACCTATACCTCCTGATATAAAACCAGGCACCAACCTTACCGCCACGCAGGCCATGAATCTCTTCACCCTGTTCGGCGTGCCGAAAGATCATGTCCAGGCGCTCGTTGACAACTGGAAGGATATTCCAGAAGGCCTCACGGAGATGAAGAAATATGAAAAGTTCATGAGCGATGCCGGAGTTGAACCCTATAATTCCGGCCTTGGCAACTTCATTCAGCGGGTAGCGGGGAAACAGGAAAACTATACTGGCCCTCTTGCGAACCACCTGGTCCCGTTTCTCGCCAATGAACCATATTCTGGTATGCCCTCTGAATTGAGCAGTGTCGTCACCCAGTCGCCGGTCAGGGAATTCTATGAGGGTGATCTCTGGCACGCGCTTCCAGAGATGCCGGACGCCTATCTCATGGATTTTTATTTCATTCCAAGAAGCACCGAAGACTTTTTCCGGGGCCGGACGACCATCGCAATCGGGGGAAACGTCTACGATCGGTTCCATTTCAAATACATCAACGATGTCCGGCAATATCTGGCCGGAGCGAAGGGCCAGACGCTCGAACTGAATGGAATTCTGGCTCTCAACGACTCGGAACCGCTCAGATTGAACAATCTCAAGTTCCGGGGTCATGGAGTCATTTACTCAAGCCCCATGATGGGTGGCGGAAACGTGACGATCCTGGGTGATTTCTCCCCCGCGGCCGCCGGCGACGGCGCTTCCAGCATTGACGCCAATCCTGAACGGGACATGATGACTATCATCGCCCCTCAGATCGAAATAGACACTTCCACGGCTGCCAACGATCCATGCTATATAGAGGCGAATTTGATCTCGGTCAACGACCAGATCATCGTTAAAGGTTCCAAGAATGTCCGGATCAAAGGGCAGGTTGTGACTCCGAGACTCAATATGAAAGAGACGTTCCAGACTCCTGGCGGTAATGTCATTGAATATAACCCGCTGAACTCGATCTGGCGCAAGGACAGGCCATCCCTCATGGATGAAATGTATGTGGCCAAGATCGTCACTGGGGGCGTTGGGAAATTTGAATGGGTATACGAACATGACTGATTCGCGATGCCGGCGCGCCGCTTTTTCGCTCATCGAGATCCTGCTCGTGGTCATGATGCTGTCGGCGGGCATTCTGCCGATTTATTCGCTCATGAAATCCGGCCAGCGACGAATCGTGCGGGCCGACACCCGCGTTATTGCGACGCTTTACGGCGCATCGGCTTTGGAACTCGCCCGAACGCTTGGGTATGACCGCGCCCAGAAGCTCCCCATGGAAAAAGACTATGCCGAGCTGAAAGAGAACGCTTCCAAGAATGGTTTCAATCTCGAAGTTTCATGCAATCTTCAGCCACTGCTTCCGTTGCCGAAAGGCGCAAAGCCGACTTATCTGCTGCGCGTCATCATTACCGTGACTGCCGTTAACCGCACCATTTCCGATATTCCCGTTCTACGTTTCGTAACGATCCTGACGGATCCGCGATACAATTACTATTGAATATGACATATATGTGTGAAAATAGAATGCAGACGTCTTCTCTGCGTCGCTCGCGAAGCGCCATGACGATGGTCGAGTTGCTGTTCGTCACGGGAATGATTCTGCTTCTGAGCGGAACCATGTATGAAATTCTTCGCAATGTCCAGAAAACCTTTATGCATGCCCGAAATAAACTCGATATTCTTCAGACGACCCGCATCATCATGTCTGGTATACGGAATGAACTTCGGAATGCGATAGACAAGCCCGAGGCATCACTTCTGGATAATGCGAATATCATGAATATTCCGGTCAGGGCGAACGAAACCATTGTCTACCACTTCGATAAAAAAACCAGGCGTCTATACAGAGGGAAAAAAGGGAACATGCGTGAGGGCGATCCAGATATTGGCGATATGCGGCCCTTCATGTTCGATGACGGACAGATACTCAAGTTCGAGTTTGATAACAGCTACAGAAATTCGGACTCGTTCGTCGAATCCGAATTGTCGCTGAATTCAAAGGTCTGGTTCAAGGTCTCGATGACGATTCTCTTCACGGAAAAATTCGCCTCCCTCACCGAGGCTGAAAAACAGAAAATCATGAATGACCCCAACGACCCCCGGGTCAAACAGTTCTTCATGATGATCACCCCTCGCCGTGTCAACTGGCTTCTTCAGGCCACCCAGTAACGTCCGTGGGTGAGTTCGTTTCTCCGATCATCCCGATCTTCGCGGTTCGATCCTTCACCGCGAAGAATGAAATCCGTTTTTGTCCAGAGCCTGGCAGAGGAAAACTCAGTGTTTCACCGCATTCAGGGTTCGAACAGGATTCCCTGCAGGGATTTTTCACTGTCTGAGTTGGCGAACTCGAAAATGGCCAGATATCGGCCGCCCCGGCGGAGTTCGTCGATGTCTTCCCCCTTGAAGAACCAGCCCTTGCCTTCTTCTTCGCGGCCCACGATGCGGCCTTTGCCGAGCAGCGTCATCTGTGGAAGGGCGATCAGATTCATGTTTGCGCTTGTGATCCAGTCTTCAGAACGATTGGCGTAGATCTCCGCCTCGATGGTCGCAAAGTCCCGTCGTCTGGGCACGTTTACCGATTCACGTTCGGGAAAGTCGTTGAACATGCGCACGTTTTCAGGTGTCGGCCGGTTTTTCCTGAGCGATTTCCCATTCGTTGTGGCTGCTGCCTTCGATACTTCCGTGGATGTTGAATCGCCGCCCGCCGCCTGATCAGGTTTCAGCCAATTGCCACGCTTGTATTTCAGGGACAGTGCCCAGGGACTGCCGGTTATCGCTTTTACGAACGTCTGGCCTTCGCCTTCGAGTTTTCCCTTTTTGAAATCGTCAGCCTCGCCCATGACATAGCGGGCAAGAAGATACCCGAGCCGCTCTTTCAGCATTGGGGACAGCTGTTTGTCGATCGAGACCGCGAGCAGCTCCTCGAGTAATTCGTCAGCAACTTTCCGGCCCGCATACAGCTCGGTTTCCAGAGCCAGGACACGTGATGCAAGGCGGTT
>Ga0208665_10000191_pt1 | contig 10678 bp, 9 predicted proteins | sample Methanogen_OWC_FD_187365 | JGI IMG/M metagenome (GOLD analysis project Ga0208665, IMG submission 187365) | Enriched soil microbial communities from Old Woman Creek wetland in Ohio, USA - Methanogen_OWC (SPAdes) (version 2) | ecosystem: Environmental > Terrestrial > Soil > Wetlands | place: USA...
ATCGGTTTTCGGCATTCAGAGTATACCGACATTACTTTTCATTCCAAAGGAAGGACAGCCGCAGGCCGCAATGGGAGCGCTTCCAAAAGAGACCTTTGAAAAAGTAATAAAAGACGTTTTGCTGGTCAATTAAATCAGTGGCGAACAACCCAAGTTCATTAAAGAAACAATGGAATCGGAGTTTGATTTAAAAGCACAGCAATGGGACAATAACCCGGTGCATTGGGATCGTTCTGTTGCTGTCGCTGATCATATCAGGAAGCTCATACCTCTGAAAAAAGAGATGGTTGCCCTGGAATTTGGCGCCGGTACAGGCATTGCCAGTTTCCTTCTTAAAGATTATCTGAAAGAGATCACCATGATGGACAGTTCAACCGAAATGGTTAAGGTAATGAACGAGAAGATAAAAAGGACAGGGGTTCAAAATCTGAGAGCTCTGAATTTTGACCTGGAAGAAACTGATTATACAGAGTCGGATTTTGACCTCATATTTACACAGATGGCTCTCCATCACGTCAGGGATATCGGGAATATTTTAAGAAAATTCCACGATCTGCTACATCCCGGCGGTTACCTGGCAATTGCAGATCTTTATCCTGAAGATGGTTCATTTCACGGTGACGGATTCACGGGGCACAAGGGATTCGATATTGAGCTTTTATCACGGCAGGTAAAAGATCAGGGATTCACAGGCATCAGCCACAGGAAATGCTTCGTAATGACCAGAAAGATATCCGATACCGAGACAAAAAACTTCGATATATTCCTGCTGATCGCAAGGCGCGGGACAATTAACCAATAAATAATCAACAAAATGGAAATAACCTTTGATGGCGGCAAAGTAATTACCGCCCACCTGAACGGCCATACTATCAGAACTGACCAGCCCGTAAGGGGTGGTGGAGGCAACACTGCACCTGCGCCCTATGATTTGTTTCTGGCATCCATTGGCACCTGTGCCGGTATTTATGTCAAATCATTCTGCGATCAGCGCCAGATTCCTTCAGAAAACATTACGATTACTCAGTCGGTTGAATTCGACAGTCAAACCAGGTTACCGGCCAATATCAAACTGGATATCAAGCTGCCTTCTGATTTTCCCGAAAAATACAAAGCTGCTGTTATTAACGCCGCTGAACTTTGCGCCGTTAAAAAGACAATCAATAATCCCCCGAAGTTTGAAATAATAACTTCTCTGAAATAAAAAGATTAAAATATTGAGCCGAAAACCAGTCCTGCAATTGTAGAAAAAACCACTACAAGGCTTACGTAAACAATTGTCTTATTGGTTCCCATTATTTTTCTGATTACCAACATACTTGGCAGTGAAAGAGAAGGTCCGGCAAGAAGCAGTGCAAGTGCCGGTCCTTTGCCCATGCCTGCTGCCAGCAGTCCCTGAACAATGGGCACCTCTGTCAGTGTGGCGAAGTACATGAAAGCGCCAACGACAGATGCGAAAAAGTTGGAAAAAAGAGAATTTCCTCCGACAAGTGAAGAGATCCATTCATTAGGAATTACTCCCGGAATCGTTTTACCGTCATGGGTTGAGCCTAAAAGGAATCCGGCAGCTACAATACCCAGAGCCAGAAGCGGTATAATCATTTTTGCAAAATCCCACGACGCAAGTGTCCAGTTTTTGTTTTCTTCATCATTCTTATCCATCAGGGTGATGACGCTAAGGGAAATGATCCCGATAAGCATTGGAATAAGCGGAACCATTTTCTGATTTTCAATAAATGACGAAGAGAGGACGGCAGACAAGGCTGTGAGGGTAATTGCTCCGATTACCCATTGCCATTTTATTTTAAGGATTGCGATTAACGAATACGCCAGCATCAGGCCAAAAAAACCCGTGATATACCATTTTGCCGACCATATGTGATACCATGCACTTGAAGTATCTCCTGCAGCCGGTTTTCCCCAGTTGGCAAAAACAAGTATAAGAACAAGGGTAAAAAAGTGAAATGCTGTCTGCCACACAGGTCTTTTCTCCAACGGAGGCACAATATTCATTTGTTCTTCAACTTTCACCTTTTCCTCTTTGCGATAGATCAGAGCCATGGACAATCCTATCAGGACACTGAAAGAGACAGCACCGACTGTTCGTGCAATTCCCATTTCCAGTCCGAGTATGCGGGCTGTCAGAATTATTGCCAGGATATTTATTGCAGGACCCGAATAGAGAAATGCAATTGCCGGGCCTAATCCGGCGCCACGCTTGTGAATGCTTGAGAATAACGGCAGGACAGTGCACGAGCATACTGCAAGGATTGTACCTGAGACTGCAGCAACAGTATATGCCACCCATTTTTTTGCCTTTGCCCCAAAATACTTTATTACTGACGCCTGGCTGACAAAAACCGATATCACGCCGGCGATAAAAAATGCCGGCAACAGGCATAAGATAACATGTTCCCGTGCATACCACTTCACCAGGTCAAAGGTTGCATCCACTGCTGTGGTGAACCTGGCGCTTTCAATCGGCATGAAAAATGTGAAGGCAAAGGCGATTACGATCCATAAAAGGATCTTCAATTCTTTTTTAGTTTCCATATGGTTTGTAAGTCCTCATTTCGTAAAATCACGAAATACTTTGATAAAAAAAATCAGAACAAAACTGTTACTATATAATAAACACCCGCACTTATAAACAGCACTGCGACCACTCTTCTGAACCAGAGTTCAAATGCCTTAAGTCTACTGTACATCCTGCCGACATTACCGACAGCATAGGCTAGCAGCCATGCGAAAATGATCACGGGAATCCCGGTGGCGATTGCAAAAATCACTGGTAAATAAAGGCCTTCAGCGCTTGCTACGGTCAGAGGTATCAGCATGACGAAGTAAAGCACGGCGCTGTAAGGGCAAAAAGCCAAAGCAAAAAGCATTCCCAGCAGCAAAGCGCTGAAATAGCTTTTTTTGCCTTTCTCACCTATCTTCTCGGTAAGTGAGCTGACACCCGGAAAGCTGACCTTTATAAAATCAAGCATTAATAACCCGATGATAATCAGAAGCGGGCCGATTATCTTTTCACCCCATCTCTGGAACCAGCCAGATACATCGAGTTGTCCGGCGCTAAAATAAATAATCAATGCCAGCCCGGTATAGCTCAAGGCCCTGCCAAGCGTATAAACCAACCCGTTTATAAAGACCCTGTGGCGGTTATCAAGATCGCGGCCGATAAAACCAACAGCGGCTATATTTGTAGCCAGAGGACAAGGACTGATGGCAGTCATCAGTCCCAGAACCGCTGCCGTCAGGAATGCATATTGTGAGTTCCCGAGAATACTCTGAAGAAACTCCATCCTGCTATTTGTTGCCTGTTAACAGGGGATCGATGGCTTTTTTCAGTTCTTCCTTCAGCTTTTCAGGATTGGATCTGGCATTCATAAACCCTTCGCTGGTGAGGTCAATGCGGGCTTCACCGCTTATGACCAACAGGCTCTGGCCGGAAACCTTGCATCTTTCTGCAACGGCTTTGCTGGATTCGTCATCCAGATTGATAGCTTCAAAAATGACAGTTCCTTTCTTTACCTGGTCAGGATATAATGATTCGACAGCCTTTTTTGATTCATCTTCCACTGCCTGACATGTAACACAACGGCGGGTAAAGTGAAAATAGAAAACCTCCACCTTGTTCGCAGCAGTTATTGATGTCTTTCCCTTTTCGGAATTATTTGCCTCTTTGAAAGAGAATAAAGCAATAACTGATATCGATACAATTACTGCCAAAGAAATCAGAACGAACTTTTTCATACCTGCTATTTATCTGGTTAAAATTTTCTTCAGTTCATCAGATGAAGGCACCCGGCCTTTCAGCACAACCTTGTCATCAACCACCAATGCCGGGGTGGTCATGACTCCGTAATTCATTATTGCCACTATGTCTTCAACCTTTGTCACCGTGGCTTCAATTCCGTTTTGTTCAACGACCTCGCGTGTGAGCTTCTCAAGGGTCTTACATTTGGGGCACCCCGGACCCAGTATTTTAATCTTCATATAGGAATCCGTTGAGTAACTCTTTTGCCTTTTCCCAGTTCTCCCGGTTAATGCAATACTTTATAAACGGAGGATTAATCTCTCCCTGGATCAGTCCTGCGTATTTCAGCTCTTTCAGATGCCTCGAAAGTGTAGAGCGACCTACGGGAATTTCTTCGACAAGATCGCCGCTGTAGCAGCAGGAATTCATTTTGGCAAGCTTATGCAAAATATATACTCTTGCCGGATGGCTCAGGGCTTTCGATATTCTGGCAATCTGCTGTACTTCCTGGTTAAACTCTGATTTGTGCGTCATTCAGAAAAGGAATCTATTTTTATATTTCGCAAATATACGAAATGTATTTATATTTGTGATATCAACTATTTTCAGCCTTTGGATACTTTTTTCAAAACGAAAGGTTTCATCAGTTCGGGTTTCCTGAATCTGACAGCATCTGAGGCTTATAATGAGGCTGTCAGAAACAACGCCGTCATTGTTGACGTAAGGGAAGAGAGACTAACAGGTTATAAGTGTTTCGATGTACCCGAAGTGATTTACATTCCTAAAAGCAGGATAGCAGAGGAGTATTTAAATCTGCCTGCGGATAAGCCTCTTATTATTGCCGATTCTGTCGGTCTAAGAAGCCATGAAGTGATGGAATTTCTTCTGGAAATGGGTTTTACGAATATCGCAAACCTTGCTGGAGGCATAGTCGAATGGGAACGCGATGGCCAGCCGCTTAAGATTGATGTGACTGAACAGCTTGACGGATCATGTGTTTGTCAGTTGCGTCCGAGGCATAAAAGGAGATGAATATTTAATTTTGCCGGGCCGGCATTTGCAGGGGTCAGTTAGCCCGGCTCCTTGATAAATAAGGAATTATTACGTCATTTTTGTAATCGCTTGTTCCATCGTATGTGATGGTGACAACGGGAACTCCTGTTATATTCCTTATTTCACCAGTCATCGCCTCCGTCACCAGTGAGGGGCAGCAAAAGGCAGGATTTGCCTGGACAAACAGCGATATATCAGGGTAATTTTCCAGCAGATAAAAGATCTTTAAGATATTTTCATATGATTCTCCTGAATGAAACGGATTAATATTAAACCTTGCGAGATTCTTTTCCAGTTTTCCGGAGTTAATAATTTTTTTGGGTCCCAGGTATTTTTCGAAATACCGGTAATATTTATCCTCAAAAAGGGTCAGGCATGAACTGATCATTCTTTGCTGTGCAGCAGTAATATATTCTCTTCTGTAAACTGAGCGGCGTACTATATTTCCCAGAGTCATCCTGACAATATCCGTATAAGGTGTCGTTATAATTTCACCGCCTGCATCTTCAATAGTCCGGTATAATTCCTGATTCATAATGTCGTTGTCACAAACGTAAAAATCACCGAACAGGGCGACTTTCGGCTTATTTCCTTCCCTGCGGGGAATGCCGTCAAACAGAGTGACAGATTCAGAAACAGCCTTATCCATCGTTTTTTTGCCAAGAAATGCTGCTTCAAGAATCCCCCCGATTTCTGTTATTACCCGGTTTGTATCACCCTTATTTATCTCATAGGGTCTTATTTTGTAGCCTGTCATCCGCACCAATCCTCCCAGCAGATAAGCAAAGTAGGCATAATAGCATGCGCTCAACGATATCTCAAGATGTGTCAGCAGGCCGCTGTAAACATGTGCTTTCTCAAAGCCGTGCCCGTAATTTTCAAAAATGCCTTTAATATATTCCGGGTACAACCTGAGATTACATGACAGCTTTGATTCTATTGCCCAGAACATGGTATTCTCGGGTTTCAGATTCTGTTCCCCGACATATTCTATAAATTCCTGTGCAATGATATTAATCGGCAGGCATTGTCCGGTATTATGTACCATGCTTTTCTTTATGATCAGCTCACTTGATTTCATTAAGCGGGCGTCAATACCTATTCTTCTCAGGTTTGCCACAAGCAAGGGAGAAACAATCGGATCCCACTTTGGCAATAACAATGTTTTGTCGGAAATGCTTTTTGTTATTTGCGGTAAAATCTGGCTGGCCTCGAATTTCGGTCCTTCATCACTGAGCAGGGCATGATTTTTAAATGAGCGTACCGCAGCCTCGATTCTTGTTTCATAGCCTAAATTGGAATCATGCTCATCGATCTGAAGGATGAGATACGGTTTCCTGCAGCTGTTGAATATTCTTTTGAAATATTCGATTATGAATGAATCAGGGGCACACTTGAATGCGGTAATAAGCACCGGATAGAGATTTCGGGTATTCGCAATTATTTTAGCTGTTTCAAGGATCCTGGTGACATAGTACCACGGCACCCTCTTCAGCAATACTGATATATCTTCTGCATCGATATTATCAGTGGAAATCATGTCCTGATAGAAAGATTTAATTCCCAGGCTGTTAAAAATGTCAGGGATGCCTTTGTTCAGGGTTCCGGAAAGCACTATATAAGGCCTCCCAAGCAATGCGACAGAAATTTCCTTATCGGGCTGGAATTGCTTCCTGAAAACATTGGCCAGTTGCTTCTTTTTGTTGGAGTGAAACGATAATGCTTCGTTCAGGGCATTAAGTACCGTAATATAACTTATCCCGTTTTTCAATACCGGCTTCAGGCATTGGTGCAGCTTTTGCGCCACATGATATTTCCCTTTTGGAAAACTTAATAAAGGGGTAAGGCATTTGTTCGGGATGTCATTGATTTTCAAGGTATAAACCAGAGATGCGCTGAACTGAGTATAATAGCAATACTGACCTTTATCTTCCTTTAACTCGTCACGGGTTTGAAGCAATACAGGCAAAAAGATATAATCAGCCTTATCAGAAAGATAAACGACATGTCCGAAGACCGAGTTGACAGGAGAACAAAATTCAGCCCCTGCAAGGAATTTTCCGGTTTTCAGAGAATCGCGATAGTCTTCACTTGTCACGGTTCTGACAGACAGGTTATTGAAAAACCTTTTCCAGAATGGCAGATCGTCGAATAAATGAAGGGCGGCCGGTATTCCTACAGTAATATCATTCCTTAAGTTAACGGCCGGGCTGACTGAAAATATTTTATCCCTTGCCTTTAACAGGTCAAAGCCTGTCTTGTTTTTCGAAATAAAATGACGGGTATCGTAATCCCTTCCGCACATGAAGCCGAAGGCGACTTTCTCACCTGATACAACAGCCGAGCTGATGCAGCAGTTATTTGTGCACAGCGGGCATATTTCGGTCTCTATTTTGATCTCCTCACTATAAATTTTGATTCCCCTGAAGCCTGTTTTGCCTGTTCTTTGCTCCCGGACCATCAGTGCTGTTCCCAGGGCCCCTGTCAGGTGACAGAACTGTGACACATAGATTGGTTTATTCAATCGTTGTTCAAAAGCCGCAACCAGAGCTTTGTTTTTAGCAGTAGCGCCCTGAAAGCAGATATTTTGTCCGATCGATGCTTCGGTGGCAACCTTTTTCAGATAGTTCTCAGTGACCGAATGAAGTGCCGTGGCAAGGATCTCATCAACAGAGTAGCCTGTATTGAGAAGCTGGCTGATATCCCGCTCCATGAAAACAGCGCAGCGGTCGCTGGCCAGGGGGGAGCTGACATTCTGAACCTTTTCCGTATAATCGGATAATGAACAGCCAAGCTTCTTCACCTGTTCCTGCAGGAAGCTTCCGGTGCCGGCAGCACAGACGCTGTTCATCTGGGAGAAGGTCACGCAGCCGTCGTGCATGAGTGTGAACTTGGCATCCTGTCCGCCTATTTCAATTATAGTATCTGTGTCGCGATTGAGTTCAAATGCTGCCCTGGCATGAGAGGTGATCTCGTCAATAATCAGGTCGGCATTAATAATTTTCCCGATAAATTTTCTGCCCGAGCCGGTCGTTCCGATTCCGGCAATGACGACTTCAATTTTCTTCTTCGCGGAAAGATCATCGATGGCTTCCAGTATGGATTTTACAGCTGACAAGGGTTTCCCTGCCGTGTAAGTATAGAATCCGGCAACCGGTTTTTTATTTTCATCTATAAAAATACACTTGGTACTTGTCGAGCCGATATCGATGCCCGCATAAACGGTGCAAGCAGTATACGGCATCAATTCCGAGTAAATGTCAGTCTCGACCTCCGAAGGATGCATGGAAACGACAGGCTTAAACCGATATGATCCTTCATTTGTGAAATCAGGATATCTGCTCAGGTTCAGAGAGAGCGGCCCGTGAAAATACTGCTTGCCGGTGCCTGATCTGACAAGGATATCTTCGAGAGCGTCAATATTAAGCGGAACGAAGTCGGTTTTTTCCCTGAGAAGCATCAGTCCGGCACCTATGGCACCGAAAAGGTGAGAATTATCGTCATGTAAAAATGTGGTCTTTAATAATTCCTCCAGGTAACCTCTGACGACCAGGTTCTTCGATACACCGCCTGTCATAATAACAGGTATTGCAGGCGGTTCGGAGTTGAAGACTGCATTGTTGATGTTTTCAGCAAGTCCCTTACAGAGGCTGTCACATATTGCATTGACGGAAAAGCCTCTTTGCTGCGCATGAATAATATCCGTATTGGAAAACACCGCACAGCGGGTAGCCAGGAAAGGAATGGGTTCCGTGTTGTTAAGGGCCCTGTCACAAAGTTCCTCAATTCCAGAAAGGTTCAGTCTGTCTGCCTGCTGATCTAGAAAGCTGCCTGTTCCTGCAGCACAGGATGTATTTATTTTCGTGGACTGGTAATTACCATCGGGATCAAATTTTATAAGCATGAATTTCTCGGCACCGATATGCAGGATTGAGGCAGCATTACTGCAATAATGCATTGTGGCAGCCATAATGGCAACCTGAATATTATAATTATGTACAAGTTTCTTATTCAGACTGGCAGAAGACGAAGTGCATGCAATGGCTTTTATCCGGGCCAGGTCGAATACTTTGCCTGCCTCTGAAAATGCAGCGCGGATATTACCTCTATGGGGCTGATAAAATTGCTTTAAAATATGGCCTTCCGCATCCAGCTGCACAATGGAAAGTGATACTGAGCCTATGTCAATACCAAGGATTGAATCCCCGGTAACAGAGATATTAGCCATATTATTGCCCTTTCACGTTTGGCAGACCATCCGGTTGTTCCGTTAAATAAAGATACACTATTATATAAACAGGCAAATAACAAATTACCGGCATTGAAAGGCAGGCGACCTTCCATTGGCGGCACGGTTTTTTAGCGGAGCTCGGCCCCTGAAGCGCTCATTATCTTGCGGACCATTTCAGTGACGCTGCGGAAATCTATCTTCCCGGTACTCATCATCGGTAACTCCTTAATGATTATAAACTGCCTCGGCAGAGCAATAATGGGGAGTTCTTTCATCATCTTCCTCAGCACCTCCGTTTTGTTTACCTCACCTGAGACTGCTGCCACGATGTACGAGCCCTTTTTCTCATCCGATACCTCGACGACACAGCAGGATACTCCCGCCGGAAGGTCCTTCTCCATTGTGTTTTCGACCTTAACAAGAGAGATCATCTCTCCTCCGATCTTTGCAAACCTTTTAAACCGGCCGGCATGCCACAGGTAGCTGTCTTCATCGAAGAACCCCATGTCTCCGGTATTGTACCAGCCATCAACCAGGGCTTCAGCAGTAAGTTCGGGATCGTCAAAATACCCTTTCATAACAGAGTCTCCCTTTACAAGGATCTTCCCCACTTCCCCGGTCACGCACTCTTTGCCGGTCTCAAAGTTCTCAATCCTGACCTGAACATTTGGAATGACTTTCCCGGTGCTGCCTGGTCTGTTGAATTCATGTGAGTTGACAGATATGACAGGAGATGTTTCAGTGGCTCCATAACCTTCAAGCAGTGTTACCCCGTGCTTTTTCATGTACCCTTCTCTCAGGGCATCAGGACATTTATCGGCTCCTGCGACCATTAACCTGAGGGTTTTAAAATCCCCTGGCTCGGATTTCTGAAGATAACCCCGGAAAAAGCTTGGAGTGCCGACCATTATTGTCGGCTTCTCATCACGCGCGATATTACTGACAGTCTGAAAATCAAGAGGGTTGGCGTAAGTAACCATTGTCATTCCGTAACAGAATGAAACCCATAGATTTACTGTCAATCCAAATATGTGATAAAAAACAAGATTGGCAAGCAGGATATCCGATTCATAAATTTTAACATAATTCCCGAAATTTTCAATATTTGAAGCGATGTTACGGTGGGACAGCTGGACTGCCTTGGGGTCTTTTTCACTTCCGCTGGTGAACAAAATCGCAGCTGTGTCATTTTCATCCCCTTTATGAATCAGGTTGAGGATTATATTTACAGGGAGCAATGACACCATGGCGGCCTTAAGCTTATCCCCTGTCGTGACGCCTGCCATTATATCCTCGATCAGCACCATTCCGTCAATCAGAGGACAATTGATCTTCTCAAGCAATGCCTTCGAAGTAATGATTGTCCTGAATTTGCATTTCACCTGTGCGTACTTTGCATTTGATTCCGCACCGGTTGAATAGTTAATCATAACAGGAATTCTTCCGCTCATAAGTGCCCCTGCCGTAGCAAGTGCACTTCCGGCCGATGTCGGTATCATTATGCCTATGAATCCTTTATCATACCTGTCAAATTTTGAGCTCAGGATGAGAGCTCCTATCAGGGCTTTGGAGTATGTGACATTCTTCCCGGTCGTCTTGTCTATTACAGCCAGTTTTTTGGAATGTTTTTTTGC
>Ga0208665_10000193_pt1 | contig 10649 bp, 14 predicted proteins | sample Methanogen_OWC_FD_187365 | JGI IMG/M metagenome (GOLD analysis project Ga0208665, IMG submission 187365) | Enriched soil microbial communities from Old Woman Creek wetland in Ohio, USA - Methanogen_OWC (SPAdes) (version 2) | ecosystem: Environmental > Terrestrial > Soil > Wetlands | place: USA...
CGATTTAAAGTAGCAGGCCTCGAGGGATTCTCCCGTGTGGGTGTTGAAAAAGGCCAGCCGGCGTCCAGGCGGGGTTGCCTCCCGGACAGCGGCGCCCGCCTGGCGCGGCAGGAAAAAAGCGGAAGCCGCCAGCAACCCCCATCGCAGAAACCGGCGGCGATGGATGGGCGCAGCGGCTAAGCAGCAGCCAGTGGGTCGTTCGGCAATCGACAAAATGCGCTTCAACCTCCCATAATGTTTCAGTTTATCCTGAACCAGGAGAACTGTCAACGCTCCCCGACCCGCCGGGCCGAGTTGACCCGCTCGCGGTCATAGGTCCGGAAAATCAGCGCCTCCCGCGCACGCCGCTCCCCGGGCAGGTCGTTGAACTGCAGCTGCTCGAGCCGCGCGAGCACATCCGCCTTGGCCGGAATCGCTTCCAGGCCCTCGCCGATCTTGCGGCCGCTCAGGGTGTCGAGCACCACCGCGGTGCTTCCGTCGGAGACGACGGCCAGCGGAATTTGGCAGCGGTCCAAAATGCGGGCGGCCGCCAGGATCTCGCGCTCGCAGGAAGCCAGGGACCCCGCTGCGCACCGGAACGCCATCACCCGCCGGCCGGCCGCGTTAACGACCAGGTCGACGGCCGAACGGTAGATTTCCCCGGCAATGGCCATTTCGATCGGCACCTCGACCTCGATCTCCTCCCGGTCGTAGCCCTTCTGCTCCAATAGAAGGCGTTCGACGGCCTGCCGGTTTTCCTCGGCGCCGATGTTCGGCACCTCCCGGTCGGTGACGAAATCGACAAGGGTCGTGAAGGGTTTGAGGGTTGCGGCCATGGCGTCTGCGCCCCTATTCGTCGCCGCTCGGCGGCTGCGGCCGGCGGCCGGCGGCGGTCCTGGCTTTCGGCGGGGCCGGAACCGGGATCCGCCGGGCGTCGCTCCACAGGCCTTCCAGATCGTAGAACTGGCGCACCGACTCGAAGAACACATGGATGACGACGTAGCCATAGTCTATCAGCACCCACTGGCCTTCGGCGGAGCCTTCCACGCTCAGGGGCTTGATCTTCTGCTTGCGCAGCTCGCGCACGACGTGATCGGCAATGGCGCTCACCTGACGGTTGGAGCGGCCGCTGCAGATGATGAACACGTCGGCGATCGATGTGAGCTCGCGCACGTCGAGCGCCACCACGTTGACGGCTTTTCTGCCCAAAACGGCCTTGAAAAAGACATCCAACGAGGCATCCACGACATCCGTCATAAGTAAAGTCCTCTGGCTTTGATGTGCTGCCGCACCGGTTCGGGAACCAGGAAGCGTATGGATCGGCCTGCGGCCGCCAGGTCCCTGATCCGGCTGCTGGAAACATCCAGAGCGGTGACCTGAAAAAGGGTGACGCCCCGGACCCCTTCGGCGCTGAAACCGGCCGAATCCCCTGAAAGCGTGCGTGGCGGCGAAATCCTTGAGCGGATGAAGTCCGCGACCGCCTCACGCTCGTTGCCGGCGCTGCGGTGAGCGGCGTCGGGCCGGGAGATCACGATCACGGGAACCAGCGCCAGCAGCTCCCGGAACGATTTCCAGGTGTCGATCTCCAAAAAGGCGTCCAGCCCGACGATCAAAAAAATATCTGTGCCAGCCGGCAGCTCGCGGTGAAAATGGCGGACCGTGTCGACGGTGTAGGAAGGCCCCCCGCGCCGGATCTCCACATCCGAGACCGTAATACCGGGTTCGCCCTCCACCGCCAGTTCAATCATCCGCAGCCGGTCGGCCGCGGCGGCCAGCACACCGCTTTCCTTGTGCGGCGGCACGGCGGCCGGGATGAGGAGGACCCGATCCAGGCCGCACCCCTCCCTCACTTCCAGGGCCGCCCGCAGGTGGCCGAAGTGGATGGGGTTGAAGGTGCCGCCGAACAAACCTAATTTCATTTTGTTAATGAACCGTGCATCGTTGACGGCTGCGTAAAAAGTCCAGTTTCAAGGCGCCGCGAATCCCGCTGAACGAGGCGCACAGTGACGTACGCCGCAGTGAATGCGGGATGAAGCGCAACGCAGAAAATGGGCTTTCTACGCAGCCGTCATTCGCGGACCTGCCCGCTGCCGTATACCACGAACTTGGTCGTGGTGAGCTCCTCGACTCCCATCGGCCCGTATGCGTGCAGCTTGGAGGTGCTGATGCCGATTTCGGCCCCGAGGCCGAGCTGGCCGCCGTCGTTGAAGCGGGTCGAGGCGTTCACCAGCACCACCGAGGAGTCCACCTCCCGCACGAAGCGCCGCGCCCGTTCGTAATCGCGCGTGACGATGGCCTCGGTGTGGTTCGACCCGAAGGCGGCAATGTGGTCGACGGCCTCGCCCAGGTCCGCCACCACCTTCACGGCCAGAATCAGGTCCAAGAATTCGGCCGGCCAGTCCGCGTCCGTGGCGGGCACGATCCCCGGCACGATCCGCTGCGACTCGGGGCAGCCGCGCAGCTCGACCCCAGCGGCGGCAAAGCGCCGGGCCATCGCCGGCAGGAACCGCTCGGCCTCCGACCGGTGGACCAGCAGGGTCTCCATGGCGTTGCACACGCCCGGCCGCTGGACCTTGGAGTTGAAGCTGATCTCCTCGGCCATGGCGAGGTCGGCGCCCTCGTCCACGTAGACGTGGCAGACCCCCTTGTAGTGCTTGAGCACCGGGATCCGAGAGTGCGCGACCACGAAGCGGATGAGATCCTCGCCGCCGCGCGGGATGATGAGGTCGATGTGCTCCTCCTGCTGCAGCAGGGCGTTTACCGCCGCCCGGTCCTTCACCGGCACCACCTGGACGGCGGCCTCGGGCAGCCCGCTGCCCGCCAGCACCCCCCCGATCACGGCCGCCAGCGCCCGGTTGGAGTGCAGGGCTTCGGAGCCGCCGCGCAGGATGACCGCATTGCCGGCTTTCAGGCACAGCCCGGCCGCGTCCACGGTCACGTTCGGCCGCGACTCGTAGATGATGCCGATCACCCCGAGCGGGATGCGCATGCGCGCCACCTGCAGCCCGTTCGGCCGGGTGCAGACGGGGCCCGTGCTGCCCACGGGGTCCGGCTGCTGCGCCACCTCCCGCAGCCCCTGCGCCATGGCGGCGATGGTGGCGTCGGTGAGGATGAGCCGGTCGATCATGGGCGCCGGAAGGCCGTTTGCCTTGGCCGCCTGAAGATCCTTGCGGTTTTCGGCCTTGAGGTCATCGGCCCTGCGGGTGATCTCCTCGGCCACGCGCTCAAGCACGGATGCCTTCTGCCGAGACGAGCAGCCGGCCATGGCTTTCGCCGCCGGTCGTGCGGCTTTGGCCATCTTCTCTATGGTTTGTTCGATCGTGCTCATTTTTCAGGACCGCTTCCTTCCCGGCCGTCACTCATCCTTTATCTCATCCAAGGCGGTTATCACAAGATTGTCCCGGTGGATCACTTCGTCGTAGGACTTGTGTCCCAGGACCTGCTGGATGTGCTGGGACCTGAGACCCATGACTCGGCGGATGTCGGCCGCGCTGTAGTTGACGAGGCCGACGCCGAGGGGCTCCCCCGCCGGGCCCTGGAACTCCACCGCCGCGCCGACGGCAAACTCGCCCTGGACCGCGACGACCCCGCTGGCGAGCAGGCTTTTGCCGCGCCGGGTGAGGGCGGTTTTGGCGCCGGCGTCGACCGTGAGGCTGCCCTTGGGTTTGAGCGAGAACGCGATCCAGCATTTGCGCCGCGTCAGCTTTTCCCGACGGGGCGCAAAGTAGGTGCCGTGCGGCTCCCCGTCCAGCAGCCGCGTCAGGATGTCCGGCGTGTCCCCCTTGGCGATCACCATGGGCACCCCGGCGGAGTTGACCTTGCGGGCGGCGGCGAGCTTGCTCATCATGCCGCCGGTCCCGAGCGGCCCGGGGATGCTGCCGGCGGCCTTTTCGGTGCCCTTGGTGATGGCGGCCACCACCGGGATCAGCTGCGCGTCGGCATACGCGCGGGGGTCCTTGGTAAACAGCCCGTCGATGTCGCTCAAGCTGATCAGCAGGTCGGCGTCCATCAACAGCGAGATCATGGCCGCCAGGTTGTCGTTGTCCCCCAGCTTGATCTCCTCCACCGAGACCGTGTCGTTTTCGTTGATGATCGGTACGATCTTCCATTCGAGCAGGGTGTTCAGGGTGTTGCGCGCGTTGAGATAGCGCTTGCGGCTGGTGAGGTCCTCGCTCGTCAGCAGGATCTGCGCGACCTTGCGGCCGTGCCGCTCGAAAACCTTTTCGTATTCCATGATGAGGCCGGCCTGGCCCACGGCCGCCACGGCCTGACGCCGCGGGAGCTCATCGGGCCGGCGCTCCAGCCCGATTTTTTTCACCCCGGAGGCCATGGCGCCCGAGGACACCAGGATAACCTCGAAGCCCCGGTCCATCAGCGTGCCGATCTGGCGAGCCAGCTCGCGCATGACTTTGACGTTCAGCCCGCCGGGTGCGGTCAGGACATTGCTGCCCACCTTGACGACGACCCGGCGGACACTTTCAATCGGGATCCGGCGGAGGTTCATGGCGAAGCGCATCCAAACGCCGGCCGACGTCGGACAGAAGCAGGGCGACGCCCTTGCCGGTCGCAGCTGAAATGAGATGGACTTTTTGTCGTTTTTTCAAGGCCGCTCTGAAAGCCCGGGCCCGTTCCTCGGTCCCGGGAATGTCCAGCTTGTTGAGAGCGATGAGCTGGGGTTTGCGGGCGAGCGACCGGCTGTAAAGGGCGATCTCGGCATTGATGGTGTCGAAGGCCGCCAGAGGCGTTTCCGGATCGATGGCGGAGGCATCGATCAGGTGCACCAGGATGCGGGTGCGCTCGACGTGGCGCAGGAAGCGGACCCCCAGCCCCGTGCCGGCATGCGCCCCGGCAATCAACCCCGGTATGTCGGCCACCACGAAGGGCTCCCGGTCGCCGGCCTTGACCACCCCGAGGTTGGGGACGAGGGTCGTGAAGGGGTAGTCGGCGATCTTGGGCTTGGCCGAGGAGATGACGCTGATCAGCGTGGATTTGCCTGCGTTGGGCAGGCCGACGATGCCCACGTCGGCCAGAAGCTTTAGCTCGAGTTTAAGCTGCTTGAACTCGCCGGGCTCGCCCGGCTGAGCAAAGCGCGGTGCGCGGTGGGTGGAGGACTTGAAGTGGGTGTTGCCTTTGCCGCCGCGGCCGCCGCGGGCAGCGAGGAAGGATTCGCCGGGCCGGGAAAAATCCTTGATGATCTCGCCGGAATCGGCATCCCGGACGATCGTGCCGGGCGGCACCTCAATGGTGAGGTCGGCTCCGTTGCGGCCGGATTTCTGCCGGCCCTGGCCGCCGCCGCCCCGTTCGGCCGCAAAGTCGTGCTTGAATCGGAAGGGGTAGAGGGTTCTGCGCTCCGCGGAGGCGACCAGGATCACATCGCCGCCCTTGCCGCCGTCGCCGCCGTCCGGACCCCCTCGGGGCACGTACTTTTCGCGGCGGAAACTGACACAACCGCTTCCGCCGTCGCCGGACTGAACGGTTATGGACGCTTCGTCAATAAATTTCACTCTGGCGCGTAGACGCTTACTTTCTGGCGCGACCGCCCCTGGCGCTCAAACGCGACGATGCCGTCGATCTTGGCGAACAGGGTGAAATCCTTGCCCAGCCCGACGTTGTTGCCCGGGTGGAACTTGGTGCCCACCTGGCGCACGATGATGTTGCCCGCCCGGACGAGCTGCCCGCCGTAGATCTTGACCCCGCGCCGTTGCCCTGCGCTGTCGCGGCCGTTTCTGGAACTGCCGGCTGCTTTCTTGTGTGCCATACTCTCTACTCCTTAGGCAGGTTCGCAGTAAGTCCACCTTCTGCGTTGCACTTCATCCCGCATTCACTGCGGCGTACTGAAGCACGCCTCGTTCTGCGGGATTCGTGCGCCTTGATTTTGGACTTAATACGAATCCGCCGGAAATTCAGTTGAAATGAAAACGATCACGAACACTTGGTATAAGCGGGCGAAAGCCCGCTTATGCTTCGATGCCGTCGATGCGGATGGCGGTGTAGGGCTGGCGATGGCCCGCCTTGCGGCGATATCGCTTGCGGCGTTTGTATTTGAAAACCAGGATCTTCTTGGCCTTGTCCTGCTCGACGATGCTCGCCTGGACCGCCGCTTTTTCGATCACGGGCCGGCCGACGCGGATGTTCTCGCCATCCGCAACCAGGAGGACCTTGTCGAGGGTCACCTTTCCACCGACTTCGCCCGGGATTTTCTCAATCCGCAGGGTTTCGCCCTTTTGAACCTTGTATTGTTTTCCGCCTGTGCTGACGACCGCGTACATCGGGTGCCTCCTGAAAAATGATGGTGTCTCAAAAACCGGTAAATATTAGATGATGCGAAAAAAATGTCAACAAAAAAATGAGTTGGCCTGCCAGGTACGGCAGGCCAACCCATTTTTTCCGGATACCCGTCAGCCGATCCTAATCGTCTCGCCGATCGCCGACCGGCCCCGATGAGCACTTTCAGGTGACGCCGCTGCAGCGAGGCCCTGAGGACAAAGGAATGTCTTCGTCGGGAGCACAGTCGGCTTCGGCGGCCGGCTCTTTTTTCGCCATGCTTGCAGGTGCGGCCGGCTCCTTTTTCTCAATCAGAGATTTCAGTTTCTGTACGGTCGGCTTGACCGAAATCGCAACGACCGCCACCGCGGCGATCCATTGCAAAACCGCCGGGAAAACCTCCGCGGCCTGGCCCGCCGCGGCCTTGGCGGAAATTCCTAGGGCGGCGTATACGTGGTCGACCGCCAGCCCCAGCAGCACCGAACAAACCGCTATGGATGCCAGGTAAATAACCGTCGCCCGCTTGCCCATCGTACCCAGCAGCACCGTGATCGACGCCATGTTGGTTGCCGGCCCCGCCAGCAGGAACACCAGGGCGGCGCCCGGGCTGACGCCCTTCAGGATCAAGGCCGCCGCGATGGGGGTCGAAGCCGTAGCGCAGATGTAGAGCGGTATGCCGACTGCGAGCATCAGCAGCATGGCGGGCAGGCCCGAGCCGAGGTGGCGGCTGAAAAGGTCGTCGGGGACGAGAACGGTGATCAGGCCGGCCAGCAGCAGGCCGAAAAAAAACCACGGGGCCATATCGCCCCAGAGGTCCGTGACGGCGAATTTGAGACCGGCGCGCAGCTTCTCGGAGAAGCTGTGGTGGTTGCGGTGAACTTTCGGGTCGCAGGCGACCCCGTCGCAGCATCCGTCCACCGGGCAGGTCAGGTCCGGGATGGCGGGCGGGGCGCCCTTGCGGAAGCTGAAAAAGTTCTCGGCCACCCCGGCTACAACCGCGGTGATGAATGCCGAGGCCGGCCGGGCGACGGTCATGACCGGGTCCAGCATGGCCCAGGTCACGGCGATCGAATCCACCCCGGACTCCGGGGTCGATATCAGAAACGCAGTGGTGGCCCCTTGCGTGGCACCTTGTTTGCGCAGCGACACGGCTGCGGGCAGCACGCCGCAGCTTCAGAGCGGTATCGGAACGCCGATCAGGGCCGCCTTGAACACCGACGAAAAGCGGCCGTTGCCCAGGTGCCGGGCGATGGAGTTCGGGTTGAGAAACACCCGGAACAGCCCGCTCACCAGCAACCCGAACAGGATGTACACCGCGGCGTCCAGCAGCAGATGCCGCGACTCGTTCAGTACTTTGACAAAGAATTCCATGAAGCAACCCTTCCCGCAAGGCCAGCTCGACCTTCAGTGATTACTAAGGGTAGAAAGACCAACCAAGGCTTCGTCATTCACGCACATGCCTCAGCCCGATGTCCAGCAGCAGCACCACGTGCTTGTCGTCAAGCGCATAATACACCAGCTGGCCCTCGCGCCGCGTTTTCACCAGCGCCAGGTCCTTCAAGCGCCGCAGCTGGTGCGAGACCGCCGACTCGCTGATGCCCGTGAGGGCCGCCAAGTCGCAGACGCACATCTCCTCCCGGCGCAACGCCATGACAATCTTCAACCGGCTGGGGTCGCCCAGCACTCCATAAATGGTCGCCAGCTGCTGCAGCTCATCCTCGGAGGAAGCTTCACGCCGGGCCGTTTTGACCCGGTCCGCGTGCACGATGCGCAAAGGCATAATGTTGTCTTGGTCCATGGCAGATTCACCTGGGGTCGGTCATGTAATATATGAACGTCTGTTCATACGTACGCATATCGGAACCCCTTGTCAACCGGTGTGCCTGAAAGCCGCCCGCCTCGAAGGGGTCGTGCCTGCGTGTCTTATTTTCTGTCAACTGGCGCAAATTGATATAACTTACTGTGAAAGTTAAAGCTTTTGACTTGACAAGCGCCCTTGGGCCGTTCACATATAAGCCTCAATACATAAGACTCCCGGGGCCTTGTCGCGCTCTGGCGGGAACCGCTTGCGCAAGCGGTTCTTAAAGGGCAACCATTTGGTTACATACACCATTACCAGCTGGTTCGCTTCCGTAACACGCTTTCTCCCGCAGAATCAATTGCATCCTATTTGCGAGGAGTACATACCGAAGCGACTCGGCGAGGTTATTGTTTCGATGCGGCAAAAATAGCCTCTCCGGGGACAACTTGAATACGAGTGGGCACGTTTAAAAGGTGCTCAAGCGGGCACGCAAAAAGGCGCGCTGCAGTTCCCGGTTAATCGCAAATGATAATCATACTTAATGGGTCTGCTTTTTCTCTTGCCAGCCACGCACAAACAGCGTATAAGCCAAGCCCGTTGAGGTAACTCTTTTGATTGCGCCATGAGCGGTACTCACCGGGAGGCTGAAATGGTTTGTGCAGGCTGTAACGGGAAAGGGTATGTCGTCGCAAAAGATCGCGAATTGGTTTGCCATGAATGCCAAGGCCGGGGCGAATATCTTTTCGTTGATGGCGACAGGCCTCAGAAACAGGGATTGCAAGAAACTCACGAAACCCGCTAACTCTTAAGCAACTCACACTCGCACTTCGATTTCTTCCCAATCCGCTCTTCAATCATGTCTCGAACCTCCATTTTCTTAACAACATGGCACCTGCAGTTTTTCTGGTTCGCAACAGTTGCCCTTGCCATGCATGGGCTCCGGGCAACCGTTCCCGGCCGGTTCTATCCGATCGGGTCAATGTATTGGGCGCCTATTGCGTAGCGTTCCACCCCGCTTATATCCAATTTTTTTGACCATTTTACCTCGGACCTGAAAAATCTGTAATCTCCAACTGCAGAAAGGAGGATGACTGCCCCTGCTGGAAGTGCCACTTCCGATTCAAAGTAAATTCCATCCCGGCTGCAATTTGAGATCGTAGATTTGAAAAGACCCGGATTCCGGGCTATCACGAATTGAATCGGTGCCCCAGTGTTAAACCGCTCCGACATGCGCTGATCTTTTTCTTTTTTAATCATCGGAAACCAACCGGTTCTAATTTAGAGGCTAACAACTATCGGCCACCACCGTATCGGCCGGAAGCGGTGATTCGACCTTTTTAGCGGAGTGATGGGCTTTCACCGCCTGGGTCACAAAATGCGTGATTTCCTTAGGTCCACCCATCAGAGACATACCAACTTTCGTTTTACCGATGGAACCGGTCTCCGCGTGCACCACTTTTGCCCTGATGCTGATTTCCTTGTCCTCATGGCTGATAAAAGTCAACGATGCCAAACCGGTTCTCGGGCCATTGAACAGTTCGATGACAATACCCTCCTGGCTGGCTTCCGTAATATGGCCCATTAATAAATCCAGAGGGTTGCCTTCAGAATCTTCCAGCACGCACGATACTGGAAGTGAAATTCTAACCCTGGGGGACTTTCTTTTTTCCAAGTCGGGCCAGAGGCTTTCGTTGCCCGTTTTTGCAGATGCCGCGTGCGTCTTTTCTTCCGGCCCGCTTTCCCCGATACTTTCCGGGTCCGGAAAGGCGCGGAAGATATTTCCGCATTTCGTGCACCGCACCTTGGAACCGGATGGCTTAAGCAGCCTTTCGTCCAGTTTGAATTTTCTTGAGCAGCTGGTGCATTCAATGACCATCATCGCAGGCCCCACTTGGTTCGGCCACCTTCCCGGGCGAATCTCTATCCAGCTCAGGATATGCGGCGCCCAACTATGACCTAATATCGGCAAAAAAATACTAAACTGAATTTGAATCTTCGACAAACTGCTCGGGATGAGTGGTGTGCAGACGGCGCTCTGGTTGGGCATCGACCAGCCAGCAATGCAGTGGTCGGTTGTTCGGGGAGGAAAAACTGCGCATGAGTTGAGCCTGGTGCTTTTTCCCAATAAAGCGTTAAAGATAGACCGTGCCCACGTATGACACTGACCTTAGTGCGCCTTGATTTCCAGCCTCCAACACGCAGCAAGGGCTAACCGTTGAACGATCCAACGATTAGCCCTCGCCGAATGCACAAAGTCAATTTCACGAAAATGCGAGAGGCCCGCTTGCCTGGATATAAATGTCGAATGCAGACGGAATTGACTGTTCTTCCCAGATAAAGGTCTCGATCTCGGTTACGCCGTTTGACTTTATCCACTCGGTCCTTGTGATATTGTTGTTGGAATCGCGGGTAACCAATTGTCGATGGGTTTCATCGAGACCGCCCCCCGAGTCGTGAAAGACGATCGTCTGTTCAATGTACAGGTTGTCCAGATTAAAGACGAACGTTTCCTCAAAGCTCAGGAACCAGGTAAAGACACCGCCAAGGTCTTTAAAGTCGTATTGCTTCGTCGTGAGCCGGTTCCCGTTCGAATCGTAGGTATGGT
>Ga0208665_10000199_pt1 | contig 10437 bp, 9 predicted proteins | sample Methanogen_OWC_FD_187365 | JGI IMG/M metagenome (GOLD analysis project Ga0208665, IMG submission 187365) | Enriched soil microbial communities from Old Woman Creek wetland in Ohio, USA - Methanogen_OWC (SPAdes) (version 2) | ecosystem: Environmental > Terrestrial > Soil > Wetlands | place: USA...
CTGGCCGACCATACACGTCGCCCGCCAGCCTCCGCCGCTGTTTGAGAGGGTCAGCCACGAGGAACCATCGGATGTGATCGAAATACCGGCGTCGGTTGCCGGAATGGTCGGCCCGCCGTTCTCGCTCTTCCAGACTGCGGCAAGCAGTTCGCCGGGTTGTTCGGGGGTGACCGCGAGAGTGTGGGTGTTGACCTGGAGACAGTAGATCGTGGTTTTCGTATTGCTGTCGACGACCGCGGCACCTGCGCCCGCGCTGATGGAAGGCGGAATGCCGCGTTTCATCGTTTCGGTCGCGCCTTCGCTCTGAATCCAGGAGATGAACTGCTTGTGCAGCGGATCATTCCGGTTCACGCCCTCCGCCCAGCCGCCGTCGTGTGCCCATGCGGCCTGATCGTGGCCGAAATACCAGGCGAGCGCCGTCAGGCCGGCACCGATGAAGAGGGATGCCCGCGGCGATATAGGAGTCGTTTTCCCACCCTGGGTGATGATGGCAAATACCGAGCCGAGGATGATCACCCAGGCAACTGTTGTTCCCCATTCCCACGGCGCCACGGAAAACAGACCCGCGGCGAGACCGAGACAGCCGACTTGGACGGCCGCGGGCCAGGCTACCCCTTCCGGGCCGGAAATGGCCGGCATGTTCGGCGGCAGGAACCTGGTTGCGCCTGAAGCCAGTCGTGCGATCGGCGAGGCCAGGAGCAGCGGAAATGCCGTGCCGAGCGTGGTCAGGCTCCAGAAACTCGCGGCAAGCTGTATTTGTATTGAAAAATATCCACTGATATAATAGCCTGCCGCGATTCCCAACCCGAGGGCGATGAAGTTTGGCTTCTGAGCCTGACGAAAATGCGGAAGCAGCGTCTGAGGAAGCGCGAACGCCCCTCGTATGCCGGCGATGAATCCGGATGAGCGCAGCTTCGACCAGATGAACCAGATGAAGCCGCCGCCGACGGCCCATGAGGAGAGGGCCTGATTCTCATATCCGTCAGAACTGATGAATTTCCCGACCCAGGAACTGTCCTGGAATCCTTCGTTCGTGACGGCCATCAGATAGGTATGGGCGAGCCAGGCGACGATTGCCGCCTTGAGTGCGGTGACCAGGCGCATCGGAATGCCCGCAATGGTTTGTTGTGCCATGGCGGCCCAGGAAATACTCAGATACCCCGGCAGAGCGGTCAGCGATACGGCGCCCGCCTGTTCCCCGGTGATGCCTTCCGGAATGTCGTGGGGTGTTCTCCTGTTGGCCGGAGCTGCTTGGGCTGGTTCGGCCCGGCTCTGCCCGGGTGGCGTTGCATGCTGCCAGGCTTGGCCGTCCCAGCAGAGCCAGCGGCCGCTTCCCGCCTCGATCTGCCACCATCTGCCCTCGCCGTCCGTCGTGCGAAGAGCGTTAACGGCACCGATGAACGCATTGTCGTCGATTTCTCCGCGCGCATGCTGCCCGCTGAGCTGACGATACCGACTCTCAAGATCCGCAAACTGCGACATCAGGGTTCAATTCTCTCATTTCAGGTCTTTTATTCAGTCTTCAGCCTAAAGCTTTCCGATCATGAAATCAATATTCCGGGGTCATTCCGGATGAAGGAGGGGACTTGTGGAGGCAAGACGAGTCAGGCCGCTGCTGGTGGCCATCCAGAGGTTGCCGTCCGGGTCCTGGAGCATGTTCATGACCTCGTTGCCTCCGAGCCCGTCGCGCGGAGTCAGAATCGTGAATGTCGCGCCGTCGAAGCGGGCAAGGCCGTCCATCTCCGAGCCGAACCACAGGATTCCCGAGCGGTCCTCGAAAATAGAACGGCACTTCTGGCCTGCCAGCCCGTCGACCTGTCCTCGTGTCTTCAGGCACGGGGTTCCCGTTGCCCAGTTCTCGATGCAGGTGAGACCGCCCCTGTCGAAAAAGCCTGTGCCGACCCAGACGCGATGCAGCCTGTCTTCGGCCATGGCAACGACATTCGCGTGCGGAAGCCGGTCCGGCGGCACATAGGTCGTTTTGATGTTGCCTGCGATTCGCACAAGGCCTCCCGCGGGAGCGGCATACGAGCCAAACCAGAGGCCGCCCTGCGAATCTTCGAAGATCGTCTTCGTCTGGTCGTGCAAAAGACCGTCCTGGCTGGTCAGAAACTTCCAGGTGCCGCTGTCGAGCTGCGCTGCGCCGTTCCAGGTGCCGGCCCAGATCTCCCCGTTCCGGGTTATCGTCAGTGCCATGACTTTTCCTGCCGGCATGCCGTATGGCTGTTCCCGCCATGCTCCCCCAATACGTGCCATCAGGCCCAGCTCATGGCCGATCCATAGCGTGCCAGAGGCATCGAGGGCCAGCGCTTCAATGCCGTGGACCGGGGGAGTGCCCGACGGCAAGGCAACTTCGATGCCGCGCCGCCAGTCGACGAGGAGCAGACCGTCGCGCCCACCCGCCCAAAGAAGCCCGCCCTCGAGTTGAAGCGCCCGGAACTGGCCGGCGTGGCCGAGGGTAAGCCACCCCGGTGGGGAGTGCCGGTTCGGATCCGGCGAACTCCATGGCTTCATGAGTATGAGCGCCAGCAGGATGACTGCCGCACCCCACCATACTGATCCGTGTCTGGTGCTGTTATCCGTCATTGGCGGCCCAGGAAAGCGCCCGCCGGCCACGCATGTCAGCGAGACGCAACAGGAGCTGAACTGCCGGTTTCATCCAGGGTTGCATGTATGCGATATCCGAGAGTCTGCGGAAAAGATCGAGCCGGTTGAGAACGGTAAACATCACCGTTTTTCCCGAATGATCCAGGTTCCATCGGCGTGCTGCCGTTTTTGCGGCGGTTTCTCCGTCCCTCATTTCGACTTCAATGCGGAATGGGCCGTTCCAGGAAGGGAGTTCCGCGCCGGGTGATTCGAGAGATGCGCGCGCCGCGCGTGCGAGCCCTGCCCGCCATACCTCGGCTGCCGACGGATTCTCTTCCGGCGTGAGGCCGGATCGCAATTTGGGAATCTCGTATGTTTGAATGCCCGGCAGTGCGGTGGCAGCCTGTTTGCACGCGACGGGACAGCCGGAAAACAGTCTGGTCCGAAGATGCTGCCGGCTGGGAGCGTTGAGGGCGCCGGCGAAAAGTTCGGCTTCACATAATATTCTTCCATTTATATAAACATGGGCGAATCGGGAGGTCAGCGTGTGCGGAAGAAAACCGCCGGTTCCCGAGGCGGCATGAAAACCGATCATGGCGAGCGTGTCGACTGGTGGCGGACAGCCGATTCCGGGAACCGGGCCAGCCTTGTAGCCCTGGCGGAGAACGGCCCGCCGGTCGAGGCTGTGGCGAAAAATGTTGAATCCGGTCCGGTGAAAATCCTGAACCCGCACGTGTGTTGCTCCGGCCTCGAAAAAAGCCTTCACAACCGCATCTGTGTCACGCGTCAGCTCACGGCAGGCGCATGCCCATTCCCTTGTGCCGAGCAGTGAGCCGGCGCGGTCATAACACCCCGAACTGCCCTCGATATCCGTGAGCAGCAGAACCTTTCGACCTGGATGTTCTTTGTCCCGTGAGTCTGTCATGACAACCGGCAGTTTACCATGCTTTGGAGTCGCCGGACGTGCTGCCCGCAGGGCGCATCAGATTCGATGGACCCGGCGTGCCTCCGAGTCTCGAAAACCCTGAGACGAATGTGAAAAAGGAAGCTCACCGTTCCTGTCTTGGTGTCTATGGAGTGCGGTGTCCCGGGAGGTCACTGGAGAAGTTGCGCGGAAATCTCATCCGACGCATACTTGTGGTAACAGCTTATGCAGATTGCGGGAGGCACCATGTTCGACGGCGGCAAAACGAGAATTTCGCGCAGAGACGGATTTCGCTGGGTTCTGAACATCCTTTTCGTCTTTCAGGTCATTTTCACGTTCCATCTTGCGGGCAAGCTGCAAGAACAGCTGGATATCTGCGCTTCGTTCAAAAAAGCACAGGAAACCGACAACCCCGGTTCCGGCCGGTATGTTTATCTTCACGGGCCCGTTGTCAGAAGTGCCGGGAATGTCATGGACCCGGCATTTGAAAAGGATCTCTGCCGGAAACTTCGGATCGAGGAGCCGCTCGATTTCAACGCCGTATTCACTCACTCGGTGAAGAGGGGCAAAAGCTCGCATACCGTCACTGACCGAACGATCGCGGGAAAAAGAGATTACACGGTTCGCACGTCGCGTGGAGATGTCGGTCTACGCAGGGCTCCGAATCGGTTTTATTCATATCATGTAATACATTTGGACCCGCGTGACGGATTTTCAAGCTACAGCCCTGATTCAACATCCCTCAGGGTCAGTTACTTCGCTCCCGCGCATCTGCACCTGTTCGGGCTGGCTTCGATCGATTCGAAAGGCGCACTCGCTCTCGAGGGTGATTCCAAAAATCCGCTGATTGTTTCCGAGGTTTCGAGGGATTCGCTGATCAGCCAGACTCGACTGTCATCGGTTCTCACTGGCGCGGCGATCATTTTCTTTCTCACGACGCTTTTTGTTCCCTGGAAACAGTCGATTCGGCGGCAGATTGAGCGGATGCCGTCCGTCTGCTACGTCTTCGATGTGACGGGGGGGCCCGAGTCCATCGCCATTTTTCTGTTCGTTCTGTATGGGGTCGGAAGCCTGATCCTGGGCATCGGATTCGGCAGCGATCACCTGTTTCGGGCCGATCAGACGACCGCGGTTCTTTTCCTGGGGTTCTGCATGCTCGTGCATGTGTCGCGAGGTGTCGAATACTTTTTTGTTGCCGACAAGCGCGACGGGTATTTATACGAGTATTCGAGAGGCTTTTTCACGTTTTCCAAGGTCAGGCTGGGCCAGATTTCCACGCTGAAACTCTGGATCCATGTGGAGCGCGGCAGCAAGGGCTCGAAAAGCTATTATCTGAAGGCGGGCGTTCCTCAGGGAAAAACCTATGATGTCGGCGGTACGGGCTCGTTTGAAGAAACCCTCAGAGAAATCATGAATGAATTCGACGCCTTTCGCGGCCGCCGCCCCGGCGTTGAACAGGTGCCGTTTTCCAGTAAGGAAGTCTGAAAAACTTTTGCTGTCAGTTTCCGTTTTTGGCGGTTTCGAGGGCGCGCCGTGCCTGGTCGATTTCACGCAGTTCCTGCAGCGCGGCGATTGTCTCTGGATCATCGGTTGCGCGGCTCTGGGTCAGGCCGGTATATGTGCGATACGCGGTTTCACGCAGCTTTCGCAGCTCGAGATCGGTTTTCCCGGCGTATTTTTCCGGCATCTGGGTGGAAAGCCCTGGCTCAACGGGGGCAATCGCGATGTTGGCGGCCGTTGAAGCATTCATGCCGCGCAGCAGCTCAAGAGCCGCGATATACTCGTCGGCGGTGCATTCGGCGGCTTCAAGGCTTTTGATCTCGTCTTTCTTTTTGTCGCGGGCGACGATCTGGAAGACCGGAATTTTCTCAAGGGCTGCCCGGGCAGCCGCAAGCGACTGTTTCACTTCGCGGCGCTTGAGATCGGCCTCGTTCCACAGAGCTTGAAGCTTTTCCGCGCTGCCTTCGCCTTCCCCGGCGCGCTGGCGAATCTGAACAAGCTGAGCGAAAAACCGTTCCTGCGAAGCAAGAGCCGCCTCCGCTTTTTCCAGGGTCTGACGGTTTTCCCATTTGGTGATCGGGGTAAACCAGCTGGTGGACCGGGAGTTCCACAGCGCCGTGCGAACGGTACGATCAGCCTGCAGAAGCGCCTGTGCCCGGTCGCGCAAGGGAGAAGGGGAACGCGGGTCATCGATGATCTGGAATGCCATCAGTCGTGCGGCTTTCGAGCGGGCCTCGGCCAGCTTTTCGACGGACGGGCGGAAGGGCCAGAACCACGGCCACTCGCGCCGGACATCCTCGATCCGCTGCACTTCCGCGATTGTCGCGTTGAGATTGGCGCTGGTCACGAGCTTGCGGCCATCATCGGCAAGGCCGAGAGCCGAAAACTGCTTCAACTGTTTCGAGACACCGGTCGGATCTTTTTCAAGACCATCTATTGCATATGCTATAATTTCTGGAAATGTCAGGTCGTGGCGGCAGAGCAGGCCTTCAACGAACCTTTTCACGACCTGCTGGTGTCGCTCATCGCTGGCGATGCTTCCGCCGATGGCATTTCCCGCGACCTGTGAAAATTTGTTTTTCAGGCCGTTCGACAGGATGCCGTCGATTGTGTGGCAGGCAACGAACGTGAAGATATCGTTTGCCTTGCCCGAACGAAGCGATTTATATAATGCATCGAATACGAATGCCTTCGTTCTGTCTTTCAGCGTGCCGGCAAGGGCTACCTGGACGCGGTCTGCGCGGTCGGCACTTTCATTCGACGCCTTCGGGACCTTCAGATAACCGTGCTCCCGCAGCATGGCAGCCACGTCGTTCACGCTCCGGTCGATGTTTCCGCTGCGGTCCGCGTAGAAGGCGTCCATCTCGTCGACCAGTTCGGGGCGCTCGGCGATCAGATAGTCGGCGATCGTGCGCACGCCGACGACGGTTGGCAGAAAGGCGTTTCCGGCGGTTTTGATCCGTTCGGCCGTCAGCATGCTGACCTGGGAATCGCGTTCGTGCTCAGCTTTCATCGAGGCTGCGAGCAGCCGGACCGGTAGATTCAGCGCCTGTTTGCGCAGAAGATCCTTCAGCTCGCGATACGTGAGGATATCGGTGCAGAGTTCGCAAAGCTGGTGATTGATATAGCCCGCATTCGGCAACGGAACCGTCAGCTTTGTGCAGGGATACCCCTCGGCGGTATGTGCCGAGGGAACTTCAGCGAACAGGTGGCCGGCCCAGCCCAGCGCCATCGCGACATCAGAAAGGCCATACCGGGAATCGCTTTTGGCCAGTTCGACCATTCGCAGGATCATTTCCGGGTCGAAATGAAACTCCCTCGGAAACTCGTCACCGGCATTGAATTTGATGTCAGGCGCGGGGCCACCGCCGATAAACAGACTTTTCAACCCCTCGGGAACGGCCAGGAGGTGCCTGGAATCAAACGCGGCCTGTGAGTATGCGCGCGCATTTACCGCCAGATGCGTCATGGGCCCCCATGCTGAAAGGGGGACTGCAATCAGCCCCAGCACGAGGATCGCGAACGATTTGATGATTGATGCCCGACGGCGCATACGAGCCCTCCAGTGGGGAACAGTTTCTTTCATTATACAGAAATACCGCTCATCCCGGAGTACTCGTGCGGCTGATGAGACGAACTCTAAAAGATCCTTGCGATCATCTCTCGTGTTTCTCCGTCATCAAGGGGAATCGAAAGTTGTCGGGACTGAGCAGCCTTGCCGGGATTCACTCGAGGGTGTGCCTGCTGATCTGCGGGAAGAAGCGGACGGCATCGGTCTGGCGTGCGCGCGCCTGAGCATTTTTCGTGACGCGATCCGTAATGCGTTTGCGCTCGTTCGGGTCGGGATACTTGAGCGGGTTTTCAGCCAGCCGGGCCAGGCTGACATAGTCAGGTTCATAAACGACGCGCATGCGAACCCATGATTCGGAAGCGGCGGTCGTCGCTGATGCTGAAATCGGCGTCACCGTCACATGTGTCATGAGGGGGGATGTCGCAAGTTGCGGGAGACTTGTCTTTTCCGGAGTGACTTTGAAATCGGGAGTCGACTCGAAATAGACTTCGATGTTCTTCGGCATGCCTATTTTTGCCCGAAGCGTAGCGACCAGGGTCAGTTCATCCGACCCGGTGGCAACCGGTCCGGGTTCAAGCGTCATGACGACATTTGCCGGCAGCAGATACCTGAATTCGGAAGCTGCTGAAACAGTCGCAAAAACGATACAGAATATAAACAAGAATATTGATTTTACACAGACGTTGTCTGGCTTCATATTGTATCTCCCACTCTATTCTATTTCTACCGTCCAATGCTCTCTTGCTTTGATGTGGCTGGTTTATTGGCTTGGAACACCTCCGGTAAATGGGCTTTTCTGACCGTTTGGCCTGACCTCGACTTCCTGGCCGGTCTGCTCGTGCGTCCGATTCCTTGTGCGATTATACTCACTTCGCCACGAGAATACGGGCTCATTTCGGAATCATGCTGGAGAGAACCGAATAAAAGCCGCGCATGAAGGTTATGAGAGTATCGGCGCCCGGCTCGGGAATTCTGCCCGCCGGGAACAGGCTGCGTACATCGGGGTGATGTGCGGCGGGACCAATCTCCAGAGACGTGACGCTTACGGCGGTTGCCGGGCTGCCCTGCTGTGGGAAGATCAGCTCGAACCCTGTGATGAGACCGGCCTGGCGTCTGAGCATGATCGTTGGTGATGCGTTCGGCGTTTTCGAGAAAAGGAGTTCCGCAGGTGTTTCAAGACACCAGGGGTGCGATTCGTGGAGCTTTTTCACGATGTGGGCCGATGTTCCGGGGTGGATGCCAAGATCGATCGGCCTGGAGGCAGCCATGGTGGTGAGATTCACCAGGAGATTCATCGCAAAATCGCCTTCCGGAGCGCGATCGATTCTGATGGTCGGAACCGGTATCTGCCGTTCCGGCCCGGAAACGAAAAGCGTCCGTTCTCCGGCGAGATCGAGCAGGCAGGTTGCCGTAGCGCCTGTGGCTAGATAGCGGAACGATGCTTCAGGCGAGGAAAGGGCGAGAAGGGCGTGATCGCCCTGTTTCAGGCTGATCGTGCCGCTGCCGCAGACCCGGTCGCCCTGTCTGATTGTCAGATCGAGTCTGAATGCATCGATATCCGGAGTTATCGGAAGAAGTGTCGTGGAAACGGCCTTTTCGAGTGATGTCCAGAATTCCGTGTCTGATGCCACGTTGCGGGCGGATACACCCTCTGAATACACTTCCCGCCCGGACTCCCTTGCAGCCGCGTGTGTGGCCCCATTGTGCGCGGGCATGTCTGACGCGGAGAGCGGAAACGTGAAAAGAAGTGCTGCCAGAGCTGTTATGGCCAGCGAAAATCCGCGAAATCGGAATGACGCGGTAACCAGTGCTGATAATATATTTGATATTCTATACATGATAGAGTTTTCACTCCCCCATTCTCTCAATGGCCGCGTTCTGAAGGAATGGAGCACGAAAGTCAAAGGCCACGATCGTGCCAGCAATGACAAAAGCAGGCTTCGTTCCTGAAGAGAGCCTGCAGATCGGTCGTTTCATGCCTGGTTCGCGCTGAGCCTGCCGAAGCGCGAATCGGGTGCATGCGCATGTCGGTTGGTAAATACCGGGTTGCTGTGCCCAACGACGGCATGGATACTCGTGCCGGTGCGAGACTTCATGAGCGAACCTCCGATTCAAAAGATTCTCTATTCCAAGTGAAACCGGAATTGAGCAATTTATATGCCAGTGTCGTGCAGGGCTGAATAAGGTATTCAGAAAGGACTTGCACAAAATTGGCCGGATATTCGGCACCTGCTGCCGGATATTCAGACCATTTCTTCCCTGTTTTCCCGTGGACCGGATCAGTATATGATGGCGCTCCTGGAAACTCCCGCTATTGTGGAAGATACCGGCCGCAGGGCAAACGGGAACTTGATCAGCCGAGGATCACCTTCTCGAGATAGTCGGCGTCGAGAGTCGCGCGGTAGCGCTTTCCTCGTATGCTTCCCTTATTGAGTCCTGCAATATGAAACACTGCTATTGTACTTTTCAGCCTCTTGCGGGATGGTTGTTTTGCCAGGAGGTAAAATATGCGTCCCAAGGGAAGTCCAGAGGAGTTGGAACGTCTTCGAAAGAAAGCGGTCGCTGCAGTTCTTCGAGGGGATCGCCAAGTAGACGTAGCTCGAATTTTCGGCATTTATCCGGATACGCTGTCCAAATGGGTCGTCAAATATCGCAAGGACCCCGACTCACATTTCTGTCATGCAGTAACCTGGTACCGGCTCATACAATTGACCCCATGAAAAAGTGCTTCCATCGAGAATTCCGCGAGTTATGAGATGACGATTTCGACGCAAGGCTCGATAAATTTCTCCCGTCGCAATGCCGGAACCTTTGGCGGTGTCGATCAATGCCTGATAAACCACCAGACCCAAGAAGATTCGAGCCATGACCTTTTGCTCGGAATGGTCCCGAATCTGCTTCCAACCGAGTTCGAGCTTCAGACTCCAGAACACTCGCTCCATTTGCCATCTGCGAACAGCGGCTCGATGGATTGTGATTGCCTTCATGTCCGGATTCGTGGAGAAGCGGAACTTCCGCTCTCGCCCCGATTTCCTGGCAATGACGACGATGCTTCCCATAGACTTCGAGCGAAAGCATCCGCGAAGATATTCCACGCCGGGCTCCCCGCTCTGAAGTGGACCCGGTTTGGTGGACGGTTCATGGCTTTCGTAATCATGCAGCCTGCGTGTGCCGCCTTTCGTATTCGACAGAGGAGCAATATTGAGTCCTGTATTAATAAGCGCGGCTTGTTTCCGAGGAATGATGAGCATGCTCAATGAAAGCCCTCAGAAGGCTTTTGTCAGATTTGATGGTATTGAGGCTTGAGACTGCATGTTGGCGCAACTCTGCAACGTCTCTCGCCAAGAGGTTCGGC